>WNFX01004322.1_pt1 | contig 13984 bp, 3 predicted proteins | sample 5400111 | NCBI WGS metagenome assembly WNFX01 (sample SAMN13153363, study PRJNA577476) | soil metagenome | isolation source: 40 cm soil or saprolite under grassland replicate 1 | place: USA:California | collected 2016-06-15
TAAACCTGGCCGATGACGGTCACGAATCCGGGGCGCTTGGGGATGTAGATCCTGTCTCCGGCGCGCACTTCGATGTCATCCGCAGATTTCTCAAACTCCACCAAGTTGGCGCGAAGGTTGATGATCAGGCGGCCGCTCACGGGCATCTTGCGCAACCCTTCGAGCACGCGTTGCCGCTGTTGCAGCGCGGCTTGCTGCAATTCCGCCTGATCCTTAGCGGATTCACTGAAGGAAACCTTGGCGGTGGCTCCCTCTTGTTCAACGCGGCGGATTAACTCCTCCTTGTTTTTCTCCTGAAGTTCGCGCACTTCATCCCTTTCGAGTACTGCGGCCGGAGGATAAGCGGTGGGCCGAAATCCGCCCGCGCGTCTCAGAACGGAACTCAAGCGTTCGCCGGGCCGAATGCCGTAAGTACCGGGATGGGCCGTTTCGCCCTTTACGGTGATGGACGCTCCGATGTCGTTCCAGCCGGGAAGCTGGCGGATGGTAAGAATGTCGCCATCGCGAAGTGGAAGATCCTCGGCAAGGTCTCCAGCAAGCGCGGCGGTAATGCTTACTTCGCGATGCTCTCCCATATTTTCCTGGGGATGGCCGAGCGAATAGCGAGTCAGATCAGCGCTCTCCGCGAACGCGCTGCGTTTGAGTCCACCTGCCAGACGGAGAAGATCCTGGACGCGGAGATTCGTGGTCAGCAGGTAGCGGCCGGGCTTGGCGACTTCGCCTTTGATAAAGACGCTTGGCGGGTCCACCTTCGCTGGATTGCGGTGCACGACAATGCGGTCCCGCGGTTGAAGAATGATGTTGTCGAGGGGATCGCCAGCCAGCGCATTGCGAAGATTGATGCTCAAGATTTTCAGAGAACCGTCCGGCGAGTTTCGAATCAGCTGCGCAGTGTCCAGATAAGCGTCCGCGGTCACATTTCCCGCCAGATAGATGGCGTCACGCAGGTGAGCGTCCCCCGAAGTGCGATAGGCTCCCGAACGCCGCACTTCGCCACCAACCCAGACGCTTGGCGGCTCCTCAAACTCGTAGCGGCTGAAGATGCGCACGGTATCAAGCGGCTGAAGCGCCGGCGCGGCGGCTGGATTGGCCAACGCAGCCGCGAGGCTGAAACTCTCCACGCTGGGCCGATAGTCTGGAGCATTCAGCCGGATGATTTCGGCATACGCGCCAGCCGGCTCGGGCAGGAGATCCGCTTGCGAAGAGACGATGTCCGTCAGCTTCATGCCCGTCTGGAAGGAATAACGGCCGGGCCGCAATACATGTCCTTGAAGATAAATCGCATTTTGGCTGTAGGGCGCGATGGGAAAAATGTGGACCACATCTCCGCTCTGCATGGCGAACGATTCAAGTTGCTTGGCGAGGCTCGCGGCATCCACGGTCTCCGGAACGTCCAGGCTGAGCATGGCGCGTTTTTGGTGTGCTTCGAGGCGTTGCACTTCGATGTGGCGCAGAGCGGCGGCAGGCAAGATTCCTCCGGCCAACTCCAGCACCTCGGCTAGATTTTTTTCCTCGTGCAATTCGTAAATTGCCGGGCGCCGCACCATACCTTCGACGGTAACTTGCGGACCGACGGGAGGGACCAGCAGGGTGTCGCCATCTTCCAGGCGCTTCAAGTCCGATCGCACACCGCGGAGAAGCAGGTCGTAGGCGTCAATCTCTTCACTTAGTTGCTTGCCGCGAAAGTGTTTCAAGCTGCGGAGAGAGCCTTCCCCCGTGCATCCACCGGCAGCGAACAAAGCGTTTAGCGGAGTCGACAGCGAACTGATGTCGTAGGCGCCAGGGTGCGCAACATCGCCGACCACATACACGCGGACGGTGCGCAAGCGCGAAAGGGAAATATCGGCCGACACATTGCGAAACTGCGTTCGCAGAACGTGTTGAACGGTTTGCTGGACTTCGCTCATAGTCCGGCCACTCACCAGCACCGGACCGACTTCAGGCAAAGAAAGGCGGCCTTCGCGGTCCACGGTACGGTAAAGCCGTTGTGCGACCCCACCCCACAGATCGATGGCCAGTCCATCTCCCGGACCTACCACGTAATCGGGCCCGACAGGGAGGTCCATGGGAAAAGAGCCGGAATCCAATGTGCCATTGCGGAAAACGTCCAGGCCAAAGCGTTCAAGCACTGGCTGGCGGGCGGAGGCCTGTACATACAGATCGTAAAGAGAAGGGATGTCCGCATAGGGATTTGCTTTCGGAAACAATTTCGAGCGTCCCGGAACTTCGTCTTTTTCTTCGCTCCCTGGGGCCCGTGTTCTGGGGAAGCGTTTTCGATCCGAGAAATACGGCTTAAGTGTTCCCGCAGGGGATGAATCACTGGCGCTAGCCAGGCCGGTGTCATCCAAGCTTGTGACGCTGGCTGCGAGAGGAGAGGGCTCATATTGGCGCCGTGCCAATGAGGGAGCAGCGCCAGACTCGGGGTCAGAGACTGTTTGTATTAGTTGGCGGGAAGGAATTCCCGATTCTTCGATAGGATTGCCGCGAGACTGGCGTGGAACGGTTCGTTCGCCCAGGTTTGAAGGACTCGTCTCCAGTGCACGCTGTTGTGGGCGGAATTCCGGTTCTTCACGCTGCTGCTTCCGCCGTGGCTCTACACACTCCTGGCCGCGAGCCGCGCCGCAATCTTCCGCACGCTTGAATTCTTTTTCGGTGTCCTTTTCTTCGGGCGTGTTATGTTCTTCGTCTGTAGTTCGCGCCAAGCGGCGTGTTCTTTCTTCAAGCAGCAGCTCCCGCTCCTTGGCTTCCTCGGAATCCGGGTTTAGCTTAGGCATCAAGTAGCCGTAGCGTTGCAATAGCCGGGTGGCCCGGGCCCGGAATTCCAGTTCGCGGGTGAGCCGCTCAAAAATGGCTTGGTCGGTCAATTCCGCGTCATCCAGAATTTGACCGCGGTCCGTCGCTTCCTTGGCGACCCATCTTTTCAACTCGACCAGGAGCCCCGGCTCTTTCCGAAGCAAGTCCTCAACCTGAGTGGCCGAAGCCGCTACACGGCTCAGGTTTTCCGCGGCAAGCCCGGAAGGAGGGAGGGGATCAGGAGCCTGATTCTCTTGCGCGGGGAGCAAAAACGGCCAGGCCAGGAATGTCACGAAAAGCGCGACTGCGTATCGAAAGGCCTGTCGAATGGGCAACTTGACACTCCAGGTCGGTCTACAGATATGCACGGCTAGCTCTCTTCACTCGATCTTTCCTTACCCGGCGCAGGATTCCTCGTCCGAAGACGCGGGGCAGCCCGCGTGAATCCCAAAGGACGCCCCCACAGAGAAAAGTGCTGTTACTTTCGGAAGTAACAGCACTTGCATCGCCAACTGAAGCAGGGCGGCAGTGAGAAGGGAAACCGTGCAAGCACAGTCAGTTAGAACTGCCAAAGAGAGTTCGAGGAGCGCTTCCTTGGAGAGGCTTTCCCACTGCGGGAATTGACGGCATCGGTACGTTCAAAAATGGAACGTCCCTAACAAGCCGCAGATTTAGGAACTGTTCTCCTTCATTTTGACTGGTCTGAGGCAGGGCGCTAAGTGGTTCGAAGTGCGAGTCACGAGTTTGACGCGTTGCTTGCTTTCAGTGCAGCAATGGTCATAATGGTGGAGTTTCGGAAGGTGGCTACCCAGCCCATGGAATGTCCAGTTTGCACGGCTACGAACCCGGATGCGGCCTCGCAGTGCGCAGCCTGTCACACGCCTCTTCCGATTCCGCCATCGCAAGAAACACTCAATCCACAAGAAACCCTCAATGAAAGCGGAACGCCGGAGGCTTGGTCGGTGGCGGTGACTCCGCGGACTTCTGGAGTAGCGGCGGCTGGCGATGATCTAGAGAAAGGAAGGGTTTTAGCCGGCCGCTACGAAATTCTCCAGTTGCTGGGACGAGGCGGAATGGGCGCGGTGTACAAGGCGCGCGACACTGAACTCGATCGCATTGTTGCTCTCAAACTTATCCGGCCAGAACTAGCGAGAAACCCCGAGATCCTGCGGCGTTTCAAGCAGGAATTAATTCTCGCGCGGCAGGTGACGCACAAGAATGTCATTCGAATTTTCGACCTGGGGCAATCCGACGGGATCAAATTCATCACCATGGATTTCGTGGAAGGCCAAGACCTGCGTGTGTTGTTGGTCGAAAGAGGCAAATTTCCTGCGGAGGAAGCATCACGATTGATGCTGCAGATTTGCCGGGCACTGGAAGCAGCCCATAGCGAAGGCGTGATTCACCGCGACTTAAAACCGCAAAACATCATGGTGACCGGGGATGGGCGCGCCTATGTGATGGACTTCGGGATCGCGCGGTCCGCGCACCTGCCGGGAATGACGCAGACGGGGGCGCTCGTCGGCACACCGGAATATATGTCTCCGGAACAAGCGCGTGGCGAAAAACTCACCGAGCGTTCCGATCTTTTCTCGCTCGGAGTTATTTTTTACGAGCTTCTCACCGGCAAGTCACCTTATCCGGCTGATGCGCCATTAGGCACGCTGTGGAAGCGTTTGCAGGAAAAACCGAAGGCTCCCGCTGAAGTCGAGGCGACGGTACCAATGGCGCTCAATGACCTGGTTATGAACGCGCTAGAGATCGAGCCGGAGAAGCGAATATCGAGTGCGCGGGAAATGGCGCAGCAACTGGAGATTTGGTTGGGGCCCACGGCGGGGAGCTCAACGATTTTTCTGCCCGCGCCGCGAGTGGCTTACTGGAAGTGGGCTTCGGCAGCGCTCGCGATATTGGTCATAGCGACGGTGCTTGGATTTCGATTGAAAGGCCCGCCCAAGCCGCAGGCCGCGCACGCTGCGGTTAGCGTTCTTGTGGCGGACTTCACGAACCATACCGGCGACCCCATTTTCGACGGCACCCTGGAGCCGATGTTCAACGTCGCCCTGGAAGGAGCCAGCTTCGTCAATGCGTACAACCGTGGCAGCGCGCGTAAGCTCGCCCAAAAACTTCCGCACCCCACCGAGAAGTTGGATGAGCAGTCGGCCCGGCTGATCGCGGTGAGCCAAGGCATCGGGGACATTGTTACCGGGACGCTGAGCCGCCGCGGCGATGGCTACAAGCTTTCAGTAGAGGCCATGGATGGCGTGAGCGGCAACACCATCGCGAATGCGGAAGTTACAGCCGCCAACAAGGACGAACTCCTGCTCGCGATACCTAAGCTGGCCGCGCCGATCCGCAAGGCGCTCGGCGATACCACGCCGGAATCGATCCAACTACAGGCTGCAGGAGGAGCGTTTACGGCCGCCTCGCTGGAGGCCGTACACGACTATGGCGTTGGCATGGAACAGCAATTCGCCGGGAACATGCAAGACGCTCTGGGTTCCTTTTCCAAGGCCGTGCAGTTGGATCCGAACTTCGCCCGCGCCTACTCCGGCATGGCCGCGACATCTCGAGGGTTGGGTCGCCCGCAGGATGCGGAGGAGTACATCAAGAAGGCGATGGCACACGTCGATCGTATGACGGAACGGGAACGGTATCGTATCCGCGGGTATTACTATGTGACTGTCGGCGACTTTCCAAAATGCATTGAGGAATACACTTCGTTGGTCAAACTCTATCCGTCCGACAATCTCGCGCACATGAACCTCGCAAATTGTTACAGTGAGCTGCGAAACTACGGGAAAGCGGCCGAGGAGTTTCGGCGAGCGGTCGAGATTTACCCTAACGCAGCGATACCGCGGATGGATCTGTCGATTGTCTCTTCTTATGCGGGGGACTTTGGGACGGCCGACCAACAGGCCCGGGCGGCACTTCAACTCAATCCCTCCTATGAAACAGCGCATTTGGCTCTGGCTTATGCCCAATTGGGGCAAGGACAGGTGGATCAGGCGGCTGAAACTTACGACAAGCTCCAGAAGCTAGGTCCTCTGGGCGCTTCCTTGGGCGCCTTAGGCGTAGCTGACTTGGCTCTGTACCAGGGCCGGTACTCTGATGCAGTGCGAATGCTCGAAAGGAGCGCGCGTGCCGACCTGGTGGCCAAGGATCCGCGTGCGGGCGAGAAATTTGCCGCGCTCGCTTACATACAGCTGTCGTGGGGACACAACCGACAGGCTCTCGAAGCCGCGAAGCGCGCCCTGTCCAACAGCGATAAGGTAAACATCCGCTTCCTCATGGCACGGGTGTTGGCTGAGGCAGGAGAAGCATCGAAAGCACTTGCATTAGCGAACGGCCTTCGTTCGGAGTTGAGTCCGGAGGCGCAGGCCGATGCCAAGTTGATTGAGGGCGAAGTGGCTCTTAAGCAAAATGAGGCACGTGAGGCGATTCCGTTATTCACCGAAGGCAATAAGGTGCTGGATACCTGGATGGGCCGTTTTGACCTGGGACGAGCCTATCTGGAAGCGGGGCTCTACGTGGAAGCTGATTCCGAATTCGACCAGTGCGTCATCAGACGTGGTGAAGCCTTGGAGCTGGATGATGGCCCCACGTACGGCTATTCCCCCGCCGTTTATTATTATCTGGGTCGCACGGAGGAAGGAATGCATAGTTCGGGAGCTGCCAATTCTTATTGGAAATTCCTGTCCATCCAAGAAAAAGGGGACGGCGGCCCTCTCTTCCAAGACGCCAAAAGGCGCCTCGCCGAGCTAAAACCCAACAGGTAAGAGAGAAAGAACAAACTCCTGCAGCGCAGAAGTACAGATTGTGAGGCTTCGCCTAGCGCAGTTAAACGCGCGCAAGAAAATCCCACCACGGGTCGGCACTAACCGAAAATGTTTCGCGCGCGCCACACTGCGGGGCCAGGGAAGTCAATCCCGACGCATTTGGCGTGAATTAATCTTATGACCTCCAGAGGATGTGGGCTGCTAGCCACATCCGTCAGGCAGTCGTCAGAAAACTACAAATATGGTTGCCGGCGGGTTTGACGGACCGCTCGTCACCTGCCTGGTGGTATTCGGGACCAGGCTGGTATCTGTCACGAAGTAAGTGTAGGTGGTCTTGTTCTTTACATCGATGTCAGTGAACGTCGTCACTGGCGGCGTTCCTGTTATCCCATTTGGCGTAATGTCGGTGAACAGCTGGAAGTTCTGAAGAACGCTGTGCAGCGTGGGGAAGGATCCCGTCGCGCGCCAGACGTCATATCTGCGAACTTGACACGGCCCGGCCGCCGTCCACGTCAGCAAGACCTGATGCGTGTTCGTCGGGAACGGCGCCGCTTTTAGTCTCGTCGGTGGATCAGCAGTGGAGCAGGCCATCTCTGCGTCCTGTTCAACTCCACCCCCCGCAGGGTAGAGGTTTCCACCGCCAGGAGGAAAGAGGTTTCCACCACCAGGGGGGAAGAGGTTTCCTCCGTCCCCGCCGTAGAGACTTCCACCGCCAGGGGGGTACACGTTTCCACCGCCAGGAGGAAAGAGGTTTCCACCGCCAGGCGGGAAGAGGTTTCCACCACCAGGGGGGAAGAGGTTTCCTCCACCCCCGGAAAGCGCGAATGAACTCGACCGGGCACCGATTTGGCGCAAATCCAAATTTACCCAGTCACTGAACCCCTGCATATCATTGAATGCTGGTGGCGGCGCTGGATCTGGTGCACCCGAGGTACTGCCGTTGAAGTTCACGTCCTGCCAGGTGACCGCGTCAGGCACAATCAAATCATTGTTCCAATCGATGAAAGTGGAGAAGGTGTTGCCGTCAACGCGGACGGCTGGTGGTTCATTCGGCCCGATGGGCGTACCATCGCAGTGAAGCGAAGCGAACCGCTTACCGGTGCTGTTCTGCAATTGTATGTCGAGCGCGTTGGGCGGCGCATACCAACGTGTGAAATGTGCAGCCTGGGCCCCAAAAAACAGGTCGAAGCCTATTCCGTTGCTCTCGTTCAGCGCTGCCTCCGACAGACTCGGCAGCGTTTGCCCGGAATAACCGATTCCCCCATCGGGGAAACCCCGGATCTGGAAAAGATAATTCATCGAACTCAGGAACGCCGGGTTGCAGTTCAAGCCATAGACCGGTGCGAAAAATGGAGGGTTGTTGGCCTGCTGCCCCGTAAAGAGGCCGCTGGTTACAACAGTGCCATTGGGGCTGTCGGGCGTCGGATAGAACGTACCTCCGTGGGTGAGGGTGAGCGTATGCCCCAGCTCATGCAGCAGTGTTCCAGCCTCCCCCGTGGTGGTTCCCACCTGATTGACGCAGTATGTCGGGTTCTGTAATGTCAGTGGCTGCGAGGGATCTGGCTGGCAGTTCAATGGGTCATCCGCTGGCCACAGCCCAAACGTCACCGCCGTGTCGCCTCCACCGACGTCTGAGTAGCCCGAGGCACTTGTTGGTCCTGCGAACGCTAGCCCCAGTTGTGGCTCGCTGAAAAAGTCGTAAGTTCCGTCCACCACGCCAGCCGTCTGGATGTTGAACGTCGTCTTGAACATAGTGCCGTCAAACGTGGTCGATGGAGAACTGAGGAACTTATACGATCCATTCAGAGCTGCATTCTGGGTCTGGAGCGCTCCTCCCACGGTAACCCGGTCGCAAATATCGCTGCACGCCACATCCCCGGGCTTCAAGAGCAGCGGAGGGGTTAAGAGCATTACCGTTCCCACGTTGTTGCTAACCTTTATGGACACCAACGTAGCGATGCCGCTGCCCGCCAAGATTGGTTCCTCACCCGCGGCGGTCCAATACGTCCTTGGGGATCCTAAGGCGTGGCCGAAAAGCAAGTAGTGGTAGCTTAATGTTCGCCCCGGCTGAAAGTTCCCCAGCAGGGGTATGGGGGGAGTGCTGGTCGGGTTGGGTTCTGTGTTCCTAACGATCAAAAGGCCTCCCTTCCAACCAACAGCCGCCTGATTTGGAAATTCGCACAGCGTTGGCGACTCTTTGCACACCAGGAGGCCCTCGGAAATAGCGTTTCCACCAGCGCCGGGAAAAGTCGGCACTCCTGACGGGGGAGGGGAAACCGGGTAGGAGATCACGTACGGATCACCCTGGTAGATGCCCGGACCCAGATCCAAATGCACATGGACACTTGGGGTTTGATTTTTGAGGGCATCGCCGACCATGTCTAGGGCCGCCCGCTTGGGCAGATGCGAGTGTAAATAGGGACCCGCTGAACCATCAAGATTGCTGACGTAATCGATTTCAACAAACAGGTCTTTCTGTCCGAGGGTTGCCCCCGGAAGACTCACCCACTGACCGGTTTGGGTGTCGATGTAGCCCTGGTTGCTCTTCCAGATGTCCAGCAGGCCGTCGCCGTCGTTGTTCTGAACTGTGGTGCTGAAGACGAATGCGCTCCATGACACACAGGCATTACTCATCGGTGAAGTCGTGACGGAAGCCGTCTCCAAAGAATCGTTGGCCTTCACTATATTATTCACAGACCAGGTCGGATTGTCCCAGGAGCCGCCACCCGTTTGCGTGTTGATACTGTTCTGGTTATAAACACCAGGGAAGGGCGGTAGACCTGGGTAGAGAGAAGGAAGGTTCACGTTGTCCAGCAATACGTTTTCGGACTTACCTGGCTGACCATTGCCTACTATGTGCGTGATCTTAGCGACGGGGGACGCCGCAGACTGATAGAAGCCCACAGCCTGCTGGTTAACATTCGGAAAGGCGTTGCTCAGGGCAAAGGCTCCGTCGTAAATGACGATTGAATTCAGCGAGGCTAGCTGTGATTCGACCCTGTATACGAGTACTAGGGTTGCGCCCAACGTTAAGGGAACGCCACCTCCGTTGCTTCCGCTGTCGGCCAGTTTTACTTGGTAAGAGCCGTTACCCTGGACGTTCCCATTCGCATCCAGAGGTAGAAACGGACGGACGTCCGCGCGGTAAGTCACCATAGTTTTGGAACCCTGCGCTGAACCCGAACAGCCGCCACTACTCCAGCCTGTCGGAGCATTTGGGTTGCCTAGGGCTGTTCCGGTGATGGCGTAACTGTTGAAAAATCCGTGCTGTCCAGTTATGGCTCCCTTGTTCGTTGATTCGACGGTTTGCCAGTAGAGGAACGCCGCGACGATGTCGGCTCCCGCGGGCACACCCGTAGAAGGCACGGAAGTCTGATCGGGAATGTTGATGGTTCCGGTGGCGAGGTTGGTGGCCGTGTTCCCCAGCCCCCGCAATCCGACACCGCCAACCACGTAGTCGCCGGTGACAAAATAGTTTGCGGATGGGACTGGACCCAAAGGGTTAGTTGCAGTTTGCGCTAAGGCTGGTTGCGCAAAACCAAACGCCAGCAGTAAACCTAATGCAGCCGTTGGAAGCATCAATTGACGGAAGGGAAGCGAACGAAGCAAGCGCATGACAGTCTCCTAACTGCACACATTCATTCGCCGGCTTCAAATTTTCACAGCTAATGATTCTCGAGGGGGACTCAAGATCCGAGAAGCGATAGTTGGCTCTCTGCGTTCTTTACGAGATCCATGTGCCGTTCTGCCGGCTGGGGCGAACAGGGCCACGAAATCAGCGGGAACAATACCTTGATATGTTTGGCGCGTCAAGTATAGGCGTACTATAGGCGCCCTGTACCCAGCTTATAGCCGTACTGTATCCACCTTGAGGTCTTTTTTAGAGATGGTTAAAGACGTATCGGTCCCTATCCGGTCCCCGATTCACTCGCCGTAGGGAACCCAGATGTTTTTGACCTGAACTGCGTGGTCGAGGAACCACCGGCCCTCACCCTGTTTCCCGTCGAACCAGTCAATGGCGCGCCCCTCGTTGGTGAACACCTGTTTCAGATTGCCAATCGAAAAAGTTTTCGCGGCTGCGGCCCCGGCTTCATCGGTAAAACACCAAATCGCGTCAATGTCGTCATGTTCCGCGAGCGTTTTCATCAATTCAGATGCACGGCCGGTGACTATGTTTACGACTCCACCCGGGAGATCACTGGTTTCGAAAATCTGATAAAGATCGCTGGCAATCAACGGATATTTTTCCGACGGAATGGCGACGACCGTGTTGCCAGCTGAAATGGCCGGCATCACCAGAGAAATAAATCCCAGCAACGGCGCAACGGCGGGACACACGACGCCCACTGTTCCGATCGGCTCTTTCATCGCCAGGGCCACGTTACGAAACGGCGGGTTGTGGACCGCGCCGTCGTACTTGTCGGCCCAGGAGGCGTAGGAAAAGACGCGCTCAATCCCGAGGCTGATTTCGGCTTCCGCTTGCTTCTTTCCCACAACCGCAGACAAGCGGCCGGCGATTTCCTCGCGTCGCTGCGAAAGGTTTTCCGCAGTGTAGAAGAGCACTTGCGCGCGATTGTGCGCCGTTGCTTTGCCCCAGCCTTCCGCTTTGCGCGCCGCTTCGACAGCGTTGCGTATGTCCTTGCGGTTGCCAAGCGGCGCTTCGCCAAGCAAGCGTCCGTCGGCGCCGCGCACTTCGACGCTATAACCCGAATCCGGACGCGCCTGTTTGCCGCCAATGTAGAGCTTCACCGTGCGATCAATCGCTGGAGCCATGAAATCGGCGGACTGCTCCGGCGGCTGATCCATCGCGACAGGCGTTGGATGAACTGATGGAGCGTTCTTGAACCACACAGGCTCCAGATATTCCAGAAGACCTTCGCGCCCACCCTCGCGTCCGAAACCGCTCTCGCGATAGCCTCCGAAACCGGAGGCGGCGTCGAAAAGGTTCGTGCAATTCACCCACACCACGCCGGCTTTGAGTTGTGCCGCAACGTGCAGTGAAACATTAATGCTCTCGCTCCACACACAAGCGGCCAGGCCGTAAACCGTATTGTTGGCGAGCTCCACTGCTTCCCGCGGAGTCCGGAACGTCATCGCGGCGAGCACTGGACCGAAAATCTCCTGCTGCGCCACCACCGAAGTCGGATGAACGTTGCTCAGCAACGTCGGCGGGAAATACAGCCCACGCGACGGCACCGGAATGGAAGGTTGCCAGCAGGTGGCTCCTTCAGCGATGCCTTGATCGACCAGCCGCTGGATGCGCTCGAGTTGCACGCGAGCGACGATCGCGCCGATATCGATGGCTTTATCCAGTGGCGGGCCGATTCGCAGCGTGTTCATGCGGTCTTGAATCTTACCGATCAGCTTATCTGCGATGCTCTCCTGCATCAGCAGCCGCGAGCCAGCGCAGCAAACCTGCCCTTGATTGAACCAGATGCCGTCGACCAGGCCTTCCACGGCACTATCCAGATCGGCGTCTTCAAAAATAATGAAAGGAGACTTGCCGCCAAGTTCGAGGGAAAGCTTCTTGTGGCTTTGCGCGGTTGCCTTGCGAATCGCGCGGCCCACTTCCGTGGAGCCCGTAAAGGCAATCTTGTCGACGTCGGGATGCTTTACCAATGCTTCGCCGGTCGATCCATCGCCAGTGACGATGTTTACGACGCCTGCGGGGAGACCGGCCTCCTGGCAGATGTGCGCAAATGCCAGCGCCGTCAGGGGCGTAAACTCAGCGGGTTTCAGGACGACGGTATTTCCCGTCGCGAGCGCAGGAGCAATCTTCCACGCCAGCATCAGCAAAGGAAAATTCCACGGTATAATTTGGCCTACTACGCCGCAAGCGGTATAGCCCGGGAATTCCTGCTGGAGCAATTGAGCCCAGCCTGCATGATGATAAAAATGTCGCGCTACCAAGGGAATATCGATGTCGCGGCTCTCTCGAATAGGCTTGCCGTTGTCGAGCGTTTCGAGGACCGCGAGCCAGCGCGAATGCTTCTGAACCTGCCGCGCCAATGCATAAAGGTAGCGCGCACGCGCATGCGGAGTGAGGGACTGCCACGCCGGCAAAGCAGCCCGCGCCGCTTTCACCGCGCTATCGACATCCGCTGCCGAGCCTTGCGCCACGGTTGCGAGTTTTTCGCCAGTGGACGGGTCTGCTGTGTCGAAATAAGTCCCGGCCTCTGGCGCATGCGACGCGCCGTTGATGAAATGTCCGAAGCGGCGGCCATGGCGGTCTAGCCACGCGAGTGCTTCGCGCGGATCCTCTGGCGCGGGGCCGTACTCCATGGTCATGAATTTCTCGACGATACTCATTCGCTTGTTCTCAATTCTTTCGTCATCGAAAAAAATCTCCCACCTACGCCATTGGATGGCGATAGTCAGCCGAATAGCGTCCTGTAACGTGGTGTTCGAGCTGCCGCTCGATGTCGCCAAGCATGCCGCTGGCGCCAAACCGGAATAGCTCCGCTCTTAGCCAGGAATCGCCGAGCTCTTCTTTCATCAAAGCGAGCCAATCGAGCGATTGCTTCGCCGAACGAATGCCGCCCGCCGGCTTGAAGCCCACTGCCATTCCGGTTTCCTGAGCGTACTCACGAATCGCCCGCGTCATGACCAGGCTCACGGGCAACGTCGCGTTCGTCGCTTCCTTCCCGGTAGATGTCTTGATGAAGTCCGCACCGGCCATCATCGCCACCGCGCTGGCACGCGCCACGTTGCGCAGCGTCAGCAAATCACCAGTGCCCAGGATCACTTTCAGATGCGCGGGTCCGCAGGCGTTCTTGAACGCCGCGACTTCATCGTACAGCGCTTGCCATTTTCCGCCGAAGACGTGCGCGCGTGTAATGACCACGTCGATCTCATCGGCGCCGGCTTCCACGGAGCGGCGGATTTCCGCGACGCGTTCCTCAAACGGAGAGAGTCCGGCGGGAAATCCTGTCGAGACCGCGGCAACGTGAATGCCGCTGCCTTCGACCGCGCGCCGCGCAGTTTCGACAAAGCGATGATAAACGCAAACAGCAGCAACCTTAATATCGAGGCTCTCAATACCCAGTTTTTGCACCAATTCCTGTTGAATCGGCTGCCGCGCCTTGGCGCACAAGCGGCGCACCCGTTCGTCCGTGTCGTCGCCGGAGAGTGTCGTGAGATCCATGCACGTGATGGCGCGTAGCAGCCAAGCCGCCTGCCATTCTTTCTTCACCGTTCGGCGCGTGCCGATGGTCTGCGCGCGGCGTTCGACGGCGCTCGTGTTTACGCGCATCGCATTCACCGACTCCAAATTCAACGGGACTCCGCGATTGGGTTGGAGGTCGCGCCCCGCGTAATTGGCGATGGCGGTATCGGCAGGCGAAATCGGTCCTCGGGGCGCGTGGTGCTCCAGGCTGGAGGAATTATCGATTCGCGTGCTGTCGCGCAGAGTCATG
>WNFX01012596.1_pt1 | contig 13982 bp, 20 predicted proteins | sample 5400111 | NCBI WGS metagenome assembly WNFX01 (sample SAMN13153363, study PRJNA577476) | soil metagenome | isolation source: 40 cm soil or saprolite under grassland replicate 1 | place: USA:California | collected 2016-06-15
AAGACCCCCGCCTGAGCGCATCAAGTCGAACTCAATTCCGGGTTTCACTGCCTCGCTCAGCTTGGAAGGCTGAACCAGAACCTGGTCATGCCGCGGGCCGACTCGACTCCAACGCGGCCGCCCGTCGCTTCGACAAGCTGCTTGACCACCGCGAGGCCGATCCCCGCCCCGCCCATAGACCGGTCGCGCGATTTCTCGACACGATAGAAGCGCTCGAAGACGTGGGGCAGGTCGACCGCCGGGATGCCCTCACCGCTGTTGGTGACGCTGACTAGGACCGATCCTTCGTCGACCTCGGCGCGAATCGATACCGAGCCACCTTCGGGCGTGTAGCGGGCGGCGTTCTGGAACAGATTGAGTAGGACTTGGGCGATGTGGTCGGGGTTGGCCAAAACCCGCACCCCGGTTGTCAAAGCCAGGTCGACCCTAAGTCCGCGACGGTCGAAGCCCGGTTGCGAGAGCTTCAATGCGGCTTCGATGACCTGTCCCAGATCGATCTTGTCAATTCCAGAGCGTGCCATTGGTGATGCGCTGGTCCCAAGTTCGTCCAGTGAGAGCGAGAGCCTGTAGAGGCGATCCACCTCCTGATCCAGTGAATCGAAGACCTCTGTGCTGGCTGGCACATCCCTTGAGGTTTGTCAGCGGCGTCCGCAGTTCGTGGGCGAAGTTGCTGATCAGGTCCCGTCGCAGCCGCTCCTGATCTTCCAGGCCGGCCGCCATCTGGTTGAACGAGTCGGCCAGCGACGCCAACTCGGGGGCCGCGGGTCGATCCACCCTGACGTCGTAGTTCCCCTCTGCCAGCCTGCGGGCCGCACGAGCAACCCCGTCCAGGGGTCGAGTCACAGCCCGGGCCAGAACGATCGCCAACCCCACGGAAGCCAACAAGGCGAGCAGTGTCGTGAGGATCACTACTCCCGTTACAGATTCGTCGAACATGGCATGAGCCAGCTCGGCACTGGCGCCGTGCTCGACCATCAAGCGTTGAAACGTAGCTGCGCCCACGCCCAGGACCCCAACCGCCTCGACGCCGAGCGCGAGCCCAGACGCCGCGAGCGAGGCGAGCGCTATCCGTCCTCTGACGCTTCGCAGCAACCGCGAGGCTCGCATCAAGTCAAGCTCGGGTCGCGATCCGGTGGGCGTCGAGGCGAGCGTCCTTGTAGGCGCGCACGGCCGTGGCACTCATTGTTGTCGCCAAGGTGGGCGGAGGCCGTAGCCTCCGCCCAAGCGAAGTGGTCGTGTACCAGGGGAAGGGGCGCGCACTACCCGCCGGTTCTGGCCCTCGCCACCAGGCGTCGCCACGCCCACTTCCCTGTTCAACTTTCTCAGACTCTTAGCGCAGGGCCGCGAAGTCGATTACCGGACAGCGAACCAGGATTGACGTTACTTCGAGCGTCCCGCGACCCGCCGCGACGGCAGCGAAGATGTCGTCGTCTCTACTCAGCTCGACCGGAGTAAGTCCGGAGTTCCAGTGGAAGATCTGCAGATTCCAGGCACCGCCTGAATAGCCGACCTCGGTTGGAATGAAATTGAGCACGTTGCAGCTGGTTGCGTCGTTCGGCAGAGCGGCCAGCAGACGAGCGCATTGCACGGGCGGAACGTTGCCACTGGCATCGACCACATGAAAAACGATGTTGCCCTTGCTGATCAACTGGGCCGCGTGAGGCGACGAGGTGACCTCTGCAGTGGCCTGATACTCGATGACCTGGTGGTCATAGAAGCCCGAGTTGGCGGACACTGTGGCCGAGGCCGGCTGGGCGAGCGCCAGTAGACCCAAGAGGGTCGCCGGTATGGTCGCGAGGCGTACGAGCTTCATGGCTTTAACTCCCTGTTTGTTCAGTCCGCGAGATTTTGCGGCACCAGGCACGTTCCCAGGCTTGTGTTACAGCCTGATGTCAGCGGCGCGGCCAAACATCACACCGCGCGTTCGGTTAATCGTGCCCACCGCTCGGTGTGTTCGCCGCGAGTCGAATCGCCTCGATTCGCCGCGCGAGCGGCCGAACGCTGTGCCCGGCACCAAGAACCGCGAAACGCTTGCCGTCCTTTCGGATGAACCCAATTGCGCCCATGGCGAAGAGCCCAGACAACACACGGCCCGGGTAAAGCGACTCCACCTCCGACCACCCGATAGCGTGGCGCCAGCGGCTTCGAGTTATTCCGGACATGTCGAAACGCACTGAAACGACCTGTACACGCATCCAGAGCAGGATGCCGATTCCCACCGTCCACACGGCTGCAACCACTGCGACGGTTGCGGATGTGGTGTCAGAGATGAAGACCGACTGAAGCCCAATCGAAATGCCGGCCAGGATGAGCAAGACGACGGTCAGCGAAACCGCGAGCGTCCTTGCCCGAGTTGGCTGGAGGAGGTAGACCGCCTCGCCCGCGGGCGCAGGTTCGACGGCTGCCTTTGCTTCCAGCCAGTCGGCCGCGCCTTTCTCTGCCTCGGAAGCTTGGCGGACGCGGGCGCGCATGGGCGCAGGGAGGATCAGCCCGAGCATCACGCCGACAACCGCTCCCGTTACGTGCGCTCCGAGTGCTCCGAGGGCTGGCGCTCCGATGCTCAACAGGATGGTGGCCGCGATCGTCAGACCTGCGAGCCGCCGTCGCTGTGCGGCAAAAAATGCCCGGCGCTCCGCGACCATCGCAGCGCCTGCAATCGCCATCAACCCTCCTGAGGCGCCGAGCACGATGTCCAGCTCCTGCCCTGCTACCAAGTAGACCGCCTCGCCGGCCAGGGCTCCCGTCGCGAACAGAGCGGCAAGTCGCAGCGAGCCTAAGTCTTCCTCAATCCAGCTCCCCAGGATGAGCACGAAGCCGACGTTGTTGAGCAGGTGCCAGGGCGCGAGATGCAGGAATGGACCGGTGAGCCAGCGCCAGGGTTCTTCGCTGGCGAAGACTGGAATGAACGCGTACTGCAGGTCAAATACGGTCAACCGACCGAGAAGCGTGTCCATCGGGTCGTGCGCGAGCTGGAGCCCAAAGGTCAGCAGGCTCAAGCAGGCGATCGTCAATGACGCCGGGAAGCGCGCCAGTCTGCGCGTCAGATTCATATCAAAGGACAGCCGACGCGGTCTGCACTTCCGTCAGACATCCCGGTTGGCCTGCGGCTGCAAAGGTTGATAAGAATGTTGTGTGACTTGCGAAGGCAGTAACGCCATATTCATCCAGTGCGGCCTCATCGAATCGGAAACAGGGCGCCAATCGCGGCTTTCGCAAGTGCGTCTTTGCTGTTCATGTTCGCTCTTATAGCCATCGCCGCCGACAGGGTCTTGGCTGCATTTCCTGGACTGACCGTTCCGTGGCTGCTATTGGCGTTTTTCGTCCTCCTCTGGCTATGGGCGATGGCGTTTGCGGTCTTCGTTTGGACCGCCGGTCCGGTCTTGAGGCCAACAGGAGACAGATTGTGGTTTTTGGTGAGCCGCTGGGCTGCCGTACCGGCGGTGATAATGCCACCACTGATTGCCTTCGCGGCTGTTACGAACTCGGAGCCGGCTGCAACCTTTTCTGTGGTCGTCCTCGTTCTGTCGGTCGGCGCAGCCCTACTTGCGCACAACATCGCCGTTTTGGGCCGCGGAGTGTTCGGTGTGGTGATTCCGACCATCGGCATCGTGGCCGCAATCTCGTTCCTTGCTGTCGCTGCCCTGATAGTGATGTCGAGCGGAGACTTCCGCGCGATCGCCGACTCTGTCGCCTTGATTCTGGCAATGGTCTTCTATATGGGCTGGGCAACTTGGGCCGGCCTTCGCTTACTTAGAGGGATGGACTTGGCTCAGGAGCGGATTAGTTCCGCTCAGGAGGAACCGGGCTAATCCACGCACGCCGAGCAATTCTCAAAGGAGCCTCTGCCCCGAAATGCTGAAGACAATCGTCTCTTGATCGAAAGGATCCCAAGCGCGGCAGCCCGCAAGCGTTCCTGTTCTCAACGAAGTGTTATCGACAGCAAGGTGTGCCGCTTCTACAACTGTGGGCGGTGATTGCCGACGCCTCTCACAGCACTCTCCAGCTGATCGTGTAGGGCTGACCTACCGCGGGCTACTACTCGGGAGGCTCGTTCTGCTCGGTGACGGTGGCTGGAGTTGCGGCTGAGCCAACACAAGGCGCGCCAGGCGGAAGGTCGCCATACAAAGTGTTTCCAAAACGCGTATTTGCGCGATCAACCACACTCAGGATGAGATAGCAGCGAATTGTGCGGACGGAGTATGCCGCTGCGCTCCATGTGTAATCGTCGATCGGGTTCACCGACACCAAGTTCGGTCGTGTCGAGGGCACATCGGCGGGAACGTACGCGATTGGACCCCACCGAGCTGTTGGATGAGTCCGGTTCAGCTCGTCGGCCGTGAACCGCAGCATTCCGATGTAGTGACCCGACTTGTCCGTGGTTTCGGGCAGCGACCAAATAAGGGCCGCCTCCGCGTAGGGCGGACCGGGAAAGTACAGGCTCCGAATCACAAGTGTTGTCGCGATTCCTCCCGCGGCGAGCAAGCTGAAGACAATCAAGGAAACCGAGAGCAGGCGTCGAGAAAGCTTTGGGACGGAAGTCATCCCACGAACACGAGCGCCGGCAGAAGCGGGATGGTGAGCAGCAGGTTAACGCCGGCGCAGCTCCAAGCGATTCCGGCGCAGAGTCGGAGGCCTCGGCGCTTCAATTGATATCTGCGAAAAAAGGCGAAGATCAGGGCACCTATCTCGATCCATAAGATTGCCAAGGCGGTCCAAGCCGCTGGCGCGGGAGTTAGCGATCTAAGCAGGGCATCCGTATCTCCGCTCCACAACAGAGCTGCCAAGAGAAGGGCCACCAATACGCTCGCCCAGCCTAGCCACGTGCCTGACTCAGCTCTTGATTCGCTGATTGGTTCACTCGCTCCAAGCACTGCCGAAGCGACCGCTCGTGCTCGTCTGACGCTCGGTCAGGTGGTGTCCTCCCAGAGCTTGATCGACTGACTCGCAGCCTCCAGGATTGGAGCCGCTTCGACCTCGTACCTCGTCAGGGCGATCCCGGCCTGAGGATATTCACAGACGACCGTGAGTACCCCCGTTGGCGGCAAAGGCCACAGCCAGACCTGCCAGTTAAATGCAGCTCCACCGCCACCCCCAGTCATCCCGAGGTGGATCGAGGGCGGCGGCTTAGTCTGCCAGTCTGGATCCCACCAGTGCGAATCTAGGCTTGTCGCCTTGCGGCCGTCGGAGAATTCAAGGCCGAACCGGAAGACAGCGTCCGGAAGCGAGTCACTTGTCGGATCAAACCGTCGACGCATCAGCTCTCGAGTGCCGGTGGGGTCGTCGAGGACGAACTCGCTGAGCGTTCGGAGCATCAAGAGGATCTCTACGCCCTTCGAGTAGACGTGGAAGCCGGCCAATGCAACCAGAGCCTGCTTGGATCTAGCGATGACGGCGGCGTGGGGCACGAGTACACCTATCTCATCGGAAGGCTTGTGGATCCAGTGCGGGAGCTTGGGTACGTTCAACGGGCGCTCAGGTCTCGGAGGAACCCGGAAGAAGTCCATTACCCAAGTTTGCCAAGGGTTCGGCAACTTCGCTTCGCGTTAGGGAAAGCATGGCGGGCCGCGGTGGACTCGAACCACCTACCGCCGCGTAACTATCGAGCCGAATAAGTTGCACGTTGAAGGCGGTTGAAGCTCAAAAGGCAACTTTTCGAAGGGGGTGGGTGAGCCCATGCGAACGTTCGCTTACGACACTTATGGCGGCCCAGGTTCCATCCACGAACTGCCCGATCCAACACCGCAGGCGGGAGAGGTGCGGGTGCGGGTGCGGGCAGCCTCCCTCAACCCGTTCGACAACTTTGTGGTCCAGGGCTACATGAAGGACCGGATGCCGACTGAGTTGCCTCTCGTTCCCTGCGGCGACTTCTCGGGCATCGTCGACATGGTTGGACCCGGAGTCGATGATTTCCAGGTCGGTGACCAGGTCTTCGGCGTCACCGGCAGGATGATCGGCCAAACCAAAGGACGTGGTTGTGGTTGTAGGCGCCTCGGGTGGGATCGGCGGCTACGCGGTGCAGCTGGCCGCGCTTCGCGGTGCTCACGTCGTCGCCGTGACCAGCAAAGGTCACGAGGAGTACGTCAGAAAGTTGGGTGCGACGGATGTCATTGATCGCACCGCCGGCGATGTATTGGGGGAACTAGAGTCGCGTTACGCCGACGGTGTGGCTGCGATCATCGACACCTTCAGCGACGCGGCGGGGCTAGCGCGGCTCAGCCAAGCCGTGCGGAAAGGCGGAACGGTGACATCGATGCGCGGCGCCGCCTCGGCCGAGGAGCTCGGCAAGCGAGAAATCAAAGCCGTGAACATCGGCACCCAGGTCAACACGGCGCGCCTGCGCGAGCTCGCGCAGCTCAGGACGGAGGGCAAGCTGCAATCGCCGCAGATTCGAACTTTCACGCTCGACAACGCAGGGGATGCCTTCACGGCCATCGGTCAGAGCGGAGGCGGCAAGCTTGTCGTGACTATCTAAGCCCATGGAGGACCGGCGCCGCCCCCGGACCCAACGTCAGGGCTAGCTCGTCTTGCAGGCACGACCCGCCCGAGCCGCCGGCGACGATACGAGAGGACGGCCGCTGCGGTGGCTCCAGCGATGCCGCCAACAACAGCTGCCGGAGTGACAAGCCAGATAACCTCGCTCACTCTCTTTGATGGTCTGGTGGCTGTGCTTTCGCAGCCTTTCCACGATTTCGGCCCGACGGCCAACCATCCACGCTGGCACGACGGCATCCCACACGTCATTGGCCGGCACGTAAGCGATAGCTGGACTTACTCCCCAGGCACTGTTAAAGACGAACCCGTCATCGCCTTCCCAGTAGACGAGCTTTTCGGGAATCTCGGAGCTGATGCGAAAGGTATCGCTGTAGTAGATCCATTGCCATCGAAGCCTCGCGATCGGTCCGACGGCGCGGAGTATGTAATAGCAAATGATCACGAACCCGCTGAACAGCAGCGTCGCCAACAACCAGTAGGCCATGGGTGCGCTCACGATACAGACCGGTGCCATGCACGGCCGGTGGGCCGCGGCTACGGTAACGCGAACCACACCACTTTGAAGCGAAACCTATCTCGATCTAAACGTAGCCACCAACTACCATGGCCTTCATGCGGAAGCTGCTCGTCTCCAACTTCCAAACACTTGACGGTTACTACGAGTCGACCAACAAGACATTCGATCGATTCTTCGACTACTTCCACGAGGACTACGGCGCGAATGAGGCGTTCGACGAATACAACACCGAATTGCTGCGCGGCGCCGACACGCTGATCCTAAGTGGCGTACGTCGTTCATGGCCAATAGGGCCTACTGGATGTCCTATCCGGACATCCACGGTGGTACCGCGATCCGGCGCGAGTTCGCAGCGCTCTTCCGCACCACAGAGAAGTTCGTGGTCTCCGACACCATCACCCGGGAGGATCTGGCACCGTTGGAGGAAACAACCCGCATCGTGCGCGGCGCGGCCCTCTACGCGGAGGTCGCCGCGCTCAAGGCACGGCCCGAGCGCGACATCCTGGTGCAATTGAGCCGACAGCTCTGGAACGACCTCCTCGTCCATGGCCTGGTGGACGAGTTGCACCTAACCATCTTTCCGTTGATCGGAGGCGAGGGGATTCCTCTGTTCACGGGCCGCCCGCCGGTCTCGCTAAAGCTGCTGTCTACCCGAACCTGGGAAGGCTCAGGCAACATCCTTGCGGTGTACCAGCCGATCCTCCGCGCACCTGCGCCGAAGTAAGACGATGCGGATTCAAATGGTCGTGCCCGCTGCATGCCCGATCGGGTGCTCCATGTTGGGCGGTGGGGTCCTACGGCGGACAAACTGGCGCGACGCGCGGCAGGGCGGGAATCCACACTGTGGAAACCTCAGCGATTCTTGAGGAAAAGCTGAGCCTGGGCTGAGGCTTGCGTCAGCAACCTTTGTGCTGACTCCCGCTAACAGAAATATGAGCAGGACGTCAGTTGCTTTTGATTGGCCTTATGCACGCAGCAGAACGAAGCGCGAGAGGCAGCTCAGCGCTACAAAGGGCTGGCGGCAAGGCGGTTCGAGGCGTCGACAGCCGAGGCCCGCACTATCATGCCGTTGATTAAGACGGCAACAGGGTCACGAAGGGTGGGGTCCACTTCAGGTGGGGAAGACGCTAGCGAATGGCAATCTGGGTCGCGATGTTGGGCCTCAATCCGAGCGAGGCAAACCGGACCATGTTTGGCGACGCAAGAGGCGTTTACGTGTGGGTCGGCGCCCGTGCTGAGAATGAAGCGCAGTTTCGCGACATTATCCAAACAGAGCTTTCGCAAAAGCGGCTGAGCCTCAACGAACTGACTGACGTGATGTCGGCCGACGTTGCTCTGGAGGACAACAGTCGCAGTGGAGACCCACGCTTCAGGGCCTTCGTTGACTCAGCGGGCTCTGCATCGAACCTTGTCTTCGACACCACTTACTTCTTCTATGAAGGTAGCGGTGATGGAAACAGCGCAGGCGCTCCAACGACTGACGGCTGAACAGAGGTGACACAAGGCGGACACCGGCCGTCCCCTGCCGGAGGAATGGCGGTTGCTCAGGCCCGCCGGCCTATCGGATCCTGGCGGCTGCAGTTGGCTGCAGTTACGGTGTAACACCCCGGTGCAGGGCGGCACGGGGCGGTGAAACGAGTTCACCTAGAATTCGAGGGACCCGTTCCGGAGTAGCTCAACGGTAGAGCAGGCGGCTGTTAACGATCTGAGCGCGGCCACCGTGTGTGGCCGATTGAACTCGAATCAAATCCTTCCGCTGCCAAAGAGCCATTCCGTGACCGCAGTTGCAAAGGCATGCAGGCGGTTTTCAACATTCATGTGTATCGCGGAGCCGAGTCGGCCCACTGAGGTAATTGAGTCAACGTCCCACCAGTAGTCCTAGTCCTGCTCGGTTCAGCCCGGGCGAGAGGTTCGAGCGGGTAGATGACCGGCCCCGCGAGCAGCGGGTGCGCCTGCGGCGACCCCTAGCCATCGAGCTTGCAATACGGGCAATTGTGTGTCCAACCCATCGGGACCGGGTGGATCAGTTTCAACTCAGCTTTGACAAGTTCGCCCTCAGATCGTCCCGGGATGGAGACGTCGCAGCGAAGCTCTTCAGCTCTTGCCACGCGGCCTTCCCATAGGCGATAGGGCGGATCGGAATCGTGGACGAGGACGCGGTCGCCGACCTTCAAGACCTGCGGCTTGGGCTCGGGCTCCTCGGAATCGGTTGGTAGCAGTCGCTCTATTTCGGGCCGCACTCTCTCGAGAGTTGCACCAAGCTCGTTCAACACGCGAGCAGCCTTGCCCTGGCCCTCGATGAGCAACCCCAGCAGCAGGTGCTCGGTGGCGACGTGGTCGTGTCCCGAGCGTCTCGCTTCCTCGAAAGAGATCTCGATGACCTGCTTGATTCGGGACGTGGGGAAATTCCGCTGCATGATGTTCCGCCTGTTGCGAATGGCAACCGACTCGATTGTCCTGCGGACTATGTTGATCTCGACACCAAGGTTGTTGAGGACCTTGGCGGCCAGGCCCTCACGCTCACGAACCAAGCCCACGAGCACGTGCTCGGTGTCGACGGAGCTTTGGCGGGATCGTTGTGCTTCGTCTTGAGCGAGGGTCAGAGCTTTCTTAGCGCGCTCGCTGAACGTCCCGAGCGGATACATACCAAGCCTCACGCCAAGCCTATTCCGTGGGGTCGCATCAACTCACGGTAGGCGTCACTCTGGACCCCACGTCGGCATGAGTTTCAGGCGACCGAGCAGGGCTAGGGCCACCCACCCTGTGTTTCGTCACGGGATGACTATACTGGCCTAACCAACAACTAAAAGGACCGTTAAGTAAGAGATAATGAGGTTGGGCAAGCGGTGTCCCGGAGGCGGTCGATGCAGACGATCCGAAGGCAGGGCAGCCCGGAAAACGGGAAGGGAGCAGTGATGGGTCGGCGGTTCACGATCAACGTGGGGACGCGCTCCATTCGGGTGCTGGTTTCTCTAAGCCTCGCACTCATCTTGGTGTCCGCGCTCGGCATAACGGCGCTCGCTTCGCAGGGGGCTACGAACACCCTAACCGTCGGCTCGGCGGCAATGACTCTCGACTGTAGTTCGATGTCGAAATCGGTCCATGCGTATGCAGTCGCGCATAACTATTGTCCGGCGCTCAGCGGGAGCGTCGCGCCTGACAACACGACCGTTGGCGACTGTGGAAGTTCGGCGCTGGCGATGGCCAACTACGGACACAATTACGCTCAGTTTTCATATGGGTTCCACTCCACTGAAGGCAACGTTGTTTACAGAAGTCTCGGCATCAACTGGACCAACTGGAACACCGGCGGCTCGGGTTCGTTCGGCGACAGTAATTGGATGAACAATTCGTTCTACAGCACAACCCGAAATCAGCTCACATATTCCGGCTTTGTAACAGGATCGATGAGCGGTTGGGTCCTGCTGTGGTGGGGTGGGACTTGTAACATCATCCCTCCTAGTAGCAGCGCCCAGGTGGGCTAGGCCGAGAGGTGCATATGCGTGGCGATCAGTTGAGTGGCGTGGATCCGATCCCGTCGTAAACGGAGGAACACATGACTCTGAACTTAGTGATTCCTTTGATAATCGTTGCCTCAGTAGCCATAGCGGTCGGCTTTGCGCTACTCGTTTATCTCAGACGAGCACGGAGAATGTAGAGGACTACTTCGCCTTCCACCGCGCGACCGCGAACGCTAGCTCGGGTCTCCCCTCACGTCAAAGCTCTACGGCATACGCGGGAAGCAAACCGACTCTGGAAATTGTGACCCGGCTGTGACCCGGCACCCTGTCTGGGCGAGCCATAGGTCGGCAATCGTATTCGAATTTTGGTCGGGGGCCCGGGATTTGAACCCGGGGCCTCACGGTCCCGAACCGCGTTGCGTCGTCAAGACGCTAAGGGAATGTCGGGCCGACTTTTGCCCGCGAGGAGATGAATCGATAGCTCGGGCTAAGGGTGTCTTATCGAGAGCATCGATGCCGCCGAGTCAGTTTGGTAAAGACTTGAAGACGACTGGGGGGCGGTTCATCGACGAGCACGGAGAGACCGACGGGACCCTTGCGACTAGGCTAGAGGCCGAGTGTCAACTGCCTATCCGTTCGAACGTTTTACCGAGCGTGCTAAGAGAGCGTTGGTCCTTGCACAACAGGAAGCTGAGGGCTTCCACCATTCCTACATCGGCACCGAGCACGTTCTGCTGGGCTTGCTCCGCGAACGTGATGGTCTGGCCGCCAAGGTTCTAGACAACTTTGGCGTGGACAGGCGGAAAGTCCGGCATGCCATCCACTCAATGCCGGGGCACGACGAGCGCGCCGACACTCAATCGATCACCCCCACGCCACGCGCTAAAAAGGTGATTGAGATTTCTTTTGAAGAGTCGCGGCGTATGGACCATAGCTACGTCGGCACCGAGCACCTGCTGCTCGGGCTCCTGATCGAAGGCGAGGGTACCGCTGCTCGTGTACTGGGGGATCTGGGAGTCACCATTGAGAAGACACGCAGAGAGATCAACCGATTGTTGGTATCTACGGGACCAGAGGTCTACAGGGTCAGCGATCGCGTACTAGTTCATGATCCCGATCCGCCTCATCGCCTTTGGGAGGGTCGAGTGACAGGAGCCGAAGATCTGTTGCTGGAAATCTTCGTGCCCGGCCGCGCTGAAGGCGAGTTCGTGAGGGCGGCAATCAAATTCGTCCACTCGATACCAGTCGTGTCGACCCGTGATTGTCCGTTCTGCAAAGTTCTATAGCCGACCAATGCCGCGGCCTCACATGTTCGGGGAGTCTGACAAGCGGCGAGCGGAGAGGGCGAGTTGGGGCGCTCTGCTATTTGCCGAGCCGGGTTCGGACGCGTATCTCTTCAATAAGCTCGCCGTGTCGATAGCCCCGGGCCCCCGAGGTGATCACGACTTCATTAGCCACTCCTCGATTTCCGGATGGGCTAATCCGATATCGCGAAGAATTGCAATCGCTTCATCCTGTGTGATCAGGCCTAGCTCTCCAGCAAAGTTCAGCATTGCCCCCGCAGAGTCAGTGAAGTCCCTGACGAGCTCCGCGTGCGAGCGGTATCGAAGGTTTGCAGGTCGAGGTCGGTTGACCGACTCTAGATCGACATTCCTCATCTTGGCTGCGATCTCGTACGCATCGCGAATCAACCGAACAGCCTGATCGTGGATTAGGGAATCGGCGCTTTGACCGGCCACAGCACGCAAATTTAACGCGCGCGCGTGGGCGACAGCTTTGCACCGGGCTGGCGATAGACGCGCCGCCAGTTGCTTTTCGCGAGCTAGCCTGCTTTGGAGGTGCTCTCTCGGCGTTGGATGCCTTTCGGACCGGCCCAAATCGCCCATGGGCGCGATGTCCGCAACAATCGCGGCCGAGCGGATCTATGCTCGATCCTGCCATGCGGAAGAGGCCCGCTCGCAAAACCCGACTGAATCCGGCGCAGAGTCAAACCTGCCCGGTTTGTGGTACCGAGTTTCGACCGACTCCATACACGATCAGGCGAGCACCATACTGCTCGCGCCTCTGTCAGCTCACGGCGATTCTGAGAGAGGGGGGCGTTGGGAAGAATCCACCATTTCGACCTGGAAGCCTTCGGCCGGACCTTCGTTACGCCACCGGATTCACCGACCCTTCAGGTAAGCGGCGTTAAGAGCTCCCGTCCAGCGGTTGCGCCGGATACCGAAGCCTTATCGCGAGCTACTCACCCAGGACCCGTTTGGCGGAATCGACATTACGCGCGTCAAGCCAGGATTGGGCCTGGACTGGGCTACGGATCGAGTTCCCCCAGGGCTTCACGAAAATCTCGCTTGGCGTCTTCATATCCCTCCTCGCCCAGTACTTGCTCAACAAACGCGGAGGATAATGCCGCGAACACAGGAGCGCCGAGGTTGTCAGGACCGATCACGAGACCCATGACTACAGATGAAGCCTCTCGCTCCAAAGGACCGATAGCCTTCGACGAATCGACATCCAAGTTCTCGCATGCCCATACAAACGGCGATTGTTCTGAGATGGTCTTGAGAAGTTGCGCGACATCATCTTGCGCGAGGGCTATGTGATCGTCGAGTTGTAGCTTGCGTCCAACTTGTCCGGCGGTGTAACTGGCTTCAGCTTTGAGCGCCCGCATCCGCTCCTTCGCTGGATGATTAAGTCCATATAGGAGGGACAGAACGCCTCCGATCGCCTCCTGCCACTGGAATGTGGTCATGTCCTCGAGTTGTACCGGCCGCGCCCTATCACACCGCTTGGCGTCGACACCATCGCAGGCTGGAGGTTGAAGCTGTACGGCATCGCCTATGGCCGCTCGCGCCCACGAAGCAAGCTCATCAACGCTTCACTCTCCGCAGCAACAACACACCTTCCGCAGCCGCCGGTCACCGATGTGCGATACGGCGTCGGTTTCGTTGGCATACATGATGGGCGAGGTGGAAACTTCGTTTTCGTCGACTGGTGGGAGCAGGAGAACGAACTCCATCACCAGGTGTTTTTTTCACCAAGCGAACAGCCGGCCAGCATCCGTCCTGCAAGTGCTGGAGACCCGATCGCATGTGCCTGGGACCTGGCTGTGATCGGATACGAGCGCAATGCATGGGTGCAACACGTGCTTGCAAACGCGGACGGGCCTGATCTGGACGCCTATCTGGCAGATCAGTTCGTCGGGCGCGTTTAGCAAAATGACGATTCGCTCGGTTGCGGATGCCAGCGATGACGAGCGGCATGATGGGAGGCTGACGGCTGACGACAGCGGAGAATTTCAGGTGCAGAGGATCTCATCGCGAATCGCCTGGCCGCAAGGGCTGTCATCGTTCAGAAGTCAGGATGGATCCGGAGATCAGGCCTTGGTTCTGTCCTTACCTTGCTAGCAGTTCAATCAATGCCTACCGATCGCCGCGGGCCAGCCCTTCGCTGAGCTGGCTTTCGTGCTCCATTGCGACGTTAGTTATGCGATCGAGTAGAAGCGCGTCCCTCGT
>WNFX01022624.1_pt1 | contig 13978 bp, 12 predicted proteins | sample 5400111 | NCBI WGS metagenome assembly WNFX01 (sample SAMN13153363, study PRJNA577476) | soil metagenome | isolation source: 40 cm soil or saprolite under grassland replicate 1 | place: USA:California | collected 2016-06-15
CTGAGGCAGAGAGCGAGCGGGGCGGCCGTGCACGAAGCGGTCGCCCGTTGCCGCACGCGGCCGCACGGGTCGGTGGATCCACGAACGTCGATCCGGCGGCGCCATCACTCGTCCAGACACCGGAGATGCTTCTGCTGCGGATGCAGGTTCGCCGGCCCCGGGCGACGAGCGCGACGATCCCTCGGCGTCAGGCTGTGGCGCGGCGGTCTTGAACGAGGTAAGCGACGATCAGCGCAGCAGGGAAGAAGATCAGGCTGAAGATGAAGTATCCGAAGAAGCTGTGCCCCTTGCGGCCCGCGACGCGGGCGGGCCAGAACGCGATTGCGATCCAGATGAGGAAGAACACGATCGACCCAAGCCACCAGCCGGTTGAAGCAACGACCATCTCGACCTCCGTCTCTTAGTCCCCGTCGCGGGCACGCCACGGTCGTGACGCACGCGGGAGATCAGCCTAGGACGTCGAGAGCGCTCCCGGCTGGTTTCGCGGCGCTTTCACCCGGGTGAAACGCATGCGCGCGGGTAGCAACGTCACGCATCGAGTTTGAGAATCGAGGCCGTGTCCACGTCGATCGTCGCGGAGGCATCCGGAGAATGACAGACACGGGAGCCGCGGCTGGATCGGCAGCATCCTCGCCCGCCCCCGAGCGCGCCGGGCTCGTCCTGGTCGCTCTCATCCTCGTGGCGGCGGTCGCCAACCTGAATCTCGCGGTCGCAAATGTCGCGTTGCCCGACATCGGCAAGGCGTTCGACTCGTCGCAGGTCACGCTCAACCTCATCGCTGTCGGCTATTCGCTCGGGCTGGCGGCTTCGGTCCTCTACCTCGGTGCCCTCGGCGATCGCTACGGGCGCAAGCTGATGCTCGTCCTCGGCACGTTGCTCGCGATTCCCATGTCTCTGCTCGCCGCCTACGCATGGTCGGACGAGGTGCTCTTCGTGGCGCGCGTCGGCGGTGGTCTGGCGGCGGGGATGGCGTTCCCGACGACGCTCGCGTTGATCACGGCGCTCTGGTCGGGCCCGGGGCGAACCAAGTCGATCGCACTCTGGTCGGGAATCGGCGGCGCGATCGCAGCTCTCGGCCCGCTGCTCTCCGGCGTTCTCCTGCAGTACTTCTGGTGGGGGTCGGTGTTCCTCATCACGCTGCCTCTCGCCTGTGTCGCGCTCGTACTGGCCTTCTACCTCGTACCGAGCCACGTCAACGAGACGACGGACCCGGTCGACAACTTCGGAGGCGTCCTGTCGGTCGTTCTGGTGGCGGCGCTCATCCTCGGCATCAACTTCGCACCTGTCCCCAACGAGGGAACGCTGGTGCTGGGACTCGCCGCTATCGCACTGGCCTCCGGAATCGCGTTCTATCTCAGGCAACGGCGCGCGAGAAATCCGCTCTACGACCTCGCCGTCGCCGGGCGTCCCACGTTCTGGGTCGCGGCCTGCGCCGGCATCATCGTCTTCGGCTCGCTGATGGGCGCGATGTTCATCGGTCAGCAGTTCCTGCAGAACGTCCTGGGCTACTCCACGTTGGAGGCCGGAGCGGCCATCCTTCCAGGCGCGATCTTCATGGTCCTCGTTGCGCCGCGCTCGGCGAAGCTCGTGGAGGCTCGGGGGTCGCGATTCACGCTTCTCGCCGGCTACGTCTTCTGCCTGCTCGGGTTCATCACGATGCTCCTGCTCTGGAAGGAGGACATCGCCTACTGGAAGGTCGGGCTCGGCTATGCATTCGTCGGGATCGGCGTCGGGTTTGCCGGCACGCCTGCCTCGCGCTCCCTCACCGGCTCGGTGCCGGTTATGCGTGCCGGGATGGCGTCGGGCACGGCGGACCTCCAGCGTGACCTGGGCGGCGCGATCATGCAGTCGATCTTCGGAGCCCTGCTCACCGCCGGTTATGCCTCTGCCTTCGCAGCCGCGATCGTCGCCTCGGACAAGCACGTATCGGACAGCGTGCAGAGCGAGCTGACGAAGTCGTTCGCCGGCGCCGAGGCTGTCGCGGAGCAGCACCCGCAATACGCCGCGCAGATCACAGCTGCGGCGAAGACCTCCTTCCTGCAAGGCGACCAATGGGCGTACACGGCCGGGATCGTCGCGATCCTGCTCGGCGCTGCGCTGGTCTTCTTCCTCTTCCCGAAGAAGGACGCCGAGGAGGAGTTCCTCGAGCGCTATCACGCCGAGGATGCTCCGAAGCGCCCCGACGCGGCCGCCGAGGCCGACGGTGGCGTGCCTCAGCCGGCGGCAGGGTGATCGCTCGCGGGGCTGACCCGGCTCGCCTGTGACTCCGCTCGATCCACGCCGAGACGAAGCCTCGACATGAGATGGAGCATCGGCTTCCGTGTTCGTCGTTATCTGAGGGAAAGCCTGTGGGTGCTTCCGGTGGCCGGGGGCGTTCTCGGCTGGTTTCTCGGCCTTGCCGCCGCAGATGCGGGAACGCTCTACCAGCTACCCGACCGCTGGCAGTACTCGACGGGAACCGCACAGGCTGTCCTCGCGGCGCTCGTCGCATCGAGCGTCGGCCTCACCGGCTTCGTCGTGACGGTCAGCGTCCTCATCGTCCAGATGGCCACCGGGACGTTCTCCGCCCGGTACATGCGGATCTTCTACCGCGACCGGACGTTCAAGGCCGTGCTCGCTGTCCTCATCGGCACGTTCGTCTTCTCGTACACGCTCCTCCGCCACGTGGAAGCGAACTCGATCCCGAACTTCGGGATCACGCTTGCGGGGTTCTTCATGGGAGCTGGGCTCGTCCTCTTCGTCATCTTCCTCGACCGATCTATCCACCGCCTGCGCCCGGTCGCCGTTGCCGCTCTCGTCGCCGAGGCCGGAAGACGAGCGCTCCGCGAGGTTTTGAGTGAGGCGACTCGGCCGGACGCTCCGGACATCCTCCCCGCCCCGTTCGACGTTCCCGGGGACCCGGCGCTCATCGTCCGGAACGAGCGCGGAGGGGCGATCCAGGCGATCAACACGCGCGGGTTGGTCGACTGGGCCCGGGCTCACGACAGCCTGATCGTGCTGCGGCACCCCGTCGGCGACTTCGTTCCGGCAGGGGCGCCGCTGGTCGAGGTCCACGGCAGCAACGTCGAGCCCGAGGCCGAGGACCGCCTGCGCTCGATGCTGGCACTCGGCGTCGAGCGGACGATCGAGCAGGACCCGGCGTTCGCAGTCCGCATCATGGTCGACATCGCGATCCGAGCTCTCTCCCCGGCGGTGAACGACCCGACGACCGCGGTGCAGGTACTCGACCACCTGGAGGACGTGCTGCGCGAGATCGGGACCACGCATCTGGTGTCGAACGAAGAGCGGACAGGGCCTCGGCACCACGGCGTGGTCGTGCCCGTGCGCCGCTGGGATGATTACCTCACGCTCGGCGTCACGGAGATCCGTGAATACGGCGGGAACTCGGTCCAGGTGATGAGACGTCTGCGCGCGATGCTCGTAGAGCTTCACGACTCGGTCGATCCGGAGCGTGGGGCCGTGGTCGAGCGCGAGCTCACCCGTCTCGACGCAGCGGTCGCCGAGCACTGGGGAGGCACCGTCGACCTCGATCTGGCAAGCGTTGCCGACCGGCAGGGAATCGGCGGACCGGGGGCTTCCCCCCGAACGGGAGATTCACCTGGGTGAAATCCCGCACGACGCCTCGCTCGCGCGCGCCTGAGCGCAATGATCGCCTCCGACTTGGAGCGTCGCGGGGTGAGCGCATGACGGACGTCGTCGACCAGTTCTTTGCCGAGCTCGCGGACAGAGGGCGGGAGCCACTGCTCGAGAGAGTGACCGGCAGCCTTCGCTTCGAGCTCAGCGACGGCGGGAAGACCGACCGCTGGTTCGTCGAGGTGGAGAAAGGCGACGTTTCCGTCTCGCGCAAGAGCCTCGCCGCCGACTGCACACTGCGGGCCGAGCGGAAGCTCTTCGCAGGCATGGTCCGCGGCGAGGTCAACGCGATGGCCGCCGTCCTTCGCGGGGCGCTGTCCGTCGAGGGGGACCTCGAGCACCTGCTCCTCTTCCAACGCATCTTCCCGGGTCCGCCGGGGGCACGCGGACCGAGGCGGGGTCGGGGCCGACAAAAGGGGCGGAGATGAACGACGGGCTCGTCAAGATCCTCGACGGCAACACGTTCGTCGTCAGCGACGAGCGAGGGGACATCGAGGCGTCGCTGACGGATCCGACGGGCCTCTTCTCGTTCGACACGCGCTTCCTCTCCAGGTGGGTGCTGACCCTCAACGGGCAACGGCTGAATCCGCTCTCGGTCGACGACCTCCAGTACTTCGAGACGCGGTTCTTCCTCGTTCCGGGCACGGGGACGGTCTACATCGACGCCAAGCTGTCCGTGATCCGGCGTCGTGCGGTCGGAAACGGCTTCCACGAGGAGCTGACGATCCTGAATCACGACGAGAAGCCGGTGAATCTGACGATCCGCGTCGAGGCGGGCTCCGACTTCGCCGACCTGTTCGAGGTCAAGGACGCGCTCGAGAATAAAGGGAGGTACTCGACCCGAGTCGACGACGGTCCGGGACACCTTCGAGCGGGCGACCGTGGTCTCGGCCTCCGAGCCCGCGCGGGTGACTCGGAACGGGTTGAGCTTTCGCGTCGAGATCGAGCCGCACGGCGAGTGGACGACCGATCTCGACGTCGCGGCCGTCCTCCCGGGGCTCCCGGGCGCACGTGGGCGCCCGAAGTACGGGCGCGGATCGCGTCGGGCCCGGCCGAACATGAGCGAGAGCCTCGAGCAGTGGGTCGAGGAGGCGCCTCGGGTCGAGTGCGACTGGGATTCGCTGCGGACGACGTACCGGCGAAGCCTCGTCGACCTGGCGGCCCTTCGCTTCTCGCCGCCCGTGGCGCGGGGGCAGAGCCTCCCCGCCGCCGGCCTGCCGTGGTTCATGACGATGTTCGGCCGCGACAGCATCTTCACGAGCCTGCAGGCGCTCCCCTTCACGCCGGCGCTCGCGGCGACCACGTTGCGTGCGCTCGGCGAGTGGCAGGGGAGCCGGATCGACGACTTCCGCGACGAGGACCCCGGCCGCATCCTGCACGAGATGCGGTACGGCGAGATGGCGGCGTTCGAGGAGCGTCCGCACTCGCCGTACTACGGCTGTGCCGACGCGACACCGCTGTACGTGGTGCTGCTCGACGAGTACGAGCGCTGGACCGGCGACACGAAGCTCGTGCGCGAGCTCGAGTTCGAGGCCCGAGCCGCGCTCGCCTGGATCGACGACTACGCGGACCTGCTGGGCAACGGATACATCTGGTACCAGCGCCGAAACGAGGAGACCGGCCTCGAGAACCAGTGCTGGAAGGACTCCTGGGACTCGATCTCGTACCGCGACGGGAGGCTGCCCGGCTTCCCGAGGGCGACCTGCGAGCTCCAGGGTTACGCGTACGACGCCAAGGTCCGCGGGGCTCGGCTGGCTCGCATCGCCTGGAAGGACCCCGAGCTCGCGGACCGCCTCGAGAGCGAGGCCGCTGCTCTGAAACGCCGCTTCAACCGCGACTTCTGGGTCGAGGACGGCGGTTACTTCGCGCTCGCGCTCGACACGGAGGGCAACCAGGTGGACTGCCTCGCCTCGAACAACGGCCATCTGCTCTGGAGCGGCATCGTGGACAAGTCAAAGGCCGCCTCCGTTGCGAGCCACCTCCTCGGGAGACGCCTGTTCTCCGGCTGGGGGGTGCGCACGCTCGCCGAGGGCGAGGGCCGGTACAACCCGATCGGGTACCACGTCGGGACCGTGTGGCCGTTCGACAACTCGTTCATCGCGTGGGGGCTCCGGCGCTACGGGTTCAAGGACGAGGCGGCGCAGATCGCCGCCGGGATCCTCGACGCGGCCGAGTTCTTCGACGGCCGCCTCCCCGAGGCGTTCGGCGGATACGAGCGGATCCTGACCAAGTATCCCGTGCAGTACCCGACCGCGTGCAGCCCGCAAGCGTGGTCGACAGGGGCACCGCTGCTTCTCTTGAGGACGATGCTCGGCCTCGAGCCGCAGGGAGACCATCTGGTGGTCGACCCGGCGCTCCCGCAGACGCTCGGGCACCTCGAGGTCCTCGACATCCCCGGGCGCTGGGGGCGGATGGACGCCTTCGGGCGTGGACGAGTCCAGGTCGAGAGCCGGCGCGCGCACGCTCGGCGCCGCTGAGGCGGAGCCGCTACCCGCCTGCGAGCACGGCCGCGCCGACGGCGCCCGAGAGGTCGCCGAGCTCGGTGCGGAGCACGAGCGGAGGCTTGTCCGGCACGAAGAGGTGCGGCGTCATCTGCTCCACGACGCGGTCGACGAAGGGCTGCCCGAGCCGGTCGCCGAGACCCCCACCGACGATGATCGCCTCCAGATCGAGAAGGTTCTGCGCCGATGCGAGTGCGATTCCCAGCGCCCAGGTCGCCTCGTCGATCAGACGCTGGGTCATCCGGTCTCCCTTGGCGAGTGCCCGGGCATAGACGCCCGAGCTGAGCCGCTGGCGACCGCTCTTCTCCATGATCTTGAAGAGGATCGTCTTGTGACCCTGCTTGTGCAGCTGGCGGGCACGCAGCTCCATGCGGGCCCGCCCCGCGTACGCCTCGAGACACCCGCGCCTTCCGCAACCGCATGGACGGCCGCCCGGCTTGACGATCAGGTGCCCGATCTCCCCGGCGGCACCTCTGCCGTCGTGGAGCTCGCCGTCCAGGATGAGCCCGCCGCCGACGCCGGTGCCGACCCACACGCCGAGGACGTTCTTGAAGGGCCGGCCCGCGCCGCGACGGTACTCGCCGAGGATGCCGACGCGCACGTCGTTGTCGATCGTCACCTTCGTCCCGTCCATCGCCTGCGACACGCGCGGGCCGAGCTCGACGTGGTCGGCGAAGCCGGGTACGTTCGCGGCCAGGGACACGACGCCCGAATCGGCGTCGACGCTGCCCGGTGTCCCGATGCCGATGCCGCGCAGGTCGCCGTTCGCACCCGCGTCTCCGAGTGAGGTTCGGATGGTGCCCGCGATTGCCTCGATCACGTCACCTGCGTCTCCGGTCTGCGGCGTCAGGACCCGGGCGCTCGCAACGATCTCCTCGTCGCGGAGGACGACGGTCTGGATCTTGGTGCCCCCGAGATCGACCCCGGCCGTCAGCGGCTTGCCGACGGTGCTCATCAGAGGGCCGCCGCCCTCGAGCCGCGAGCCTCGGCGAGCTCGCGCAGGCGCGCATGCGCGTCGATCCCGATCTCCGTCGGCACTTTCGTCCAGCCGTCCGGCCCGAGCTCCCAGGCGAGGACGTCGTCGGCCAGGTTGACGAGCAGGATCTCCTCGAGACGTTGCTTCAGCTCCGGTGCGGTGACCGGAGCGACGCATTCGACGCGACTCCCGAGATTGCGCGGCATCAGGTCGGCCGATCCGATCCAGTAGCCGGGCCCGCGCGCGTCGCTCCCGAAGCGGAAGATCCGCGAGTGCTCGAGATACGAGCCGACGATCGAGCGCACACGAATCGACTCCGACAGTCCCTTGACCTGCGGCCGGAGGCAGCAGATGCCGCGGACGATCAGGTCGATCGACGCGCCCGCACGTGACGCGTCGTAGAGGGCGTCGATGATCTCCGGGTCGACGAGACTGTTCATCTTCATGACGATGCGGCCGTCCGGCGCCTCCGCCTCCTCGCGGATGAGCTCGAGGAGCCGAGGCCGGAGCGTCCCGGGTGCGACCAGGATCTTGCGGTAGTGCGCGGCATTCGAGTAGCCCGTGAGTCCGTTGAAGAGGTCGGCCACGTCGGCGCACAGCTCCGGGTCGGCCGAGAGCAGACCGACGTCCTCGTACACGGTCGCCGTCTCCGGGTTGTAGTTGCCCGTCCCGATGTGGCAGTAGCGCCGGATGCCCCCGTCCTCGCGGCGGACGACGAGCACCGTCTTCGCGTGCGTCTTGAGCCCGACCACGCCGTACACGACGTGGACTCCGGCCTTCTCGAGCGTCCGCGCCCAGGCGATGTTCGCCTGCTCGTCCCCTCGGGCAGTCAGCTCGACGAGTGCCACCGTCTCCTTGCCGGCGGCCGCGGCGCGAGTCAGCGAGCGGACGATCGGAGCCTCGCCTTCGTCGGAGGTCCGGTAGATCGTCTGCTTGATCGCGAGGACGTCCGGGTCGTCCGCGGCTTGGTCGACGAAGGCCTCGACCGAGGTGGAGAAGCGGTCGTAGGGATGGTGGACGAGGACGTCGCCCTCCCGCAGCACTTCGAAGATATCTCGCGGCTCGCTGAGTGGCGCGCCGAGCTGGGTTGGAGTCGTCCCGAGCCACGGCTTCGCCTTCAGCGCCGGCCGGTTCAGGTCCGTGAGCGAGCCCAGGTCGCCGCAGTCGAGCAGGCCGTCGATCACGTAGAGATCCGAGCGCTTCAGACGGAGCTCGCGGAGGAGGATCGCGCGGAGATCCTGCGGCATTGACGCCGCGACCTCGAGCCGCACGGCTTCCGGAGAGCGCTGCCGCCCGCGGAGAAGTGTCTCGAGCGTCTCGAGCAGGTCGCCCGCCTCGTCGACCTCGACGTCGACGTCGGCGTCGCGGGTCACCCGGAACGCATGCTGAGTCACGATCTTCATGCCCGGGAAGAGTCGGTCGAGATGCGCCGCGATCACCTGCTCGAGTGGGACGTAGCGCCTCCCACCCGGCACGCGCAGGAAGCGCGGGAGGAGGGGCGGAGTCTTGACCCGCGCGAAGCGGCGAGCGCCACTCGAGGGGTCGCGGACGACGACCGCGAGATTCAGCGACAGGTCGGAGATGTACGGGAAGGGATGAGCCGGATCGACCGCCAGGGGTGTCAGCACCGGATACACGCGCTCGTCGAAGACCTTCCGCAGCTCCTCACGCTGCGCCTTCTTCAGGTCCTCCCAGTCGAGGATCTGGACTCCTCCCTTCTTGAGCAGCGGGCGTAGCTCGCGCTCGAAGACTCGGGTCTGGCGCTCCACCAGGGAAAGCACGCGCTCGCGAATCGCCGCCAGCTGCTCGGTCGGGCTCATCCCGTCGGGCGAGGTCCCCGGGACACCGGCGATCGCCTGTTCTCGGAGCCCGGACACGCGGATCTGGAAGAACTCGTCGAGGTTCCGACTGAAGATGGCGAGGAACTTCGCGCGCTCGAGCGCCGGCGTTGAATCCTCTTCGGCCAGCGCGAGGACGCGTGCGTTGTAGTCGAGCCAGGAGAGCTCGCGGTTCAGGAAGCGGGCTGTGAACGCGGACTCCATCCGGACGTCCACTGCGCCCTCCTCGTCGAGCTCCGTCGCAGGCTGCGCTCGGCCGCTTCCCTTCGCCCTCACCGGATCATCCTACCCTGCTCATCTGGTTTTTCCCTGCTCGTTGCCCACTCGCGTAGCTGCGGGTCGGCGCCGCCTACGTCACCTCCCGGTCGCCCACCAGCTAGCGTTGTGCGCCCGTGAGCACCGAACGGGAGAAGCAGCTCGCAGCGGAAGCGGCTGCGGAGCTCGTCGAGGATGGAATGCTCGTCGGTCTCGGAACCGGGTCGACCGTCGCCTACCTGCTCCCGGTACTCGCAGCGCGCAACCTCGACCTCCGCTGCGTCGCCACCTCGGTCGCGACAGCGGTGGCGGCCCGCGAGCTCGGCCTCCGCGTGGAGTCGTTCGCCGGAGTCGACGCGCTCCCGCGGCTGGACGTGGCGATCGACGGCGCGGACCAGGTCGCTCCCTCCGGCTGGCTGGTGAAAGGAGGTGGTGCAGCGCATACACGCGAGAAGGCCGTTGCGGCCGCGGCCGACCGCTTCGTCGTGATCGCAGCTCAGGGATGTGCCACGGAGCCCCGACGGCGGCGTCATCGCGGATTTCACAGGTGAGCTCGACGATCCGGCGGAGCTGGCCGAGCGCCTGTCGGCGACCGTCGGCGTCGTCGAGCACGGGCTCGTTCCGGCGGAGATGGTGTCCACGCTCGTCGTCGCGCGCGGCGAGCAGGTCGAGATCCGCAGCCTCCGCTAACGCCCCGCCGCGGCCGCGTCGGCGAGGACGAGCGCGTTCGCGGCGCTGACGCGTCCACCTGGAATCGACTCGTCTCCGGCCCGCAGGCGACTCAGAGCATCGACCTTGTCCTCCCCGGTGACGAGCCAGAGAATCTGTCGCGCTCGGTTCAGGGTCGGGTAGGTCAGGGTCATGCGACGGCGACCCTGGTACTCACCGGTGACGGCGATTCCTCGATCGGTGACGTCCAGCACGGGATCGCCGGGAACGAGAGAGGCCGTGTGGCCGTCCGGTCCGAGGCCGAGGTGGACGAGATCGAGCCGGTCGGGTAGCGAGGAGTCGTAGGCCGCCGCGGCTGCCTCGAGGTCGGGGGCGCCGACGGGCATCGCATGAACATCGGCCGCGCCGCCGGACGGAAGGCTCGCGCGCAGGTGCGTGAGGTTGCGGTCCGGATCGCCGTCGGGCGCGACCCGCTCGTCCACCTGGTAGATGCTCACCTTCTCCCAGGGCATCCGGCCTGTGAGGTGGGCGAACATCGCCCATGGGGTCTGACCCCCGCTGACCGCGAAGGTGAAGCGGCCGTGATCCTCGATCGCGGCCTTTGCCCGCGCGGCGACATACTCCGCTCCCCGCTCGGCCACGGCGTCGGCGTCGGGGAGAACCTCGAGCTGCAGAGCCACGCTAGGCCGTCTTCTCTTCGTGACCGCCGAACTCCTTGCGCATCGCCGAGAGGAGCTTGTCGGCGAACTCGTCGAGGCCGCGGGAGGCAAAGCGCGAGTAGAGCGCAGTCGTCAGCACGGGGGCCGGGACGCCCACGTCGATCGCGGCGATCGAGGTCCAGCGACCCTCGCCCGAGTCGGACACACGACCGGCGAAGCCGTCGAGGCTCGGCGACGCGTACAGCGCTTCTGCGGTCAGGTCGAGGAGCCAGGAGCCGACGACGCTGCCTCGCCGCCAGACCTCGGCGACCTCCGTCGTGTCCACTTCGTACTGGTAGAGCTCCGGTTGCTCGAGGGGCGCGGTCTCGGCGTCCATCTCACGCTGCCGCTTGCCCGCGTCGGCGTTCTTGATGATGTTCAAGCCCTCGGCGTACGCGGCCATGAGGCCGTACTCGATGCCGTTGTGCACCATCTTCACGAAGTGCCCGGCGCCGTTCGGGCCGCAGTGGTAGTAGCCGTGCTCCGCCGGAGTCGGTTCGCCGGTGCGGCCCGGCGTTCGCGGTGCCGAGTCGACGCCCGGGGCGATCGAGGCGAAGATGGGGCCGAGCCGGTCGACCACCTCCTTCTCTCCTCCGATCATCAGGCAGAAGCCGCGCTCGAACCCCCAGACGCCGCCGCTCGTCCCCACGTCGACGTGGTGGATTCCCTTCTCCTGCAGCGCTGCCGCGTGGCGGAGATCGTCGTGGTAGTAGGTGTTGCCGCCGTCGATGATCGTGTCTCCCGGCTCGAGGACGTCGGCCAGCGACGCGATCGTCTTGTCTGTGATGTCGCCGGCCGGAACCATGACCCAGGCCGTCCGTGGCTTCTCGAGCTTGGTGGCGAAGTCCTCGAGCGATTCCGCGCCGGTGGCGCCGTCGGGCTCGAGCGCCTTCACCGCGTCCGGAAAGACGTCGTACCCGACGCAGCGGTGGCCGTCTCGCATCAGTCGTCTCACGAGCCCGGCGCCCATCCGGCCGAGCCCGACCATGCCGAGCTGCATGGGAGTGTCCGTAGCCACTAACTACCTCCTCACTGTCCTTGCGCAAGACCAGAATCCGCTAGTGTGGGTTCTGGTCGCGCGAAAATCCCGAAGGCGGCCGCTTCGCGGCCGCTGCGTTTGTGTTTCACGCTAGACCTCTCGTCTCTCGATCGTTGGCAGGATGAACCGGTCGACGGCGTACGCGAAGCCGTCGTCGTCGTTGCTGGCGGTGACGCGCCGTGCGGCGCGATGCACTTCCCGCCCGCTCTGACCCATCGCGATGCTGAGTCCGGAGCGGGCGAACATGAGCACGTCGTTCGGCATGTCGCCGATCGTCGCGATCTGCGCCTCGGGGATCTCGTACCTCGCGGACAGGAACTTGACGACTCCGCCCTTGTTCGCCTCCGGGTGGGTCACGTCGACGTAGTACGGCTGGGAGCGAGCGGCAGAGACGTGGTCTCCGAAGGTGTCGTGTGCGGATGCCGAAGCTGACGCGACCGCGTCGAGGTCGTCGCTCACGCCGACGATCTTCGCGACCCCGGCGCTCACCCCATCGAACGTCTCCACGACGGTCGGCTCGAACTGCACCGTAAACGCCTCGCGCGCGACGTGAGCGGCGTCGAGATTCCTGATCAGCCACTCGGCGCCCCGGTAGACCCAGACGTCGAGCCCGGACGACTCGAGCAGCTGGATCACCGGCGCGACGAGGTCGCCGGGAATCTCCCGCTCGGCGAGAACCGACATGTCCGGCGCGACGACGAGGCCGCCGTTGAAGGCGGCGATCGGCGTTTCGAGGTCGAGGGGCTCGACGAGCATCGCCATGCCGCGCGGCGGGCGTCCACTCGTAATGGCGAAGAGGATGCCCGCCTCGTGCAGCTTGTGGACCGCCTCGATCGACCGCTCGGTCAGCACCTTCTCCTGGGTGACGAGGGTGCCGTCGACGTCCGAGAGCAGAAGGCGAATCGAGTCGGAGCCCTTGCTCATCGCAGCGCCCGGTACCGCCGGATGAGCGCGTTCGTCGAGCTGTCGTGGGCGAGCTCGGGCTCGGTCTCGCTCTCGAGCTCGGGGATGATCCGCTTCGCGAGGACCTTCCCCAGCTCGACCCCCCACTGGTCGAAGGAGTCGATTCCCCAGATCGTGCCCTGGGTGAAGACGCTGTGCTCGTAGACGGCGACGAGCGTCCCGAGCGCGTAGGGGGTCAGCTGCTCGGCGAGGATCACGTTCGTCGGCCGGTTCCCCTCGAAGACGCGGTGAGGCACGATCGCGTCCGGGGTGCCCTCCGCGCGCACCTCGTCCTCCGTCTTTCCGAAGGCGAGCGCCTCTGCCTGCGCGAACACGTTGGACATGAGGATGTCGTGGTGGTCGCGCACCGGATTGAGTGTCTTGCCGAACCCGATCAGGTCGACGGGGACGAGCTTCGTCCCCTGGTGGATCAGCTGGTAGAAGCTGTGCTGTCCGTTGGTGCCGGGCTCGCCCCAGAAGACCGCTCCCGTCTGGTAGTCGACGCGTCTGCCGTCCAGGGTGACGTGCTTGCCGTTCGACTCCATGGTCAGCTGCTGCAGATAGGCGGGGAACCGCTGCAGGTACTGGCTGTACGGCATCACGCCCACGGTCTGGGCGTCGAAGAAGTCTCCGTACCAGACCGCCAGCAGGCCCATGAGCACGGGCAGGTTCCGCTCGAACGGGGTCGTGCGGAAGTGCTCGTCGAGCGCGTGGAAGCCCGCGAGCAGGTCGCGGAAGCCGTCGGGGCCGATCGCGAGCATCGTCGACAGGCCGATCGCCGAGTCCATCGAGTAGCGACCACCGACCCAGTCCCAGAAGCCGAACATGTTGTCCGGGTCGATGCCGAACTTCGTGACTTCCTCGGCGTTCGTCGAGACCGCGACGAAGTGCTTCGCGATCGCGGAATCGTCGCCGAGCGTCCCGAGCGACCATTCCCGCGCGGACTGCGCATTGGTCATTGTCTCGAGCGTCGTGAACGTCTTCGAGGAGACGATGAAGAGCGTCTCCTCTGGGGCGAGGCCGCGCGTCGCCTCGACGAAGTCGGTCGAGTCGACGTTCGAGACGAAGCGGAAGGTCAGATCGCGGCGCGAGAAGTGTCGTAGAGCCTCGTACGCCATCACCGGCCCGAGGTCCGAGCCGCCGATGCCGATGTTGACGACGTTCTTGATCGCCTTGCCCGTATGGCCCTTCCATTCGCCGGAGCGCACCCGGTCCGCGAAGGCGGACATGCGGTCGAGCACCTCGTGCACCTCTTTCACGACGTCGACGCCGTCGACAACGACCGACTCCCCCTTCGGCATGCGCAGGGCGACGTGGAGGACGGACCGGTTCTCGGAGACGTTGATCCGCTCTCCTCGGAACATGGCGTCCCTCCGCTCCGCGAGCCCGCACTCCTCGGCGAGCCGGAGCAGCAGACCGATCGTCTC
>WNFX01004769.1_pt1 | contig 13973 bp, 10 predicted proteins | sample 5400111 | NCBI WGS metagenome assembly WNFX01 (sample SAMN13153363, study PRJNA577476) | soil metagenome | isolation source: 40 cm soil or saprolite under grassland replicate 1 | place: USA:California | collected 2016-06-15
CGACTGCTTCGCCAGCCGTGGCGTCTTCGCCGCCAGCTCGCTCTCCCCCCGTTCGTCTGGCTCGTCTTGAAGGACCGCCTCCAACGTGCCGGCGTTCGCTATTGACTCATCTTATCGGCGATTCGTTCATCCTTTTCGAAACCCGAGCCGGGCGGTCAGGCTTTTCCAGGCATCGCGATAATGCTCTGCATCAGCAGGGCGTACGACGAGCGCCTCAGCGATGCTGCCGCCGGAGACCTGGCGATACCAGTACAGCGTAGCGGCCAGCGAAGCGATGTAGGCGATGGATGAGGCGATTGCCGCTCCCTCCACGCCGATTGATGGAATAAGCGCGAAGTCGAGCACAAGAGTCAGGCCGAGCGCGATGAAGGTCGCGTAGGTGTTGTAAATGATCCGCCCTTGACTGAACAGGTAGCTACCCAATACGCGCGTCGCGCAGGCGGCGATGATGCCCGGCATAAGCAAGATAAGCGGGATTTGGGCAGCGCTGAACTCATCGCCGAAGAGGACGTCGATCGCCAGCGGCGAGACGGCAACCAAAGCGATTGCTGCGATCACGCTTGCCAGGACAGTATTTCGGCAGGCCAGTGGCGTCATCTCCGCCGCCCGCTCCCGCTCCATTTCGGTAAGACGTGGCATTAGCACGAGCGCCACAGATGAGGAGAGCCACCAAACGCTCTCGCTCAGGCCTACGGCGACGGCATAGTGGCCGACACCGGCGCGAGATACGAACGCGGCGACCAGAAACTGGTCCAGCCGGTAGTTGAAGAGCTGTGCCAGGTTTGCCACCTGCCCCTGGGCGCCATATCGGATCTGGTCGCGCAGGACTGCCCAGCGCGGATGCAATGCGCGTCGCACATCGATTCGTTTGAAGCCGACCAGGAAGAGCGCAACGATATCGGCTAGTAGGAACGACGCCACCCACCCGGCCAGAGCGCTAAACACATCCAGCTCGTCCAGCACGTACAGGACTCCAACGACCGCGACACCAATAAGCCCCTGAGCGACGGCTACCCCGCTGAGAGCGCCGAAGCGGCTGCTGCCATGGAGGAACGAGGTTAGCAGTACGTAGCCCACGACAGACGGCAGGGCGACCGCGTAGAGCCAGTAGGACCGGCCTGAAACGAAAAGATCCGGCTCGAGGATGATGCCATAGGCCACCAGGAAAGCCCAGGCCACCAGCGATGAAGCCCCGAGCACGAAAATGCTGCCCGAAAGCAATTCGTCGTATGAGTAATCCCCCTTGTTGAGAAAGTAGATGTTGCCCAGCCCGACACCCACGTTCGCGATCGCGCCGGCCACGAGTACGGCGACGAAAAACAGAGAGTACGTGCCCAGTCCTTCGTCCCCCAGTCCGCGCGCAAGCACCACTCTCAAGCAGAAGGCCAGCCCGTAGATCGCGATCTGCGCAATGAAGACGACGTTGATGCTGAAAAGCAGGCCCCTGCGCGCACCCGCCACGGGCTGTTGTTCGACCTGAGCGTCCGACGGGATCGGATCAGGGGTCTGAAGCGTCAAGACTTAAACCGTAACTCTATTCGTGTGGTCAGGTAGAATGGAACCATCCGTCGGGGTGTAGCTCAGTCAGGCTAGAGCGCACGGTTCGGGACCGTGAGGTCGGCGGTTCGAATCCGCCCACCCCGACCACCGTTGCGGCGCTGCCGATCTCGATTCATCTCCCCGTCGTATTACGTTGATAACATGTTTTCCTATTCGAACGCAGATAGCTCCACTGAGTTGCCTTTCGTCGCGGCAAGCTCGGGCTGGCGTCTTCGGACTCCGCTCAGGCTAGTCTGTGGTTACAGACCGGTAACAATGTGCCAAAGCATGGCGTCTTACGACAGAAGCCGGGGAACCAACAATATTTCTTGGCGTTATAAACATGATGTAACCAACAGCGTATTGCAGTGACTAAAACCCATCGCTAAAATGCGGCGCGAAATCCAAGAAGAGGGACACACAGAAGATGGTTTTTCAGACAGAAGATAGAGCGAGAGCAAAGAAACAGCACGCCGAGCAAGCCATACAGCTTGCCCTCCAGGGACAATGGACTGAGGCTGCCCAGCTCAACCGGGAGATTGTCGAGTCATTCCCGACGGACGTAGATGCCTTCAACCGTCTCGGCAAGGCCATGACCGAGCTGGGACGGTACGGCGAGGCGCGGGGCGCCTACATGAAGGCTCTTGAGATCGACCAGCTGAATTCAATCGCTCGCAAGAATTTAACACGGCTCGCCACCCTCAGCGAGGAGGAAGCTGCCCCCCGTCCGGCCAGTCAGAAGCTTTCTCCCCAAATGTTCATCGAAGAGACAGGCAAGACCGGTATTACGGTGCTCGTGCGGCCAAACATGGACATCGCCGCGCGGATGACCGCCGGCGATCAGGTGAACTTAGCGCGCCAGAACGGGTCGCTCGTCATCCAGAGCATGGCTGGAGAATACGTCGGCGAGGTCGAACCGCGGCTGAGCCAGCGCCTGACGAAACTCATGGATGGCGGCAACGAATACATCGCCGCCATCTCCGGGCTCGACGAGAACGAGGTGAGGCTCTTCATTCGTGAGACGTTTCAGCATAGCTCTCAAACCGGGAAACTCTCCTTCCCACCTACCGTGACCGAGACGTTCCGTCCCTATGTTAAAGGGCGTCTTCTTCGTCGCGACGTCGACGACGACGAAGGCTACTTTGAGGACAGCGAGGACGAGTGGGCAGCGGGCGATGACAGTGAAGAGTCTGACGGCACTATCCGCGAATTCCAGCTCAGTCCCGATGAGGCTCCTATTGCGGTCGAAGACGCTGACGACCACGAAGACGAATAGCTGATTTTTCACCAGCAACTGATATCATCGCCCGAGTGAGCGAAGGCCAGGACTCCGGTCGGCTCTACCCTGCTGAATGGCAGCGCGGTCCCCGCTATAGCGGCGCCTACACCTTCGCGCGCTGTCCTGTGACTCGAGACCTATGGCTGGCGGATGTCGCCGTCATCGGCGTGCCGATGGACATGGCCGTGCTCTATCGCAGCGGTGCCCGCTTCGGCCCGCGTGCTATCCGGGACGCGTCGGGACAGCTTCGTCCCCATCACTGGGAGGCCGACAAGCTCGAGCCACCCTTCGACGCACTCCGCGTCATCGACTACGGCGACCTGGACGTTTTCCCCGGGTACATCGAGCAGACAGTTGCGCACCTGCAGTCTCAGCTTGCCCCCGTCTTCGACGCCGGCGTCTTTCCCGTCATTTTAGGCGGCGACCACTCGACGACTCTTCCAGTGCTTCGCGCCTGCTCCCTGAAGCACGGACGTCTATCGCTCGTCCACTTCGACGCCCATCCGGACTTCTGGCCGCCCTCCGACAGCAAAAGGCCTGTCCATCACGGCACTGTCTTTCGCATTGCCGTTGAAGAAGGCCTGATTGATCCCGCCGCGTCGGTCCAGATCGGTATTCGCGGCTCAGTTTCGGCCGGTATTCTAGACGAAGTCCGCGCGGCTGGCTTCAACGTCATCACCTGCGATGAGTTCTCCCGTCAAGGGGTCGAGTCTACGGTGCGAAGGATTCAGGAAGTAGTTCGCCACCCTGTCTATGTGTCTCTCGATATCGACTGTGTCGATCCCGCTTTCGCGCCGGGAACCGGCACACCGGAAGTGGCCGGCATGACGAGCCGCGAGATCGTCGAACTCGTTCGCGGCCTTCGCGGTATAAACCTGGTCGCCTTCGACATCGTAGAAGTGGCGCCCGCCTACGACTCCGCCGAGATAACCGCACTGCTCGCCGCCAACCTCGTTTACGAGTTCCTCCTCATCCTTGCCCAACGCGGGTAAGAACTCCTACACGGCCCGCCCGCCTAAGACCTGTCACCTATCACCTGGCACCCAATGCCTAAGCCCCCGGTGCCACTTCCCCCTTAGACTTTGCGCCCGCCTCCGCTATCCTGATACCGAGAAGATCGCCATGCTCTCGAGCGAGAACCGCGTCACCCGAGTCCTGAATGGGGCACTCAATCAATTGTCTGCCAAGAATATTCAAGGCCAAATCAATCAAGATTTCCTCGACTTCTTGAGCACGGCGACTGCCCAAATTGCCGCTTTTTCCGAAAAGCAATCAAGCCTTAAGCGCACATCAATAAGGCTCCCACCGTCGGGTTTGATTCGCCGCCATCAGCGCGGGTTTGCTGACCCCCCGCTCGTTCGCTACGATTCCTCGTGAATGAGTGAAGGACCTCTAGTCGCAGTCCCGCACTGGCGCGCGCCCACCTGGGAGCGCACCAAGTTCTACTACGATGCGCTGGAAGCGGGTGGCGCCCGCTACGTCGTCGTGGAAGACGAAGACCTTCCCGTCGGCGCCCGCGGCCTGCTCCTGACCGGCGGTGTGGATGTCGACCCGCACCTCTATGGGGAAAAGCGAAACCCGCTGACCGATCGGCCGAATCGCAAGCGCGACGCCCATGAACTGCGACTGCTGCGCCAGGCCCTGGAGCACGACGTACCCGTCCTCTGCATCTGCCGCGGTCATGAGCTGCTAAATGTGGCCATGGGCGGTTCACTCATGCAGCACATCGAGAGCAACGAGCACCGCTGGCACGAGAATGGCACCTCGAATTGGCATGACGTAGTTATCGACGGCTCCAGCCGCCTGTCCGATGTTTATCGGCCAGACCGAACCCTTCGCGTGAACTCGCGCCACCATCAGGGGGTTACGGAAGAGAGGCTCGCGCCGTCCCTGCGAGTGACTGCGCGCTCCTCTGACGGCATCGTGGAAGCCATGGAAAGCGCGGAACGTCGTTGGGTCATGGGTATCCAGTGGCACCCAGAGCGCACCGAAATGCATCCAGACTCCCTCGCCCTGTTCCGGGCGTTCGCTGAAGCATGCGGGTAGTGGGTTTCCCGGGTCGTCTTCGTCCACAAAATCGTCGGTAGATCCTAGTACGATCCCGTCCGGCCAGGGGTTCCCCTATCCTATAATGGGTTCGTCGTCCACGATGCTGATGGTTCAGCGCTCAACTAAGCATCCCATTCTTCTCCTTCTTCGCCCATCGTTCTAGATGTTTGCCCATCTGCATACCCACACCGAGTTCTCTCTTCTGGATGGACTGTCACGCATACCACAGCTCATGGACCGTGCGGTGGAACTGGGCCAGCAGGCCATCGGCCTTACCGACCACGGAGTGCTCTACGGCGCAGTGCAGTTCTACAAAGAAGCCAAGGTGCGCGGCATCAAGCCAATCATCGGCATCGAGGCCTACGTCGCCCAGGGTTCTCGCCACTCGCGCGAACCTCAGGACAAGCAACCCTACCACCTGACGCTGCTCGCAAAGAACAACGCCGGGTATGCCAATCTCCTCGCCCTCTCCACGAAGTCACACCTCGAGGGCTACTACTACAAGCCCCGCATAGACCGCGAGCTGCTTGAGCAGCACCGCGATGGTCTGATCGCGCTCTCTGGATGCGCCACGAGTGAGATATCGCGGCACCTTCTCGACGGCCGCTTCGATGCGGCCGTGAACACTGCCCGCTACTATCAGCAGCTCTTCGGCGGTGACTATTACATCGAGCTTCAGGAACACGGCATCACCGAGCACGAGCCGCTGAGCAGGGGGCTCCTACGCCTGGCCGAAGAGACCGGCATCGCTGTAGTTGCGACCAACGACCTACACTACGTAAAGCCCGAAGACGCTCCCTTTCAGGACGTTCTCCTCTGCATCGGGACGAACTCGACTGTCCAGCAGGACGACCGCATGAAGATGTCCGGAGACCCCGCCTGTTATTACCTGAAGTCCGAAGATGAGATGCGCGCGCTCTTTCCCAACCACCCCGAGGCGATCGATAACGCCGGGCGCATCGCGGAGATGTGCGACCTGACCCTGGAGTTCGGTAGAGTGCAACTGCCGAAAGCCGACGTCCCGCCCGGCTTAAGCGCCGACGAACATCTTTCGCGCCTCTGCCTCGAAGGTCTCGCCCGCCGGTATCCGGGCGAAGCTAACGACGCGCGGCGCCGGCTTGACTACGAGCTCGAGGTGGTCCGGCAGACTGGCTTCGCCGACTACATTCTCGTCGTCCACGATTTCTCCCAGTACGCTCGTGAGCGCGGCATCCTCATGGCTGTGCGTGGCTCCGCTGCCGCCTCGATCATTCTCTACGTCCTTGGCGTAACCGACATCAACCCGCTGGAACACTGGCTGGTCTTCGAACGATTCCTCAACGTCGAACGACGAGAGATGCCGGACGTAGACCTGGACTTCGCCGAAGACCGCCGGGACGAGATGATCCGCTACGCCGCCGAGAAATACGGACAGGATCGCGTGGCCCAGATAATTACGTTTGGCACCCTCGGGGCTAAAGCTTCTATTAGAGATGTCGGGCGGGCGCTCGGAATGAGCTATGCGGATGTAGATCGAGTCGCGCGCCTCGTGCCCACGATGCCGGCCTCTTTCGGCGCGATGACCATCGAGAAGGCGTTCGAGGAGAGCCCGGACTTCAAGGAGTTGTACGGAGCGGACGAGCAGATCGCGAAATTGATCGATACCGCCCGCGAACTCGAGGGTGTTGCCCGCCACGCCAGCACCCACGCGGCAGGAGTAGTGATTGCTCCCGAACCGCTGGTCAATTTCCTGCCTCTTCAGCGTCCCTCCTCCGGTGACCCGAACTCTCTACCCACTACGCAGTTCGGTATGTGGGATGTGGCGGAGTTGGGACTGCTAAAGATGGATTTCTTGGGCCTCACCAATCTCACGATCCTCGGCACTGCCGTCCAGGTCATCGAGCAGGTCCATGGAGCAAAGCTCGATGTATCGCACCTCCCCGATGGAGACGCCAGGACCTACGATATGCTCGCCCGCGGCGAGACCTTCGGCGTCTTCCAGCTTGAGTCAGGCGGCATGACTCGCTACGTCCAGGAGCTTCGCCCCACCTCCATCAAAGACCTCGCCGCGATGGTCGCTCTCTACCGCCCGGGCCCCATGCAGCACATCCCGACGTACATTCGGGCCAAGCACGGGCTGGAAGCAATCCACTATCCGCATCCCGACCTCGCCGACATTCTCGATGAGACCTATGGAGTCATCGTTTATCAAGACCAGGTGCTCCTCATCGCGCAAAAGTTTGCCGGCTACTCGCTAGGGCAGGCCGATGTGATGCGGAAGGCGATGGGCAAGAAGGTTCGCGCCATGATGCGCGCCGAAGAGGAGCGCTTCCTGAACGGCGCGGCAGCCAAGGGATATGCAGCGGAGGAAGCAAAGCAGATATACGATCTAATCGAGCCGTTCGCGGGTTACGCCTTCAACAAGGCCCATGCCGTATCGTACGGAACAATCGCCTACCAGACGGCGTACCTCAAGGCGAACTACCCGGCTGAGTACATGACCGCTGTGATGATGATGGCGGGCGGTCAACAACGCGTCGCCGAGGCGTACGCCGAATGCGTGCGCGCGGGTATCCCTGTCCAGCCGCCTGACGTGAACCACAGCGCCACAAACTTCTCTCTAGAGAGCGCCGAAGACGGCACGCAGCCGATTCGTTTCGGTCTCGCCTGCGTAAAGAACGTCGGGCAGGGCATCGCAGAGGGCATTATCGAAGCGCGAGCGCAGGGTGGGCCGTTCCTGACTATTCAGGACTTGTTCGAACGGGTGGATACCCGCCACCTGAACAAGCGCGCGCTGGAAAGCCTGGTCAAAGCCGGCGCCTTCGATAAGCTGGCAGAGCGCGCCGCCCTCCTGGCAAACCTCGACCGCCTGATTGGGTACGCCCAAAGAGAACAGAAGCAACGTGAATCAGGGCAGACGTCACTCTTTGCACTAATGGCGGGGGATGATCCCTCGATTCAGGGGCCGGAGCTAGAGCCGGCCCCAGAAGCGACCCAACAACAGAAGCTGACCTGGGAGAAGGAGCTGCTGGGCATATACCTCTCGGAGCATCCTTTCGCCCGCGTCGCTCAGGAGCTGCGCGGTATCCTGACTTGCGGCCTCGTCGAAATCAACGCCGACTTTTCGGGCCGGGACCTCGTTGTCGGGGGCGTCGTTTCGGGGATGCGTTCTCTCAGTACCCGCGACGGTCGGGCGTTTCTTGCGGCAGAGATCGAGGATATAACCGGTAGCGTCGAGGTGACCGTCTGGCCCGAGACATGGGAACAAACCCGAGACATCTGGCGGACGGGCAATATCGTCGTTGTCAACGTCCGTGTCAAGGCGCGCGACGATCGTCTTCAACTCTCAGTCCAGAAGGCATCGTCTTACGGCGATCCATCTTTCGACCCTCACGACCTGCTCACTACCAATGGCCCGTCAAATGCCGTTCAGCGCCGCCGCAACGGTAATCCGAAAAACCATAACCCTACAGCAAACGGTCACTCCGCCAAAGAGCCACCAGCATCCTCTCCTGCTCCATCCATTGGCCCGTCGGCCCTCAGCATCGTGCTGGAGGAGACTGACGACGAAGACGGAGACCACGAACGGCTGCGCGCGCTTCTCGCGACAATCGGCGACTACTCGGGCGAGGCCGAAGCACGCCTCGCGATTCGCCAGCGCGACGGCGCAGAAGTCGTGATGGAACTGCCGTCAGTGCGTGCCTGCCCGGAGCTTACACAGTTGTTAGGAGATATAGTCGGTCCCTGGGGAGCCGTAGCCGAATAACAGGAGCCCGCCACCGAACTCAGCAGCTCCGGTGATTCCAGGCCCGCCATGCGCTGAACCCCCACGCGTGGCAGGCGCTATTGCTGCGGGCTAGCTTTTGGCTGGGGCCGCCTCGGCTTTGGCCGCCTTCTGGAAGTGAGGGATGACCTCCTCACCCATCAGCTTTATCGTCTGCATCACCTTCTCGTGGGGGATCCGGCCTACCTGCACCATTACGATCAGCTGATCGCAGCCCGCGTCAACGTATTTCTGGACGGCGTCGCGGACCCGCTCGGGTCTGCCAATGCAGAGCGTCCCCGAGTCCCATTGCTCCTGGAAGCGAAACGCCCCATCCGGGTCCTGCTTCAGCCGCTCTTCCGCCATCTGGGCGAGGCTCACGTAGTACTGGTACGAAGATGGCGCGTCTGCCTTCTTGGCCCACGGCACGAATAGGATGCCGATCGCTTCCTGGAAGAACTCCGCGGCGGGCTTGCCGAACTCGAGCGCCTCTTCATCCGTCGGCGCTACGCAGGCGAAGCTGGTGGCCGCGAACTGATTGTTCACGAAATCGCCGACCGGCTGTGCGTCACTGATTGCGTCGCGATAGATAGAGAGGGAGGCTTCGAGCACACCGGGTGCGATGAATCCGAACGATAGAGCGCCGAGTCCCTTCGACCCTGCAATGCGGAAGCTATCCGGCTGTGTACAAGCCATCCAGAGCGGCGGATGGGGCTTTTGAATGGGCTTCGGCAGCACCATGCGCGGGGGCACGACGAAGTAGTCGCCTTCCCAAGCAAACGTCTCGTTCGTCCACATCTTCGGGATCATTTGGATTGCTTCTTCCCACATCGCCCGCGAATCCGCCGGGTCTATCCCGAACCCGCCCAACTCCTGCTCCGTGATCGACCGTCCGGTCCCCAGCTCCAGCCGCCCATCCGAGACTATATCCAGCGCGGCCGCCCGCTCGGCTACTCGAATCGGATGGTTGAAGGGGTTCGGCAGTAGCGCCACGCCCTGCCCGATGCGGATGTTCTTCGTACGCTGGCTCGCAGCCGCCAGGAACACCTCGGGCGCCGAAGAGTGCGAGTACTCCACGAGGAAATGGTGCTCAACCTCCCAGACGTAGTCGAACCCCACCTTGTCCGCCAGCTCGATCTGGTCGAGCGCATCGTGGTAGGTCTTGTACTCCTGGTTCTCGACCCAGGGCTTCTGCTGCTGGAGCTCGTAGATCAGTCCGAATTTCATTGAGTGGCCTCCTCACTGGGCTGGGGGTTCAGGTTTAACATTACATACTGACTGGTCAGTTATCTACCACGGTGGCTTCACGCTGTCAATCAGTCACTTCATCTCTAAAGAAACCCAGGCGGCACCTCATGCCCCAGCAGCGCCCGCCCAGCTGCCTCAAAGCTGGACGGTCCGACCATAACGTGTTGAGTGAGCGCATGGACGTCGCGAAACCGCCGCTGCAGCCGGCTGCTCTCGTAGATCGACGACCCGCCCCCCAGGTTGTACGCGACATCGACCGCTCGCACGGATCCCTGAACTGCCTGCGATGCCGACAGCCGCAGGAGCGCGCGCTGTTCGATCGCCGGTTCCTCGCCTCGCTCAAGCGTGGACCACATCGCCCCGACCGTCTCGAGCAGGAACGCGCGCCCGGAGCGCAGCGCCGCCTCGCCTTCCGCGATCGCTACCTGCGCGACGTTCCACTCCGTTAGCGGCTTGCGCCGTCCCATCGGTGTCTTTGCCGCTGCCAATTCTCTGATCTCATCAAGCGCCGAGCGGCCGATGCCCAGCGCCACTGCTGCCACTGAAACGGCGAGTAAGCCTATCAGCGAGAATCCGTAAAGCACGCCCGACTGCGCCGGCCGCCCCGCCAGCGAGAACGAGTAATCGGTGGGCACATAGGCGTCGTTCACAGCAATGTCGTGGCTTCCCGTGCCTCGCAGCCCGGAAACGTGCCAGGTATCGATGATCTCGATGGCCGTCGCCGGGAAGAGCATCATCCGCACATCCGGTACATCGCTTCCCTGAACGAGGGACGCGCATGCGAGCCAATGGCTGTGCTCGCAGCCGCTGGCGAATGACCACGTCCCGTTCACGCGATATCCACCATTCTCCGAAACAGCCGTGCCGCGTGGCGCCACGACGCCACCGGTGATTACGCCCGGGCGGTAGATTTCGCAGGCGACCTGCTGAGGGAGGTAAGCGCTGATCAGGCCCGTTGTGGCGCCGATCATTGCGATCCACCCCGTCGACCCGTCCGCCTTCGAGAGCTCTTCCAATACGCGCACGCCGATCGCGACGTCCACCTCGCCCCCGCCGAACACGTGTGGGACGAACATGTGAAACACGCCGGCCGATACAAGCTCACGAACGACTGCCTTCGGCACCCGGCGTTCGCGCTCGGCTTCGTCTGCGTGATCGGCGATCAGTGGCGCAAGCCGGCGCGCCGCTTCCAGCAACCGCGAGCCCTCCACTTGGTGTGCCCGCTCGATCGTGCGCATTCGTCCCGAAACGCGCTCTACTGCGCGGACATGCTGCTCAGGACTCGCTGGTCGGCGCCGTAGCCGCTGGGAGGTCCCGCCTGGAAGCCGCCGTCCACCGGGAGGGCGACGCCCGTGATGAATGACGCCTCGTCCGAGGCCAGGAACGCCACCGCCTGCCCCACCTCTTCCGGCTCGCCCACACGGCCGACGGGGTGAGCTCTGGCCATCCGTTCCCAGAGTTCCTCCGGTGTTGCGCCCATCGCCTGCGCCCGCTGAAGGAACGGGTCGAGGATCGGCGTACGGATCACCCCCGGACACACGCAGTTCACCCGAATCCCCATTGCGCCCCACTCCACAGCGAGAGACTTCGTGAGCAGGACTACGCCTCCTTTTGAGGCACAATATGGCGAAAGCATCGCAGTGCCGATCAGGCCGGCATCCGAGGCGGTGCTTACAATGGCGCCGCTGCCGTTCTTGAGCATCTCCGGAATCGCGTGCTTGCAGCCGAGGAAGACGCCCTTGAGGTTGATGTCGATGAGCCGGTCCCACTCACTTTCCGGGACCTGTGTCACCGGCATGCCGTAGCCTATCCCGGCGTTGTTGTAGAGAATGTCGAGCCGGCCCCAGCGCGCCACGGTTTGCGAGATCATATTTTTCACGTCGGCTTCTACGGACACGTCTACCTTGATCGATTCCGCTTCCCCTCCCGTATCAACGATCTGCCGCGCTACCGACTCAGCGCCGTCGGCGTTGACATCCGCGCACATCACCTTTGCTCCCTCGCGCGCGAACACCAGTGCCGTCGCCTTCCCGATTCCGGAAGCCGCCCCTGTGATGATCGAGACCTTGTCTTTGAGCTTCATCTCGTTTCTCCTATGATTGCTGACCGTTGTTCCGGGCAATACGAGTGGTTGCCTATTCGAGGCCTATTCGTTGACTACGCGCCCACGGGTACTTTCGAGAGGAACTGCGCGACCTCCTCGACCACTTCGTCCGGCTCCTCCCAGAAGAAACAGTGGCCCGTCCCCCGCACGACCCGTACACGTGATCCCGGTATCCGTGAATGGAGAATCTCTGCGTTCTCCACGGGCACCAGGATGTCGCGATCGCCGTGAATAATTAGCGCTGGCGATTTGATCTGCGGCAGGCGGTCGTACGTATCCATCGCCTGAATGGCGGCGAATTGAAGGCCGAAAGTCTCCATCGGCGTCGGCGTCGCCATTCCGAGTTCCAGGATCCGCCTGAGGAAGTCCGCCCGCTCATCCTTGAATTCCGGCGTCACCGTAAGCTCCCAGAATCGCTCTATCCTCTCTTCCACCGGCAGCTGCATGATCTGCCCGAACTGCGCCAGTGTTTGCGCCGGCACCGGGACACTGTGGGCGGGCCCGCACGTCGTGCAGCCCAACACTAGGCCTTGCACGCGCTCCGGATGGTTAAGCGCCAGCTCCTGAGCGATCATCCCGCCCATCGATATACCGAACACGTGCGCCTGGTCGAGCCCGATGGCCTCCATTAGCCCGGCTGCGTCGTCCGCCATCCGCCGGATCGTATAGCCACCCACCGGCTTATCGGTGCCCCCCGTTCCGCGGTTCGAGAAGCGGATCGTTCGGAAGTGCGCTTGCAACTGTTCGAGGAGCGGCTCACCCCATGACGATGCCTGCCCGCCGAGACCCATGATCAGAAGTAGAGGCGGCCCGGAGCCCTCCTCGTAATACTCGATGTTGAGGTCACCAACTTTCGTCATCGCCATGAAGGACGCTCCTTGTCTCTGCGCGCTCTAAACACCTATTGGGGCCCTCGTGAGGAACTCCACAACGGCCGCTGCCGACTCCTCCGGAAACTCCCATGTGAACACGTGGCCGGCGCCGGGCAGGACGCGAAGCTCAGCGCCCGGTATGCGGCCCTTCAGCACCCGAGCGTTCGGGACCGGCACAAGGACGTCGCGATCGCCGTGCAGGACCAGCGTCGGTGCATTTATCCGGGGCAGGCGGTCGAAGCTGTCGAACGCCTGTATCGCAGCCATCTGTCCGATGGAAGTCTCGATAGGCGTGGGGTTGATTAGGCTGGTTTGCAACCTCTCTTCCAGAACGTCGCGATGCGACTCAATGAATTCCGGCGTGGCAATGGCCGGCCAGCTGTGGCGTGAGCAGCGCGATTACCTCCGGCGCAGCCGGTACAGCCCCGCCGTCCCCATGAGAATGCGACCCACCCGCGCACGTAGTGCACCCTAGCACTAGGCGTTCCACTCGCTGCGGGTGATTGAGCGCCAGCTCCTGCGCGATCATCCCACCCATCGATACGCCTAGGACATGCGCCTTATCAATGCTGAGCGCGCTCAGAAGACCCGCCGCGTCGTCTGCTAGGTCGCGTAAGCTGATATCGCCGGTCAGGCGATCGCTCGTCCCGGTACCGCGATGAGAGTATCGGATGCGCTGAAAATGCGAGTGAAGCAGCCGTACGAACGGCTCGTTCCAGCCCGACGCTTGGGCCGTGAAACCGGAGATCAGCAGAAGCGGGGGCCCGCTGCCCTCAAGGTAGTACTCGATGTTGGCGTCGGCGACTCGGGCCATCGGCATGGGGCGCTCCTTTCGCTGAAGGGGCCGCTGGCGCCTGCACGATACCGTAACTTTTACGCGCACGTCAAGGAAGAAGCAGTGATCCCACCGTTCCGAGCCCGCGGGGCGAGGCCAAGCGGTACCGGGGCGGAGGCGAGAGCCTGCCCCGAGTGGGGTGGGGTTGGTGTGGGAGGAAACGAAGGGAATCTCCGCCCCGCCAAACAGCTTCCCGGGGAACGCCCTTCCTAGCTCCTGGCTCCAACTCCTTACAATCCTCCCATGACAAACGAGACGTGGATCATCGCGGCCGTGCGAGTGGCAGGCTCTCTTCCCGTGCTTCG
>WNFX01004327.1_pt1 | contig 13972 bp, 12 predicted proteins | sample 5400111 | NCBI WGS metagenome assembly WNFX01 (sample SAMN13153363, study PRJNA577476) | soil metagenome | isolation source: 40 cm soil or saprolite under grassland replicate 1 | place: USA:California | collected 2016-06-15
TCTCGGCGTGATGATTTCCGCCTCGCATAATCCGTATGACGACAACGGCATCAAGCTGTTCGGACCCGACGGATTCAAGTTGTCGGACGAGGTCGAATTCGAGATCGAAGAGCTGGTCGGTTCCGAGCTCGTCAAAAGGCTCGCGAAGAGCGCCGATCTTGGTCGGGCTAGACGCATTGACGACGGGCAGGGCCGTTATGTCGAGTTCGCCAAGCGAACGCTGCCGCGCAACCTGTCGCTCGATGGTCTGCGCGTGGTGGTCGATTGCGCCAACGGTGCGGCCTATAAGGTTGCGCCGCAGGCATTGTGGGAGCTGGGCGCCGAGGTCATCTCCATGGGGGTCGAGCCCGACGGCTTCAACATCAATCGCGAATGCGGCTCGACCGAGACCGCGCCGCTTTGCCGGAAGGTGAAGGAAATGCGCGCGGATATCGGCATCGCGCTCGACGGCGACGGCGACCGCGTGCTCATCGCAGATGAGCGCGGGCGCATTGTCGATGGCGATCAGCTGCTCGCGGTGATCGCGGAAAGCTGGAAAGCGGACGGCCGCCTCGCCAAGCCCGGCATTGTCGCGACCGTCATGTCCAATCTCGGGCTCGAGCGCTATCTCGAGAAATTGGGAATTTCGCTGGCGCGCACTCCGGTCGGCGACCGCTACGTGCTCGAACACATGCGCGCGCACGGGTTCAATGTGGGAGGGGAGTCGTCGGGCCATATCATCCTTTCCGATTACACGACGACCGGCGACGGCTTGCTCACCGCCTTGCAGGTCCTGGCGGTGGTCAAGAAACAGGAGCAGCCGGTGTCGAACGTCTGCCATCGTTTCGATCCGCTGCCGCAAGTGCTCAAGAACGTGCGCTATAAGAGCGGCAAGCCGCTCGAGAACGCCAAGGTGCGCAATGCCATCAAGGACGCGCAGGCCCGCCTCGATGGCCATGGGCGGCTGATCGTACGCTCATCGGGTACCGAGCCGGTGATCCGCGTCATGGGCGAGGGCGATGACAAGGTGCTGGTCGAGGAGGTCGTCGACGGCATCGTCGATGCATTGACCAGCGCTGCCTGATCACCATCCCGCCGTCCGCTTCCGATTCCTATCCTATTGCTGCAGCTTGCAAAAACGTGTGCGCGCCGACGCCCACCACTCGGTGCCGCGCACATTGGAATAGCTAAAAAATTGGCGTTTTGCTTTTGCCTGCCGTGGCGCGCTCATGTATCGATGGTTACATAAAGAACTAAACCGCTCGGGAACGCCAAGCTCTCCATGATCGTCTGTTCCTGCAACGTGCTGAGCGATCACGACGTGCGTACGGCGCTCGGTAGCGGCGATACACCGCGCACGACCGGGCAGGTCTATGACTGCCTCGGCTGCAGCGCCCAATGCGGCCGCTGCGCGCGCACCATCCGCCGCATCATGGACGAGGCCATTGCGGCCGGCTGTGCCGGTTGCCCAGGCGGCGGGCACCGCAACTGAACGAGCCTTGAGAAGCGGCGAGTGTGGGCGCGATCCTCTTGTCGCGCCCTGTTTTTAGAGCCACTCTCGATCAGCGATCGGCAATCGCGACCGCTTCGAGGCGGGGATGTAGACCATGCAGGGCGACGCACGAGTCATCGAATATCTCAATCGAGGCCTGCGGCACGAGCTTGCCGCCATCAACCAGTATTGGCTGCATTACCGGCTTTTGGATAATTGGGGTTACCGGGCATTGGCGAAGAAATGGCGCCAGGAATCGATCGAGGAGATGCAGCACGCCGACAAGATCGTGGAGCGCATCATCTTTCTCGACGGCTTTCCCAACATGCAGGTCATCGATCCGCTTCGCATCGGGCAGAACGTAAAGGAAGTGCTCGACTGCGATCTTGCGGCGGAGATGTCGGCGCGCGCGCTCTACCAGGAAGCCGCCACGCATTGTCACGCGGTCAAAGATTACGTCACGCGCGACCTGTTCGAGGAGCTCATGCACGACGAGGAAGAGCACATCGATTATCTCGAGACCCAGCTCGATCTCGTCGCCAAGCTCGGCCTCGAACTCTATGCTCAGCACCACATCGGCAAGACCGACGACGATCACGCGGATTGAGGACGGCGCCTGCGCATCCGCGTGCTGACCGGACCCCGCCTCCCATTCTCATAGCTGCCCCGGCGCGACCCGCGACGCAGTGTCCGCCGCTTGACGGGGCTCGGCTCCTTCCTTATGTCCGGCCGCGGGACACCCCTCCCCACCGAGGGGCGCCTATCTGGAAGGATAGACCATGAGCAACCCGATGCCCGCCGTGCGGCCGCTCGTTCCGCACTTCTCTTCGGGCCCCTGCGCCAAGCGCCCCGGCTGGAGCCTTTCAGTCCTCACCGACGCGGTTCTCGGACGCTCGCATCGATCGAAGATCGGCAAGGCGAAGCTCAAACGCGCGATCGAACTCACGCGGGAAGTGCTCGAAGTTCCACCCGACTACCGTATCGGCATCGTGCCGGCCTCCGACACCGGTGCGGTCGAAATGGCGGTGTGGTCGATGCTCGGGGCGCGACCTGTGACCATGCTCGCGTGGGAATCGTTCGGCGAAGGCTGGGTGAGCGACGTCACGAAGGAGCTCAAGCTCGCGAACGTGACGGTGCTGAGGGCCGCTTACGGCGAGCTTCCCGACCTCGCCAAGGTCGATCCGGCATCCGACGTGGTGTTCACCTGGAACGGCACCACTTCGGGCGTGCGGGTGCCCAATGCGGATTGGATCGCCGCCGATCGCGCGGGTCTGTCCATTTGCGATGCCACCTCCGCATGCTTTGCGCAGGAGCTCGACTGGCCGAAGCTCGATGTCGTCACTTTCTCCTGGCAGAAGGCGCTCGGCGGCGAGGCGGCGCACGGCATGCTGATCCTCTCCCCGCGCGCCGTCGAACGCCTGGAAAGCTACGTGCCGCCGCGGCCGTTGCCGAAAATTTTTCGTCTCACGAAGGGCGGCAAGCTCAATCAAGGTATCTTCGAGGGCGAGACCATCAACACGCCGTCGATGCTCTGCGTCGAGGATTATCTCGACACGCTTGCCTGGGCGAAGTCGATCGGCGGACTCAAGGCATTGATCGCGCGCGCCGAAGCCAATGCCAAGGTGATCGCCGACTGGGTCGCTGTGACGCCGTGGATCGAATTTCTGGCCCGGGATCCTGCTCTGCGCTCCAACACCTCGGTGTGCCTCAAGGTCGTCGACCCGTCGGTGGCAAAGCTTTCCCCCGACGCGCAGGCCGCGTTCGTGAAAAGCATCGCTGCCGCGCTGGAGAAGGAGGGCGTCGCCTACGACATCGACGCCTATCGCGATGCGCCGCCGGGCTTGCGCATCTGGTGCGGTTCGACCGCGGAGCGCGCGGATGTCGAAGCGCTCACCTTCTGGCTCGATTGGGCCTTCGCCAAGAGCAAAGACGCGCTGCCGAAGGCGGCGTGATGTTCTCAACCACAAAGTTTCTGATGCCCCGTGGAAGCGTGGAGTCTAACAGACGCAGACGTCTCGCCTAATCGCAAAATTGGATAAGCGCTGGATTATGCGCTTGCGCGGACCCTGAACAACGATAGAAGCCGAAGCAGCCATGTCTCCCAACGTCCTCATTTCCGATGCGCTCTCTCCCTCCGCCGTGCAGATCTTCAAGGATCGCGGGATCGAGGTCGATTTTCAGCCGAAGCTCGGCGCCGATAAGGAGAGACTCGCGCAGCTCATCGGGGATTTCGATGGTTTGGCCATCCGCTCGGCAACCAAGGTCACACCCAAAGTCTTGGAAAAGGCGAAACGCCTGAAGGTGATCGGCCGCGCCGGCATCGGCGTCGACAACGTCGACATTCCCGCGGCGACCGCCAAGGGCGTGATCGTGATGAATACGCCGTTCGGGAATTCCATCACGACCGCCGAGCACGCGGTTACGCTGATGCTCGCGCTCGCGCGGCAGATCCCGCAGGCGGATGCCTCCACGCAGGCCGGCAAATGGGAGAAGAACCGCTTCATGGGCGTCGAGATCACCAACAAGACGCTCGGGGTGATCGGCTGCGGCAATGTCGGCTCGATCGTGGCCAATCGCGCGATCGGACTGAAAATGAAGGCCATCGCCTATGACCCCTTCCTTTCGCCCGAGCACGCGGCAGAACTCGGCGTGGAAAAGGTCGATCTTGCCGAACTGCTCAGGCGGGCCGATTTCGTAACGTTGCACACGCCGCTCACGGACAAGACCAGAGGCATCATCGACGCCAAGGCGATCGCGGCGATGAAGAAAGGCGTGCGCATCATCAATTGCGCGCGCGGCGGGCTGGTCGACGAGAACGCCTTGCGTGCCGCGCTCGATTCCGGTCATGTCGCCGGCGCCGCCTTCGACGTGTTCACCGAAGAGCCGGCGACCAACAACCCCCTGTTCGGACATCCCAACGTGGTGTGTACACCGCATCTCGGGGCCGCCACCACCGAGGCGCAGGAGAACGTCGCGTTGCAGATCGCCGAGCAGATGTCGGACTACCTCCTGCGCGGCGCGATCGCGAACGCCGTCAACTTCCCATCGATCAACGCCGAGGAGGCGCCGCGGTTGCGGCCCTTCATTGATCTGGCGGAAAAACTCGGCTCGTTCGCCGGCCAACTGACCGAGACCGGCATTCTCAAGGCGCAGCTGTCCTATGAAGGCGGCGTTGCCGGTATGAACACCAAGGCGTTGACCTCGGCCGCGATCGCCGGCCTCTTGCGGCCCATGCTGCAAGAGGTCAACGTCGTGTCCGCGCCGATCGTCGCCAAGGAGCGCGGCATTATCATCGAGGAGATGACGCGCGATGCGGCCCACGACTACGGCAACCTGATCACCGTGACGGTGGTCACCGAGCGGCAAACGCGCTCCGTGTCGGGCACCGTGTTTGCCGACGGTCGGCCGCGCATCGTCAATATCAAGGGCATCCGCATGGATGCCGGGTTCGGCCGCTCGATGATCTACATCACCAATTTGGACAAGCCCGGCTTCATCGGCCACTTCTCGTCCACGCTGGGAGACGCCGGCATCAACATCGCGACGTTCCACGTCGGGCGCGATGCGCCCGGCGGCAATGCCATTGCGCTGATCGAGATCGATGGCGATTTGCCCCCGGATGTGCTCGCCGCCGTGCGTGCGCTGCCGCAGGTACAGCAGGCGCGGCCGCTGAAGTTTTGAGCGCTCCGGCGCTAGCCGCTTTGCGCTTGCAGCGAATGAACGGCGTCTCGCGTCGAGCCGTTGATTGCCCTCACCTTCGCTGCCTCGGCGGCTGCGACCTCCAGCAGATAGGCCAGGTCGTCCAATTCGACCTTCCGGCACATGCGGCAGAGCTCTCGCGTCAATGTGGCGGCGTAGTGGGCGACTTGCGTCCTGCTTTCCATGGCTTCCCTCCAAGCTGACGGACGCCCAAGGATGGGAGACAACGACGTCCGCTGATGTGAGCTAGCTCACACAGGGCACCGATTGTTTGAACGCGACCCTGCTTGGTGTGCTTCCCGGCGTATCGCCGGAGGCAAAGACCCCCCTTGGCCGGGTGATATTTGCTGCGCGCCTGCCGGGTCTGTCGCGAGCGCGAAGAGCGGCGCGGCTCGCGCCGCCCTTCGCCCGCAAACGCCGGGAGCCAAAATCCGCGCTGCCGCGATCTTGCCGCGAGATTGCCTTGGAGAGAGCGAAATCATCCGCTGTGGTTAGTCCGGCGCGACGGCAAGGGGTGAATAAGACCCGTAAAATCAGGCAGTTGGGCTGCGGACGGCGGGCTCCGTCGCGGCCGCGTCGGCTTGCCTGGAGGGGTGAGGGTCCGAATGCCGGGCAAACCTTCGTCGCTTCGAGATTATCCTGGGCGTCGACGACGCGGAGGAAAGCCGCCTCATGGCCAACGTGGTCGTGGTTGGGTCCCAGTGGGGGGACGAAGGGAAAGGCAAAATCGTCGACTGGCTGTCGGAGCAAGCCGACATCGTGGTTCGCTTCCAGGGTGGGCATAATGCGGGTCACACGCTGGTCATTGACGGAACGACCTACAAGCTGTCGCTGCTGCCGTCGGGGGTCGTGCGGCCGGGGAAGCTTTCCGTGATCGGCAACGGTGTCGTGATCGATCCGTGGGCGCTGCTTGAGGAAATCGATCGCCTCAGGGGGCAAGGAGTCGACGTCACGCCGCAGAGCCTGCGCATTGCCGAGAATGCCACGCTGATCTTGCCGCTGCACCAGGAGCTCGATGCGATTCGCGAGTCCTCCAACATACTCACGCGCGTGGGAACGACCCGGCGCGGTATCGGCCCTGCTTACGAGGACAAGGTCGGCCGGCGCGCCATCCGCGTCATGGATCTCGCCGATCCGCTCGCGCTCGGGCGCAAGATCGAGCGCCTGTTGGCGCACCACAACGCCTTACGGCGGGGGCTCGGGCTTGAGGAAATCGGCGTCGGCGCGGTCCGCGAGCAGCTTGAGAGCGTCGCAGCGCGCGTGCTGCCCTACGTGGACTCGGTGTGGTCGCTCCTCGATCAAAAGCGCCGCGAGGGCAAGCGCATCTTGTTCGAAGGCGCGCAGGGTGCCCTCCTCGACATCGACCACGGCACCTACCCGTTCGTGACCTCCTCCAATACGGTCGCGGCGCAGGCCGCGACGGGCTCGGGTCTCGGCCCAGCGGCGATCGGCTACGTGCTCGGCATCTGCAAAGCCTATACGACGCGGGTGGGCGAGGGACCCTTCCCCACCGAGCAGGCCAACGATATCGGCCGCCTGATCGGGGAGCGCGGCCGCGAATTCGGCACCGTGACCGGCCGGCCGCGGCGCTGCGGCTGGTTCGATGCCGTGCTCGTGCGCCAGAGCGTTCGCACCAGCGGGATCAACGGCTTGGCGCTGACCAAGCTCGACATCCTGGATGGTTTGAGAGAACTTAAGGTTTGTGTGGGATATCGCCTCGACGGTCGCGAAATCGACTATCTTCCGGCGAGCGAGCACGCCCAGGCCGAAGTCGAGCCGATCTACGAGACGGTGGAGGGCTGGGAGGCCGAGACCGCCCGTGCACGCTCCTGGGCGCAACTGCCGGCGCAGGCGATCAAGTACGTGCGCCGGATCGAGGAATTGGTGGGCTGCCCGGTCGCCCTGTTGTCGACCAGCCCCGAGCGCGAAGACACCATTCTGATGCAAAACCCGTTCGAGACGTAAACCAAGCGCAATCCTGCAGCCGGAACGAGTAAGTCCGATGGCCGACTATTATCCGCTCATCTCGCGCGCCGTCGCCGCGCTCGAAAAAAACAACGGCGAGAACCGCCGCGCGCTCTACGAACGCGCGCGCGCGGCACTGCTCGCGCAGCTACGCGGGGTGACGCCGGCGCTCGAGGAGTCCGACATCACCCGCGAGCGCCTCGCGCTCGAGGAGTCGATCCGCAAGGTGGAGGCTGAATCGGCGCGGCAGTTCGTGGAGGCCTCGCGCCAGATGTCGGCGGCCAAGATCCGCCAGTCCCGCCAATGGGACGAGCCACCCAAACTCCGCCCGACCGAGGCCCGTCCCGCCGAGCCTCGCCGATGGGACGAGGTCGAGCCGCCGGCCTCCGCTCCGCGGCGCTACGTCAGTCCGCCGCCGCCGGCGCCGCAAGAAAGTGCGCCCGCTTCGCCGCAAGACACCACGCGCAGAGCGTGGTCGCCGGCGGCATCGCCGCGCTCCGATTCGATCTTCGACCGGCCGCTGCCGCCGTCGCCGCAACCGCCGTCGCCGGCTGCGCGCGAAGTCGGCACCGCCGCTGAGCATCACTCGCTGCTCGACGCGGCGCCCGAAGACGCTCTCGGCGTCGCCGCCGAGGAGGTTGGCGGCGCGGTGCGGGCGGAAAAATCCGAGCGCGCAGACGATGCCGCAGCCCCCGCGCCCGAGCTCGATCGCGGCCGGGGCTTCTTCAACCGGCTGAAATTCGGCCGCTCCAAGCCGCGCCCCTTCGAGTCGCAGGAGCGGCAAGAGCACATGTTCGAGCCGCAGGCGCAACAGGAGCGCATGTTCGAGCCGTCACCGCACGAGCCGCATCCGCACGAGGGTTTCTCCGAGCCGATGCTGGAGTCGTCATTCCCGCTCGACGACTCCCATCCGCCGCCAGATCAGGACCGGTACGCTTCAACCGCTGGGATCGACGACGAGTACGCGTATGAAGAGGCGGACGAGGATGTGGCGCCGCGCCGGCGGTACGGCGATCTGATCAAAGGTCTCGTTGCGGCCGCTGTCGTTGTCGTCCTCGTCGGCATCGGCGTATGGCAGTGGCCGAACATGGTCGCGCTCTACCGTTCCTTCCGCGCGCCGGCGGTCGACACCGCGCGCGATGTGCCGCCGCCCGCGACCACACGGCCGAAGATCACGGACCGGATCGAGCCCGGCAGCCCGCAGGCCCCGGCGACGACCGCGCCCGCCACGCAGGCGGCCGTCCCGGCCGCGCAGAAGGTGGTGCTCTACGAGGAGGACCCCGCCGACCCCAACGGCAAACGCTTCGTCGGTTCGGCGATCTGGCGCACCGAGACCGTGACGCCCGGCCCGGGACAGCCGCCCGAGCTCGCGATTCGCGCCGACGTCGAAGTGCCGGAGCGCAAGCTCGCCATGACCTGGTCGCTGCGCCGCAACACAGACAAGGGGCTGCCCGCGACCCACACGGTCGAGATCATGTTCAAGCTGCCGGCGGATTTCCCCTCGGGCGGCATCTCCAACGTTCCCGGCATCCTGATGAAGCAGGCCGAACAGACGCGCGGCACGCCGCTGGCTGGGCTCGCGGTCAAAGTGACGCCCGGCTTCTACCTCATCGGCCTGTCCAACGCGGAAACCGACAAGGACCGCAATCTTCAATTGCTCAAGGAGCGGGCCTGGTTCGACATTCCGGTGGTTTACAACAACAACCGCCGCGCCATCCTCGCCTTGGAAAAAGGCACGCCCGGCGAGCGCGTCTTCGCCGATGCGTTCAAGGCGTGGAAGCAGTAGCCCCCGTCAATTTCTGACGACCCGGTCGTGCCGTTTGGGCTGTATCAGTGCACCTGTAGCGCGGGCGCACTCGGGCGAGCTTCCATCGCCGCGATGCGGTTCTTCACCGCCCGCTGCACCTTCTCGAAGGCGCGCACCTCGATCTGGCGCACGCGTTCGCGCGACACGCCGAACTCGGCCGCCAAGTCCTCGAGCGTGATCGGGTCGTCGGCGAGCCGGCGCGCCTCGAAGATGCGCCGCTCGCGCTGGTTGAGCACCGAGAGCGCTTCACCGAGCGCCTTCTTGCGGTTATCCGATTCCTCGTCCTCGACCAGGCGCGTCTCCTGATCGGAGACTTCGTCGACGAGCCAGTCCTGCCATTCGCCGGAATCGCCGTCGTCGCGGATCGGGGCGTTGAGCGACACGTCGCCGCCGAGGCGGCGATTCATGTCGACCACGTCCTGCTCGGTCACGCCCAGCCGTTTGGCGATGAGCTTAACCTGGTCGGGGCGCAGGTCGCCCTCTTCCAGCGCGGAGATCTTGCTCTTGGCCTTGCGCAGGTTGAAGAACAGCTTCTTCTGGTTGGCGGTGGTGCCCATCTTCACCAACGACCACGAGCGCAGGATATATTCCTGGATCGCCGCCTTGATCCACCACATGGCATAAGTCGCAAGCCGGAAACCCTTCTCCGGCTCAAAACGTTTGACCGCCTGCATCAGGCCGACATTGCCTTCGGAAATCACTTCGGAGATCGGCAGGCCGTAGCCGCGGTAGCCCATGGCGATCTTGGCGACCAGGCGCAGATGGCTGGTGACGAGCTTGTGCGCCGCATCGCGGTCGCCATGCTCGCGCCAGCGCTTGGCCAGCATGAATTCGTCCTGCGGTTCCAGCATTGGAAACCGCCGGATTTCCTCGAGATAATGGGTTAGGCCGGATTCGGCCGTCAGAAGCGGCAAAGCCGCGGCACGGGCCATAGTAGCGCCCTCCAAAGTTTGCCCCCGGTGCACCGGCGGGCGGAGTACACCGCCGCTCCCCGAGCCGACGGTGCCAATTTTGCTGCGACCGCGAAGGCTGATCGCAGCCGCAACATTACAGGACAAACGGGTCCGAAAGAAAGTGAACTCGGCGTCACGTCGCCGTGACCCCTCCGTGTACGTCTAAGCCCTTGATTAGCCCAAGCTTTCGGTCAAGCCGCCGTGCCCTGCACACCGAGGCTATGGCGTAAACGTGAGAGATCGTCCGGCAGTTCCGCGCGGAACTCCAGATTCGTGCCCTGCGATGGATGTTCGATAACGAGTAGATAGGCATGCAAGGCCTGTCTGCCAAGGGCGTCGAGCGCGGCTCTGGCGTCGTCAGCGAGCTGATTCGCCTTGGTCTTGAAGCCGCCGCCATAGACGTCGTCCCCGAGCAGGGGATGCCCGATCGAGGCGAGGTGGACGCGGATCTGGTGGGTGCGCCCGGTCTCGAGCCGGCAGGCGATCAGGCTCGCCACCGGCGCGCCATCGCTGCCGCGGTAGCGTTCGAGCACCTCCCAATGGGTGACCGCCGGCCGCCCGCCGGCGCGCACCGCCATCTTGTCGCGGACGCGCGGGTGGCGGCCGATCGGCTTGTCGATGGTGCCGCGCGGCCGCTCCGGCACGCTCCAGACGAACGCCAGGTAGCCGCGGCGCAGCGCCCCGCTGCGGCCATGGTCGGCGAACTGGCGGCTGAGCGCGCGATGGGCGCGGTCGGTCTTGGCCACCACAATGAGGCCGCTGGTGTCCTTGTCGAGGCGATGCACGATGCCGGGGCGCTTGACGCCGCTGACGCCGGAGAGGCTTTCGCCGCAATGGGCGATGAGCGCATTGACCAGCGTGCCGGTCCAGTTGCCGGCGGCGGGGTGGACGACGAGCCCCGCCGGCTTGTCGATGACGATGAGGTCGGCGTCCTCGAACACCACGTCGAGCGGAATGTTTTCGGGTTCGACCGCGACGTCCTCGGCGGGCGGAAGATCGAGCACGATCGTGGCGCCGGCGTTGACGCGGTGGCCGGGATCGCGGATCGTGGCGCCGTCGATCGCGACGCGACCCGCCAGGATCAGCGCCTTGTGGCGCGAGCGCGACAGCTCGGCCACGCGGTGAGCCAACACGCGGTCGAGCCGTTCGCCGACCTCCTCGGCGGTGATCACCAGTGTCTCGCTGCGCCCCTGCGTCAAGGCCATGAGCAACCCGTCGGCGGACGATGAAGCGCCCCTCGATCCCGCGGCCGCCCGCATCGTCGCGAAGGTGCGGTGGCTGATGGTGATCTCCGGCGCCACCACGCTGGTGGCGATCGCCGCGGTCATCGGCGTCATCGGCTATCGCGTTTTCAAGGCGGAGGGAAGCGCGCCGGCGGAGGTGACCGCGCTGCTGCCGAAGGGGGCGCGCGTGATCTCCGCGGCGGTGGCCGAGGACCGCATCGCGGTGACGCTGGATGTGGGCGGCACGATCGAGATCCGCACCTTCGACGCCAAGACGCTCAAGCCCACCGGACGGCTGCGCTTTGCGACCGAGCCGTGAGCGGCGGGGGATGGGGAGCGCGAATTGATTCAGCCCTCGCAAGCGACCCCGCGTCACCCCCGGGCTTGACCCGGGGGTCCATCCTTATTCGCAGAAGGCTTCTTGCAAAGAGGATGGATTGCCGGGTCATAGGCGCGTTCACGCGCGTCTTCGACGCGCTATGCCCGGCAACGACGATCCCGTGCTGAGTCAAGGATCCGCGGGCTCTCCTTGCGCGCGGCAGAGATCGGCGCTATGTCCGAAGCTTCTCCGTTTGCTCCCTTCGTCTAGCGGCCCAGGACGTCGCCCTCTCACGGCGAAAACAGGGGTTCGAGTCCCCTAGGGAGCGCCAATAAAATCAAGCACTTAGGCGAGAACGGCGGCGCCGCCGAACCTCAACTTCAAAGATAGCGGAAAGATAGAGCAAGCGGCTCTCAGGGCCGCTTGCAGGGAGACAGTCATGAGCGAAAACGCGCTTGAACACGAGTTGAGGGCTGCGGACCGGGCGCTTAAGCGCCTTGAGCGCGAGTTGTGGACTGCGGTACCGGCGTTTGAGCGCCTTCAACAGAGCGTGGGGCCAGATCCAGATGACGTAGGCAACAAAGACCGGGTGCGCGAGGGGATTGGGCGCGCCTGCGATGAGTTGCGACGCATGTTCAACGATATTTACTGGCCCGACAAAAAACTACCGTTCTGACTGGAGCGATGCCGTGAAAACCTCGCCTCCCACCCCGGAGCAGATTGCGAAACTCAACGCCAGTGCTGAAACTCAGCTTTCAATCAACATAATCGAGTTAATAAACGCTTGGGAGATCGAGCCGCCAGTTGTTGCTCACGCTCTTTGTTTTGTTTTGGTTCAATTTATTATGGCTACTGACGGGGAAACCTTTTCGGAGGCAGGAAAGATTGCAATAGGGATTTTGAGAGCCATTATCAAACGTACGAGATATGGCGTGGGGGAGAATAACGAAGTGATTGACCTTAAGACTAACAAAGAGATCAGTCCCGGCGGTCCCAAACAATAGTGGCCCGTGCATGAATTCAGCCAGTCTCGATGGAGAATTGACCATGTTAGACGACTACTGCAGTGACTTCGTGAGCCTTCACGCACAAAAGGAAATTCCGCTCGTCTAGAACTTGCGCATGTTGGCCGATAGCGTGGAGAACTATGCCAAACCATGGTCCGGTTATCGAAGTGACAAAGGTAGTCAAATCGAAGCTCTGCGCCGAGCCATCAAGCGAGTTAAGCAGGATCCAGAAGATGAGGAAGCCTTGCGCTGGCTCTTAGTGCTAGCCGATTGCGTTACGGGGTGCACCAGCGGCGGCGACCCTGATGGTTGGTGCGCTCGGTGGCATCAACGGATGGAGCGTATGTCAAAGGACCAATGCCCAGATTGTGGTGCGGCGGAAAGGCCGACGCCCGCAGCATAGTGCCCACACACTCCCACTCTCGCCGCGGGGTCTGACCAACCCCGCGGCTTTTTCATGAATGGAGACCGCGATGCGGCGACAATGCACGGCGTATCATGAGGCGGGCCACGCCGTCGTGGCTTACCATCTGGGGGCAGAGACTCGGCATGTCACGATAGTGCCAGACCATTTCAGCGTCGGCCACTTCACTCACGGTGATCTGTTCTGCGCCCGCGGGCTCGGCTCTGATCGCGCCAACCTGGAGCGGGCGATCCAAATCTGTCTTGCTGGGCCGCTGGCCCAGGCACGGTTTCATCGCCGCTCCTATCGCCGCCGAGATGGACGGCAGGACTATGATTGCGCTACTGGCCTTGCGCGCTATCTTGCCGGTTCAGCGGGCGAGCGCGAATTCCTTGGCTACCTAGAGCGGCGCACGAAGGCGCTTGTCAATCACTTTTGGAACGATATCGATCGAGTCGCTCGGGCGCTGCTCGAACACGATGAGCTTAGCGGCAACGCAGTCAAGGACATTATCGAGGGGGCCAGGCGGATGATGGAACGGGAAGATCGTCTCGACCGACAACGCTGGATCGAGGCGATGGCCGACGGCGACCACGAGCGTGAGCCGGAGCCCATCTTCATGGGCCGTGCCAGCGGGGCTTGCAGCAGGGAGCAGCAGCGAGCACGTCCACAGGCGCAGCCCATAGGCTGGAAGCGAGCGCTTATCTCTCTTCCATGATCAGCGTGCTGCCGGAATTGCTGGAGGATGTGTGGGCTCGGGCACTGCCTCGGGAGGCTGCTGCACAGAATGAGGTGTTGCGCATGTTCCTGGCCGCGAACAGTTTCCGTGCGACGCGAACCTTCTCGCCTAGACCATGCGCCACGTTCACGATAACGGTGAGGCGCCATGAGGGGGTCCAGCAGGATCGGGAACGGCCGCCCCAGAGAACACCTGAACGGTGTGCCTTCGCGCGAGACGGCAGTCGCGGGCTTCAGGCGCGTCGCACCTTTAATTTGATTGAGGTTTTTACGATTTTTTGGAAGCAACCCCCGGAGCGACCCCGCATTCAAATTGCTTCTGCATAGCCACGGCCGGACAACCGGGTTTCTCGAAAACCCGGTTCCCAACCCAGATGGGCGCGGCCC
>WNFX01004329.1_pt1 | contig 13963 bp, 13 predicted proteins | sample 5400111 | NCBI WGS metagenome assembly WNFX01 (sample SAMN13153363, study PRJNA577476) | soil metagenome | isolation source: 40 cm soil or saprolite under grassland replicate 1 | place: USA:California | collected 2016-06-15
CAAACTACTATTACCATTAACGAAATCCAGACAGGAACATACACATGCACTGCTTCTGCCAGCATTTTGACGCCTATGAAAATAAGCACAATAGCTATGCCCTGTTGTAAGTATTGAAACTGGTTTACTGCTCCATGTAACAAAAAGAACAGTGAACGAAGTCCGAGGACAGCAAAAATATTGCTTGTGTAAATCACCATTTTATCCTGTGAAATAGCAAATACAGCTGGAATGCTGTCTAATGCAAAAACAATGTCGGTGGTTGCTAATAACACAATCACAACAAAGACCTGGGTAAAGAATCGCTTACCATCCTTTATTATCGTAAACTTTCCGCTCGCATCTTCGGGATAAATCGGCAACACTTTTCTCATCCAGCGGTAGACAATATTTTTTTGAGGGTCATACTCTTTTTCTTTTTCCACCGCAAAAATTTTTATACCCGTAATTAAAAGAATGCCACCAAAAATATATAATATCCATTCGAACTTTGCGACAAGAGCGACTCCCACTGTGATAAAAAGAATTCTGAAGACAATAGCAAGCAGAATACCAATGAGCAACACTCTTGCATAGTGTTCCTGTTGAACGTTGAAAAAGGTAAAAATGAGGATAAAGACAAAAATATTGTCGATACTAAGACTCCATTCCATCAAATAAGCGCTGATGTACTCCAGTGCAAGTTCGTGCCCGCGTTCCAGCCAGATAAAACCAAAAAAAGCGAATGCAAGCGCTACCCAAAAAACGGTTAGCCACAAAGCCCTGCGAATCGTAACAGTGGCGCTTTTTTTACTCAGTAAACCCAAATCAAAACCTACTGCCAATAATAAAACAACGCCAAAAACAAGATAGCTGATCTGCGTGCTGCTCATCCAATCAAATTAAGTGGAGCAAAGATAGCTCCAGTTTGGGGTTTTGAAGTTCAATGACATGCGTGGTTAAGCAACAAACTCAGCTGCGGGCATACTTACGTCTACGCAATTGTTGATAAATGAATCCAAACAAAATAATGATCAGTACGGGCAGAGCGATGTTGATGAATTGCCAGGTGGTCTTTTGCTCTTTTACTTTTTTAAGATCAAGAAGACGAAGGGTAAAATCCTTGGCTCTCGTTTCAAGAATGTTTGAAGAATTTACGAGATACTCCAAGCAGTTGCTGAAAAATTCCTTATTAGCGAAAGTATAGTTTGTATAAAAATTATAGCCCATTGGCAGAGGACCATACTGCGGACTTACCTGGTTTACTGCAATATCTCCATCAGCCACTACAATCATTTTGGTGCTTGCATCGCAAACTGTTTTCACGGGAATGTTGTAAGCTGCTAATGAATCGACAAAGCCTTTGGGTATCCGGTTTGCATAAAGCGATCGAAATTTTCCTTCAAGCAAAGCAGCCACCGTTGTATCATGAACTGTAAATTGCTTAATATCCGGAGCGATATTTAAAAACTCAAAATCCACCTTGGCAGGTGCGGACAGCACTCTTGCATTGGCTGAAGATTTAAGTAAAAAAGTTTTCTTTATTCCGTCGGCTCTTACTGTATCCAGCGTATTCGGAAACATTGCTCTCACACCATCTAAATTTTTTGTGATAGTGTGAGAAGTACCATCAAGTATGGGAAAGAAGGGCCAATCCACAAGGCGGGTTTGTGGATTATTGGGATCGTTGCTCATTTGTCCCAACTTATCACATTGCATATCCTGCAAAAGATTTTGATTAAGACGAACACCATAGCGAAAAAGGATGTCTTCAAGATTCAAAGCCCTGTCATAGGCAATAAAGCCTCCTGACTTTTCCAGGCTGTCAAACTCCGCATACATATTGTCAATCATCCAAAATACTTTTCCGCCGTGCATTACGTACTGATCTATCTTCATTTTATCCTCATCGGAAAAAGGTATTGTTGGTTTAAGAATTACCAATGCATCAAATTCGGATGGTATAAACGGAAACTTTTTGATGTTAACCGTATCAAAGCGATAATCATGGATCAATGTCTTTACAGCGTCGTTCACATTATATCCCCACATTTCGCCATGACCCAATGCATACCCCACTAAGGGTTTTTTGTTTGAAGTTATTTTTTGAACCGCGCTTACAAACCTGTATTCTAATGTCGCCTCAGCAGCGTTATATAAAGCAGCCATTTGTTCCTGACCCGTACCATAACCCCTCAAGCCCTTTAAAAGATTTATTCCAATTGTGGTGTCCTTATAGCGAAGGATTCCACCCGGCAAGACAATTTTTTGCGTTTGTTCATCGCCTACCTTAGCTGGCGCCTGTAAGCTTAACCCTGGTATGTCATAGCGCCGTCGCATTGAATCAATAAATATTGCAGCGGCGGAATCATCGAGATTTTTCAATGGATCGGAATATGTAACCTTCAATTTTCCATGAGCATATTCCTGGCACTCTTGTAAAAATTCCTGCACATTGGTTACTAACTTTCTAAAACCCGCCGGATAGCTCCCCTTGAAAAAAATTTCTATCCGGATATTATCATCGAGATTTCTTAGAATATCTTTCGAAGCCTTGCTCAGCGTGTACCTTTTTTCTTTGGTGAGATCAAAACGTGAATGAAAAATGGACGCCAGGAAATTAATGCTGATTAGAATCAGAACTAAAAAAAACAACCACGATTTTGATGAAAGAATTTTTTTCATTTCGGGGCTTAGCGCTTTAATAGGTTACGGCTTGTTATAGAAAGAAAGAAAATAACAATGCTGAGAAAGTAAATCAGATCTCTCGTGTCAACTACGCCACGGCTCACACTGCGATAATGAAAATCGATGCCAGCCATCTCCACATAATAGTCTGCACCTCCATTTAAGCCTGGTAGTTTGCTGATGGCACCGAAGCCATAATATAACAGGGCACATCCAATGAGGCTCACAATAAATGCTACTACAGAATTATTGGTAAAGCTGCTGGCACAAATTCCGATAGCAGTAAATACGGCCGCTAAAAATACAAGACCAATATATGAACCAATCGTGGCTCCCATGTCAATCCCTTCATTGGATGACAGCTTTTGAATTGAAAAAATATAAATCACTGTGGGTAATACTGCTATCAACACCACAATCAAACTACCAAGATATTTTCCTGTTATAATTTGAGCTCTGCTCAATGGCCTGGTCTGTAAAATTTCATAGGTACCGGCTTTGAATTCATCAGCAAAGCTTCGCATAGTAATGGCGGGGATCAACAGTAATAGTATCCAGGGAGCAAGCTGAAAGAAACGATCCAGCGTGGCATATCCAAAATCAAAAATGTTATTGTCAAAGACAAATAACATTAACCCATTCACCAGTAAAAAAACAATAATAGCAATATACCCAGTAAGGCTGCTGAAGAATTGCCTGAGTTCTTTTTTACAAACTGACCACATGCTAATGAAGATTGTGCAAAATAAGTTAAACTAAGAATATATTAGGAAGATTTGAGTTTGTTGCAGGCAGAGTATATCATTTTTAAGAGATGTTATGGAAAATTGGCTTAACGGCATCTCAACTGAAAATTGTTTATGAAAAAGTTCAGTTTTTATTTGGCGGCAATTGCAATTGCCAGTGTAATCTCCACGAATGTTTTTTGTCAAAAGAAAAAGCTCCCACCACCACCTCCGCCCCCTCCAAAAATTACTTCAATGATTCCAAAAAAACCGGCGCCTCCACCAAAAATTGAGACCGGAACTTTGGAAAAACCATTGCCACCACCACCGCCGCCACCGCCAAAAAAAAAGAAACGGGTTATATAAAATAAAATCCTCCGGCAATTACCGGAGGATTTATATTTCGTAAAAGATAAGTTATCTATACTGCAAAACTTTCACCACAACCACAGGTTCGACTGGCATTCGGATTTATGAACTGAAACCCCTTACCATTTAATCCATCGGAAAAATCAAGCGTAGTGTTCACCAGGTATAAAAGACTCTTCAGATCTGTCACAATTTTTAAACCCTTATCCTCAAAAATCTGGTCGGTGGGTTTTTGTTCATTATCAAAATCAAGTTTATAGCTTAGGCCGGAACAACCGCCGCCAGCCACACCCACCCGAAGAAAATAAGCAGGATCATCGGCAATGCCTGCTTCTCCCATTAATTGGATTACTTTTTCTTTTGCTTTATCACTTAAATAAATACCATTTTCTACTGAGGTCATAGCAATTTAAAATTTTAAATTTTGCAAATATTGGTCACAATTAATAACAACATTTTCAAACTTTAGTTGTCTTTTCACTCATATTTATGTCGTCACTTTCTTTTGCATTTTCCAAAGAATATTCTCGCCTCGCAATTGGTTAACCATATTTGTTACGCTTTCAATAGTAAAATCAATTTCCTCTTCTGTAGTGCTGCGCCCCAGGCTAAATCTTAACGAGCCATTTGCCAGTTCATCACTTAATCCCAGAGCCTTTAACACGTAAGAAGGTTCTAAAGAAGCGGACATACAGGCAGAGCCCGACGAGACGGCAATATCTTTATTTAATTTTATCATCAACTCTTCGGCCTTCACAGATCTGAAAGAAATGTTTGTTACATGCGACAGGCGATGCTGCTTATCACCATTCAAATAACTTTCTTCAATTTGCAACAATGCCTTCTCGAGCTTATCTCGTAGCCGACTTACTCTTTTTGCCTCTTGCTCCATTTTATTCAGACAAAGTTCGCATGCCTTTCCGAAACCAACGATGCCCGGCACATTCAGAGTTCCACTTCTCATTCCTTTTTCATGTCCGCCTCCATCAATCTGCGCGGCTAATTTTACTCTTGGATTTTTTCGTCGTACGTACAAAGCACCGACACCTTTCGGACCATAGATTTTATGAGCATTGAAAGCCATCAGATCAATTCCGTTTTTATTGACGTCGACCGCAATTTTTCCTACAGCCTGCGTTGCATCAGTAAAAATCAGTACTCCTTTTTTCTTAGCCATCTCACTAATTTCTCTTACCGGCATTATGGTTCCAATTTCATTATTAGCATATATAATGGCAACGAGTATCGTGTTTGGCTTAAAGGTGGCTTCTAATTCATTCAAATTAATCAGCCCATTGTCATTTATACTCAAATAAGTTATCTCCGCGCCTTGTTTCTCCAAATGTTTGCATGTATCAATTACCGCCTTATGTTCAATATTGCATGTAATAATATGGTTACCCTTACTGACATAGGTTTCACATACGCCTTTCAATGCAAGATTAACGGCTTCTGTGGCTCCCGAAGTAAAAATTATCTCTTTTGGTTCAGCTCCAATTAATCTTGCAACCTGTTCACGGGCATAGTCAACTGCCTCCCCAGCGCGCCAACCAAAAACGTGATTTTTACTGGCAGTGTTACCAAAGTTCTCGGTAAAATATGGAATCATTGCCTCCACCACTTCCGGGTCGCAGGGAGTCGTAGCGTTATGATCCAGGTAAATAGGAAGTTTAATCATTGAACTTTTCAAATAGTACTGCAAAATTACCTCAAATGCGCCGCAATCGAAAGGGATGTTCGTTTTGATTATCTTAATTTTACTGAAATAGGATATAAGGGAGAGAAATTTTTTGGGTTCGATTCAAGTACGGCCCTTTATTTCCCAAGTTTTTCATATTTCCATGCAAAAGATTGAACACATAGGCATTGCCGTAAAATCATTATCTGTATCCATACCATTGTTTGAAAGACTTTTGAACAGTCAGTGCTACAAAACTGAAGAGGTGGAGAACGAAAAGGTGCAAACGGCTTTTTTTCTGAGAGGCGAGACAAAAATTGAATTAATTGAAAGCATTGACGAAGATGGGTTGATTGCCCGTTTTATTGGCAAAAAAGGAGAAGGCATTCATCATATTGCTTTTGAAGTAGCTGATATAAAAGCTGAAGTTGACCGGTTAAAAAAAGAAGGATTTACGGTATTAAATGAAACTCCCCACAAGGGTGCTGATAATAAACTGGTTTGTTTTCTTCATCCCAAAACGAGTAATGGCGTGCTTGTGGAACTTTGTCAATCCATAGAAACTGTTTAAAGGGACATTACTCTCATAAAAAAAGTAAAACCCAGTATTGAAATACCGGGTTTTTTCCTCAACGTCCAAAATATTTTTATAGCAGGATCTGTTTTGAAAATTTCAGATCATGCCCATCAGTTACAGTAACAATGTAAATTCCTTTGACGGCATTTTGCACAGGCACCATCACTTGCCCAACCGGTTCATCAAAAGATTTCTGAGAAACAATCTGTCCGCTGGCAGAAGTTAAACGGACTACCACATTAGCATTTACCTGCTCGGAAAAATGCACATAGATCGAATTGGAAGAAGATGAATTTATTTTTATTTCTGTGTTACCATTTTCAAGCTTAATCATGCGCACGGGCGTAATAACAAATCTTGCATCGATATCCACCTGGCGAATACGGTAGTAAACAGTTTTTGCTGGAACATTTCTATCCGTATATGAATAGGAGTGTGTAAGTGTTGTAGTACCTGAAGCAGTTACAGTGGCGACCGTGTTCCAGTCATTGCCATTTTCACTACGCTGCACTTCATAATAACTACTATTTATTTCTTCGGCGGTAGCCCATTGTACCAACACATTATTATTCTGACGGGCTACATTAAAGCCAATAAATTTTACCGGCAGAGGAGAGTTGCTGCCCAAATTGAAACCAAGTGGTGACGTACCTGTTGTTTTATTAGCGAGAGCCGGACCTGCTAGTGTTCCATCTATGCCACCTGAAAATTTGTCTACTCCGTTAATTCTTAAAGTTTCTGAGGAGCTGCCGGTACTGGTAATTGATCCGCCATTGAAAACAACTACTGAGCTATTATCATTTAACCAAAGCTTACCATTGGAAAAGTTTAGAACACCATATACTTCTACGTATAGAAATTCAGTGCTGAAGTTTTCAACGTCATCAATGACAACTACTTTATCAGCAGGGATTACAATTGTATCGCCATTAGCAGGTACGCGACCCAAATTCCAGGTTGAACTGTTTTTCCAATTTCCATTGGCGGCAGTTGCGCTGATAACAGGGCTTGCGAACGTAAAAATGGCTGCGAAAATTACGATTATTGAGGAGTATAATTTTTTCACGATTACGGATTTTTTATTTCTTTCTTTAGGGTACTGAATCAAACAAGTATTTTTTCTAAGAGTATTTTCTTACCTGTTTGAAAGAGCGAGTGCAAAGCTAATAGGCATTCATTTCTGTTGCAAGGGTTTTTACTGTTATTTTTGCGGGTTTCCGCAAATACTTTGAAGATCGTTGATAAACCATTGAGTTGAAATTAATTGAAGCCAATTGATTTTAATCATTTTCTGGAAAGAAGATTATCATTTCAACACCAAAAAGCAAAAAAGTGGAATTTAGGGAAGGTAATTTTTCTTAGACAAAATCAAAAACTTTCGTAGCGGGATTACGTATGGTAAGAATGCTTAGTAAATAATGATGAAGATTATTCAGTTTCTTCAGCATCTTTGCCAATGCCTAGTTTTTCTACGGCAATCTGGGCGGCTATTTGGCTGGCGTCTTTTTTATTAAAAGCCTTGCCCTCCGCAACAGCCTGGCCGTCTACAACAGCGGCAATAGTAAAGAGCCGCCTCCCATTTTCAATATGCTCATGAATAGTTTCAAATTCGAGGGCCTTGCCATTTTTATTAGCCCAGCCATATAATTTATTCTTATGGTTGATTTCAAGAAGTTCAAGATCTTCCATGTACATGTGTGGAAGGACGATTCGTTCAGCCACCCATTTGCTTGTTTTCTTATATCCTTTATCCAAATAAATAGCGCCAACAAGTGCTTCTAATGTATTACCAAATATCTGACTCACTTTTAATGAGCCATCAGATTTATTATAAAGAGTAATCTTTTTCAGGCCCATTCTCAAAGCAATTTCATTCAACTGTTGGCGATTTACCATTTTGCTTCGCATTTCCGTCAAAAAGCCCTCTTCTTTGTATGGGTAGCGCTTGAATAGATAATCAGCAATCAATGCACTCAGTATGGCATCACCTAAATATTCCAGCCGTTCATTGTTTTCATCGGAAGCTTCTCTTACTGAGCGGTGAGTCAGGGATGTTTTATATAAAGAAATATTGCCGGGTGTAAATCCCAGTATATTTTTTAGATGTTTCTTGAAAGAGTTACCTGATTCCTTTGGAAAAAACTGTTTAAAAATATCCACAAATCTTAAGCTACAAAATTTTTGACATTCACCAGAAAAAAATAAAACTAAACTTATTACGATAAATCAGACATACTTTTTGACGATTACACATGCATTGTGCCCACCAAAACCAAAAGTATTGCTAATTGCCGCCCGGATAGATCGTTGCTGGGATTTATTAAAAGTAAAATTAAGCCTCGGGTCTAATTCGGGATCATCAGTAAAATGATTTATTGTAGGAGGAACGCAATCATGTTTTACACTGAGGATGCATGCCATTGCCTCAATTACTCCTGCCGCGCCAAGGCAATGTCCGGTCATAGATTTAGTGGAGCTTATATTCAGCTTATATGCATGATCGCCGAAGACGTCAACGATCGCTTTTACTTCAGCTACGTCGCCTAGCGGTGTGGACGTGCCGTGTGTATTTATATAATCTATGTCCTCAGCATTCATTCCAGCATCCTCTAATGCAGCAAACATTACATTCTTTGCTCCTAACCCTTCGGGGTGCGGGGCTGTAATATGATGAGCATCGGCTGTAGCGCCAGCGCCGGCAATTTCGCAATAGATTTTCGCGCCGCGTTTGATAGCATGATCCAACGCTTCAAGCACCACAACACCTGCCGCCTCGCCCATTACAAAGCCGTCTCTATCCTTATCATAAGGGCGGCTTGCTGTTTTCGGGTCATCATTTCGTTCACTTAAGGCTTTCATCGCGTTAAATCCGCCGACGCCCGTTTCTCTTATTACACTTTCAGAACCGCCGGCTAAAATGACGTCAGCTTTTCCCAATCGAATCAGATTAAATGCTTCCATCATGGCATTTGTAGAAGAAGCGCAGGCACTTACAACAGCAAAATTTGGTCCTCGTAAACCATGCCTTATTGAAACATGTCCGGCAGCAATATCAAGTATCATTTTGGGAATGAAGAATGGATTGAAACGGGGCGTTCCATCGCCCTTGGCGAAGGCCATCACTTCTTCCTGAAAAGTGATTATTCCGCCGATGCCGCTTGCAAAAACGACTCCGACTCTGTCAAAATTCGCAACATCGGTGGTGAGTCCGGCGTCGGCTATTGCCTGGTCACTGGCCACCAATGCAGTTTGTGTAAAACGATCTACCTTTCTCGCTTCTTTGCGCTCCAGGAAATCTGTGGGTTCAAAATTCTTTATTTCACAGGCAAAGCGGGTTTTAAATTTTGAAGCATCAAAAAGTGTGATCATATCCGCACCTGATATGCCGTTTATCAAACCATCCCAATAATCATTTACGGTATTGCCAAGGGGTGTAAGTGCTCCCATGCCTGTTACTACAACCCGTTTTAATTCCATAGCAGCAAATGAATTTAGTTAAAGATAAACCGCCTTCGCTGTAATTAATAACAGTCTGAAGGCGGAGTAGTTTTATTCCATTCCTATTTTGAATAGAATGAAGTTGGGCATTACTTGGCGTGCTCTTCGAGATAAGCAACAGCCTGGCCAACAGTGGTAATGGTTTCAGCCTGCTCATCGGGAATAGAAATGTTGAATTCCTTTTCGAATTCCATGATCAATTCAACGGTGTCTAATGAGTCGGCACCTAAATCATTAGTGAAAGAAGCTTCATTGGTAACTTCAGCTTCATCAACGCCTAATTTGTCTACAATGATCTTTTTTACTCTTGATGCAATGTCTGACATGTCGTAAAAGTTTAGTTATAGGGTGCAAAAATATGTTTTTTGAATTAATCACAACATCTATACAAGTTTTTTCCGGGATGGCTTTTCTGTGTTGGGTTTTAATAAAATTGATTATCATTTCGTGAAGAATAAATAAACACTACGAACGGTTGGCAGTGTAACCAGATATTTGTAAATTGAATGCATCCAATACTAAAAGAATGGCCCTTAAAATTATTGATCATGGAACGAAGGAATATCAGCAAATGGTAAAGTTGCGTGATGATATTTTACGCAAACCACTTGGACTAAGGTTTACACCCGAAGAGTTGGAAGATGAAAAAGATAATTTATTAATCGGCGCATTTGAAGATGGCAACATACTTGCTTGTTGCATGCTTGTAGAAGAGAAATCAGACGTTGTGAAATTAAGGCAGATGGCAGTTCTCAATGTGGTTCAGGGTAAAGGTATTGGCCGGGCTTTGATGCAATTTGCTGAAAACCTCGCAAGAGATCATGGCTATAAAATCCTAACCATGCATGCCCGCAAAAATGCCGTGGGATTTTATGAAAAAATGGGATACAAGGTTAAGGGCGATGAATTTCAGGAAGTATCTATTCCTCATTATGAGATGCAGAAGGAATTATAGATTGAATTTCTTGTTTCTCGCTCGTGTTACTTTTTCAATTAATATAGTAATTGTTTTCAACCCGCATGGTGGTGAAGCTCCGGTACTGGTTTGGTGCACCACCAACAAAGCGCAAAGGCAATGAGTTCCTGGAGGTGTCCATTTCCCATTATGAAATGCAGAAAGAGTCGTGAAATAGCTGTTCATTTTTAGTTTTACTGTTTCTCGTCATTTTAATCTCTTCACTTTTGCTTTCAACAGTTGTCTCAATTGATAAATCTCATCACTGTTCCTGAAACTATTTTTGGGAACAAGAAAAAATGATCGGCTGTCAAAATACAAGTGAAAAAAATTGGGTGTTTCCAAAAATGTACTCAACGCTTTCCACTGCCACGCTTTTGAACCTCTTTCATTACCTAATGAAAATCCTTCATCTTCAAACTTCATAGTAAAGCTATCTCTAAACGTAGCGTTGCGCTTATACACGAGGCCCGGCATCACGAACCAGAAGCTGATCATCAAAAAAAACCAGGTTAGTGATCCGGTCAATACAGCAAGACTTGTTATTTTTTTGAAAGAATATAAGACAAGGCATAGCAAGGCAAAAACATTTACAACAATTAACATGATCCTGATTTCCGGACGGCTAATAAAATGATAACGCAGAGCCTGGATCACCTGTCGTTTATCGTAAGAAAAATGGATCGTCATGTTTTAATATCAAAACAGGAAGGTAATTAAATAATGCAATGAAATACGGTAGGCAAAGGCACAAAAAATCCCGGCATAAAGCGCCGGGATTGCCTGCAGAAGTTTACAATTATTTATTCATCATTTGTTTTGCTTCGATGCTCAATGTGGCGTGGGGTACAGCACGAAGCCGGGCTTTGTCGATCAACTTGCCTGTAACACGGCAAATACCATAAGTTTTATTTTCAATTCGCATCATCGCTTTTTCAAGATGATCGATGAACTGAATTTGCCGGCTTGCCATCTGGCTTAGCTGCTCTCTTTCCATACTCACACTGCCATCTTCCATGGTCATATAGCGGGCATCCTCCATATCCCCCGTTTCATCTTTGCGTGTTATCAATCCCTGCAAATAAGTCAATTCCTTTTTTGCAGCGTCGAGCTTTTTGGTAATTAACTCTCTGAACTCTGCGAGGTCAACATCGGAATATCGTTGGGTTGGGCCAGTGTTTTCGTTCATAGGTGTGTCTAATACAGATTTTGTAAATTCTGGTTCATATTTTTTTACCGAACGGGTGGTTGTTTTTGGTATTACCACTTTCAAGGGTTTGGGAGGTTCTTTTTTCAATATAGGTTTGATTGTAGGTTTTATAGATACCAAAGACTTTGCAGCAGCTTCGTGTTTCTTAAGTGGCGCGTGCTCCTTTGCCACCGGCTTCACAACCCTGGCCTCAGGTTTCTTCGAAACAATTTTGGATTCAGGTTTGGCTAACCCCTTTTTAAGGGCAGGTTTTTTAGATACTGCCTTTTTAGATGCAGCTTTAGCTGGCTTCCCCCCCGCTGGTCGGGAAGGCTTCGCAATCGCTTTTTTTACTGATGCTTTTTTTGCCGGCTTAGCCTTGCCTGCCGCATGGGCAGGTTTTTTGGTGGCTGATTTCCCCGTTTTATGTGGGGCAGGCTTTTTATTTGGCATGCTATTACCCTTTTTTTAAAACAATCACTTTCAGAGAAATATCGTTAATCTCAATTTCGGTACCATTGTCGATTTCGGCTACTAATTCCAGCTTATCTGCCAGAATTTCGGCGCAAATATAGTCATTAAACTGAGCCAGCGAATTCTTTAATCCGTTACTGGCTGCCACTTTTACCTCAATTTTATCGGTAAGCTCAAATCCACTTTCCTTGCGGATCTTCTGGATTCGATTCACAAACTCCCGGGCGTTTCCTTCGTTCTCAAGTTCGGGGGTTACGGTGATATCAAGCGCAACAGTTAATGCACCCTTGGTGGCTACCGTCCACCCGGGGATATCTTCACTTGTAATTTCAACTTCGGAAAGCTGTAATATTACAGGTTCGCCATCAATTGACAAATTATATTGGCCTTCTTTTTCCATCCTCAAAATATCTTCCTGCCCAAATGCTGCCAAAGCTGATGAAACGGCTTTCATTTTCGGTCCCAATTTTTTACCCAGTGCTACAAAATTTGGTTTGATCTTTTTTTTGATGAAGCCGCCCGCATCGGACAGGTATTGGATTTCTTTAATATTCACTTCGGTTTTAATAAGGTCTTCCACTTTTTTCAATTGACCTTCCATTAGCGGGTTCAAAACGGGAATCAGCACTTTCTGTAAGGGCTGTCGAACTTTTATATTTACTTTTTTACGCAGCGATAATATCAACGAGGACGCATCTTGTGCTAACTGCATTCTTTCCTCCAGGGCTTCATCAATTAGTTTTTCACTTGCCTTAGGAAAATCAGTGTGATGAACCGAAGAACCTTTGAAGCGATTGGTCACGGAATTGAGATTTTGAAAAACCGTGTCACTAAAAAACGGTGAAATGGGCGCCATTAACTTCACAACTGTTTCGAGGCATTCATACAAGGTTTGATACGCACAAATTTTGTCCTGCTCGTATTCTCCTTTCCAGAAACGCCGGCGGCAAAGACGAACATACCAGTTGCTCAAATGTTCATCAACAAATTCTTCAATCAAACGACCGGCAATAGTGGGTTCGTACTCATCCATTGCTTCGTTTACTTTCTTCACCAAACTATTTAATGAAGAAAGAATCCAACGATCAATTTCAGGTCGCTGTTCTAATGGCAAATATTGCTCTTCAAATGCAAAGCCATCAACGTTTGCATACAAAGCAAAAAATTGGTAAGTGTTATAAAGTGTTCCAAAGAATTTGCGTTGCACTTCCCTGATACCTTCACTATCAAATTTCAGATTATCCCAGGGGGAAGCATTTGTAATGAGGTACCAACGGGTAGCATCAGCACCGAATTTTTCAATGGTGTCAAATGGGTTTACCACATTCCCAACACGCTTGCTCATTTTGTTTCCCTTCTTATCTAATACTAATCCATTTGATACACAGGTTTTATAAGCAACAGAATCAAAAACCAGTGCAGCGATAGCATGCAATGTATAAAACCAGCCACGGGTTTGATCGACACCTTCGGCGATGAAATCTGCAGGGAACACCTCGCCCCCTGGCCCCTCCCCACGAGTGGAGAGTGGATTCGAAGCCTCAAGATATTTGAAAAAATTTTCGGGAGACAATGGGCCGAATCGATTTGAAGTTGCATCAGGCAAACCCCATTGAGCATATGGCATCGCGCCGCTATCAAACCAAACATCTATGAGATCGGGCACCCTCTTCATCGGTTTACCTGACTTGCTCAACAATACAATCTCATCAACAAAAGGTTTATGTAGGTCGATTTCGGATTTTAGAGAGTGCTTGTCGGCAGACAGGTTTCGGACTTTGGATTTATTGAGATCACCAGCTTTTTTTATTTCTGCATTTAATTCACTAAT
>WNFX01005786.1_pt1 | contig 13961 bp, 4 predicted proteins | sample 5400111 | NCBI WGS metagenome assembly WNFX01 (sample SAMN13153363, study PRJNA577476) | soil metagenome | isolation source: 40 cm soil or saprolite under grassland replicate 1 | place: USA:California | collected 2016-06-15
CATCTGGAAATTCTCAAACGCCAACGACGAGCGTTTCGCTCTAGCCGCCTAATACCGGCTAGACGCTGCACTGGTTTGCTGATGGGCCAGGCTCCCTAAAAGGAGTGCAGCGTCATTTTCATCAGCTCCTGTGCGCGGTTTGGTCGCTTGGCCGCGCGCATCCGTCGAAGCGACTGGCCGAGCGCCAGCCTGCCGGCCGGCGGGCGCAAGGCGAGACCCAAATGACCAGGCTAAGTATGTAGGCCTGACTGCGGAGGACTTACGGACGCGGGTTCGATCAATTGGTCGCCTTTGTCCGAGAGGGCAAAGTGAAAACGGGGCTCACATCGGCGAACCCTGTTGCCGGAACCAACCGGCATGGCAACGCCGAGGGATAGGAAGAGGGCCAACCTCAGGCCTGTCCTGTAGAGACTCATAGACGCGCCGAAGCGTTACGCCGGGCGCGCACTAGGATCCGGCGTTGTTCCGGCCGGATAACACGCTCCGCATCCTGGTACCAGGATGAAGGCATAGTCCAGCCCGTCCCGAAAGGGACGGACCGGCTGTCCCGCCGCCTCCACCAACTTTACGGCCACCCTGCGGTGGCCGTCTTCTTTTCTGGCGCCAGAGCGTTGATGCTGGCATGGCAACCGCCATCAAGATCAACCGCCTGACACCCGAGCAGGCCGCGTATTTGGCCGGCCTGATTGACGGCGAAGGCACGATCACGCTCACACGCATGCACCGGCACGAAAACCGGCGGCTTGTAATGAGCATCAGCAACAACGACCTATCGCTATTGCAATTTGTCAAAACGACGGTCGGCGCAGGCAAGATCACAACCAAGAAGACCTACAGCAAACGCCATGCGCGCAGCTTTGCGTATCAGATCTCAAACCGGCAGGCGCTCGACCTTGTTCGACAAGTTGTCTCCTACTTGAAGACCTATAGAACCGAGCGCGCGAAGCTCGCGCTGACCCACTACCTGCGACTGACTCCGCGAAACGGACGCTATAGTCCTGATGTTGCCGCTTCTCGGAGGGAATTCGAACTCCGACTACTGGCCATCAAGGGCTGACTCCGGGTTCGATTCCCGCCGCCTCCACCAATCGACTGTCCCGGGGAGTCCACAGAAGTCCCGGGACGTCCATCAACAGCATGATTTTCATATAGAAGCAGGCCAAAGCGGTTTCGGGTCGCCTCAAGACAGCCACGTACATCTGGGGGCAACTTTGGGGGCAACTCACCTATAATGGGGGCAACTGCGCCCAGAGTTGCCCCCAAAATGCCGCTCACTGAGATCGCCGTTCGCAACGCCAAAGCTCGCGCCAAGCCTGCGCGTCTCTTCGACGCGGCGGCCTGTATCTCGAGATTTCTCCGAGCGGCGGCAAGTGGTGGCGCTTCAAGTACCGGTTCGCCGAGAAGGAGAAGCGCCTTTCGCTCGGCGTCTACCCCGAGGTTTCGCTCAAGGCGGCGCGCGCGAAGCGCGACGACGCACGCCGCTTGCTCGCCGACGGCATCGATCCGAGCGAGCACCGCCAGCAAAGTAAGAGCGCCCTCACCGCAAAGTCGGTGAACAGCTTCGAGGCGATCGCGCGCGAGTGGTTCGCAAAGTTCTCGGAGAATTGGGTCGACACGCACTCCAGCAAGATCATCCGGCGGCTCGAGCGCGATCTGTTCCCCTGGCTCGGCGCGCGGCCCATCAACTCGATCACCGCGCCCGAGCTGCTGAGCGCGCTACGGCGGATCGAGAGCCGTGGCGCACTGGAGACGGCGCATCGGGCGATGCAGAACTGCGGCCAGGTCTTCCGCTATGCGGTCGCCACTGGACGCGCCGAGCGCGATCCGATCGGAGACCTGCGCGGCGCCCTGCCCCCGGTGAAAGAAAAACACCATGCGTCGATTCGTGACCCGAAGGCCATCGGCGCCCTCTTGCGCGCCATCGACGGCTACGAAGGCTCGCTCATAACCAAGTGCGCGCTGCGCCTCGCGCCGCTGCTCTTCGTCCGTCCCGGCGAGCTGAGAAAAGCCGAATGGACGGAATTCAATCTCGACGCCGCGGAATGGCGCATCCCTGCAGAGCGCATGAAGATGCGGGAGCAGCACATCGTTCCCCTCTCTACGCAAGCTGTGGCGATCCTGCGCGAGCTCCACGCCCTCACGGGCGCGCGGCGCTACGTGTTCCCAGGCGCGCGCACCAACGGTCGGCCGATGAGCGAAAACACCGTCAACGCCGGGCTGAGGCGCCTGGGATACGCCAAAAACGAAATGACCGGCCACGGCTTCCGCAGCATCGCCTCCACGCTGCTGAACGAGCAGGGGTGGCACCGCGACGCCATCGAGCGCCAGCTCGCGCACGCCGAGCGGGACAACGTCCGCGCAGCGTACAACTTCGCGGAGCACCTTCCGGAGCGCCGGAAGATGATGCAGGCTTGGTCGGACTACCTGGACGGACTAAAGGTCGGCGCAGACGTGATACCGCTTCACGGCCGCGCGGCTTGAACAGCCGAGAACTAGTCGGAACCCGCTCCGGCGTTTGTCGGTAGCAAAAAGGCTCATCAAGGTTTTCGAACAGCTGGAAACGGCCAAGAGCGGAGACACATCGGAGCGGAACGGCGGGTTCTTGTCTTGACGCTAGACCTGGTCGCGCTCTGGGTCGACGGGGATGACACTACCCACGCTGGCACCACGGACTCGGATAACGCCAATTCCTGCGATTGCCCATTGGTCTTGGCGATTGTCTTGGCGATTTTGGTCATGTGCAATCTCTACTTGACAAGAGAGTGACCGGTCAGTATCCTAGTACCTGCTTCTAGTAGCGACTAGTCGGTATCTTACCGCTGGTGCTGGCAGTCAGATGGATGGGACTTGATAGTCGCGATGGCCTCCCAGTACTGCTAAATGGGCAACGGATGCACGGTCATTCACCGCCGATTAGTTTGACTTTTCATAGGAGAACGAAATGCTAAACATCACACGCTTTAATGCGCTCGAGGATGCATTCGAGAACATGTACCGTGGCGTCCCCGTGTGGCTGCCTAACCTTGAGACGCGTGCGCCCGTGGCGCGTGCGCCTGCGCCCGCGCAGTTCCGCATGGACGTAACCGAGAACGACCAGGAGTATCAAGTGCTGGCCGAATTGCCCGGCGTCAAGAAGGAAGAGATCAGCATAACTATTGACGGCAATGAAATTGCGGTATCCGTGGAAGTGAAGCACGAAAAGGAAGTGACGCACGAAAAAGACGTCAAGAACGGCGAGACGTTGCTTTGCGCTGAGCGCTATTACGGCAAGATCCAGCGCGCGTTCACGCTCGGTCAGGAGGTCGACGAAGCGACCGCCAAAGCCAAGTACAACGACGGCGTGCTGGAACTCACGCTGCCGAAGAAAACGGTAGCGCCAGCGAAAAGGCTCGCGGTGCACTGAGCGGCGCATCGAACGGCACGGGTAGTATCCACCGTGGAATCAATGTGGCCGTCATAGATCTTGAATATTCCGCCACATGCAGTTGAGTCGTAAATACGCAGACCCCGCTTCGGCGGGGTTTGTGTTGACGGCGGATGGATGACTGGCGCAAGGCTTCGATATTTTCCTGAATCCGGGCCAGGATCACTTGCGGCTGCGTTGAGCCCAGGGTGAAGCGACGACGCATAATCTCGCGGTAGTTCATCGCGGCCAGTAGATACCGGCCAGGACGGAAGATGAAATCGGCAATTCTTCGCGCCTTCGGGCGCGGGTCGCAGGCTGCACCATGGGATAACGAAGAGTCCATCCGCGAGGAGCTCTTCAGTATCGAGCGTCTCGAGCAGCATGCCGAGAGCCTTGCAGCGGCCCAACCCGTCACCGCGAGGCCGACGACCGGGCGATCCCTCGCCGTTCGACTGAGGGACAACGAATCGGTTCTGCTCGAAGCCTATCGCGCCATCGCAAGTGCGGTCGGCGCGGGTCGTGCCATTACACCGGCCGCCGAGTGGCTGCTCGACAACTACCATCTCGTCGAAGGGCAGATCCGCGAAATTCGCGACGATCTGCCACCTGGCTACTATCGGCAGTTGCCGAAGTTGACCACCGGACCTTTCGCCGGCTATCCGCAGGTCTTCGGCGTGGCCTGGGCCTTTGTCGCTCATATGGACAGCCGCTTCGACCCCGAGATGCTGCGCCGGTTCGTGCGCGCCTACCAGCGCGTTCAGCCGCTGACGATCGGAGAGTTATGGGCGGTCGCGATCACGCTGCGGATCGTGCTCGTGGAGAATCTGCGACGAGGAGCCAAGCGCATCGTGACCGGCCGAGCCGCACGCCGGGAAGCGGACGCCCTGGCCGACCGGCTCCTGGGCGTGAACGCGCACCCGGCCGAGCCGATCCGCTCGGTCTTTCAGCATTACGAACAGGCACCCTTGCCGGGGGCCTTCGCTGTCCAGCTCGTGCAACGGCTGCGGGAGCAGGATCCGAAGGTCACGCGAGCTCTGATGTGGCTCGAGGAGCGCCTCGCGGCACAGGGAACAACCGCCGACGAGATCGTCCGGATCGAGCACCAAAAAGAAGGTGGGACGAACGTGACGGTCCGCAACATCATCACGAGCATGCGCCTGACCTCCGACGTCGACTGGGCGGAGCTGGTCGAGAGCGTCAGTCTCGTCGACGAAACGCTGCGCTCTGGCAGCGACTTCGCGAATATGGATTTTCCGACGCGCAACCTTTACCGCAGCGCGATCGAGGAGCTGGCGCGGGGCTCGAAACTGATGGAACTGGAGATTGCGCGAGCGGCTCTTCTGGCCGCAAACGATCCGGAGCATCAGGCACAGGGCGACGGTGTTCATCGCGGCGAACGCGATCCAAATGGCCGCAAGCGCGATCCCGGTTATCACCTGATCGGCGGGGGGCGTCGCACGTTCGAGGCGACCGTCGGATTTCGCGCTCCCTTACGGAGCTGGCTCGGTCGTTTCAATGCACGGATCGGCATCGGCGGCTATATCGGCAGCGTCATCATGATCGCTGCGATCCTTCTTTCCTTGCCGTTGTTTGCGCTGGCGGAAGCGGGAATCACCGGCCTGTGGCTTGGTCTCCTCGCGTTTCTCGGGCTGATCCCGTCGATCGATGCCGCGATGGCGCTCGTGAACCGCAGCGTCACGAGAGGGCTCGGCGCGACGATCCTGCCGGGCCTGGAGCTCCGCAACGGCGTACCGTCGCACCTGCGCACGATGGTCGCCGTTCCGATCCTTCTCACGACCCAGGCCGCTCTCGAAGAGCAAATCGAGCGTCTTGAGATCCACCACCTTGCAAATCCGGAAGACGAGCTGCATTTCGCCCTGCTGTCAGACTGGGCGGACGCCGCGACCGAGACCGTTGCAGGAGATGACGCGCTCCTCGACGCGGCCGCCGCGGGTATCGCCGGCCTGAATCGCCGTTATGGACAGGGTGCCGGCGGGGACCGCTTCCTGCTGCTCCATCGCCGGCGGGTCTGGAACGACGGGCAGAGGCGGTGGATCGGGTGGGAACGCAAGCGCGGCAAGCTCCACGAGTTGAACCGGCTGCTCCGCGGCGCGACCGATACGACCTTCGTAGCTGTCGGCGGACCGCCTCACACCCTACCTCCCGCCCCGCCTGCCGGCGTCCGTTACGTCATCACACTCGACGCCGATTCCAGGATGCCGCGGGAAACGGCCCGCCGGCTGGTCGGCAAGATGGCGCACCCGCTCAACCATCCGCGGTTTGATGCCGGCACCCGACGCGTCGTCGAAGGCTATGGCGTGTTGCAGCCGCGCATTACGCCTTCGCTGCCAATCGGTCGCGAGGGGTCGCTCTTCCAGCGCATCGTCTCCAGCATGAGCGGCATCGATCCTTACGCCTCTGCCGTATCCGACGTGTATCAGGATCTCTTCGGCGAAGGCTCCTATACCGGCAAGGGCATCTACGAAGTGGATGCCTTCGAAGCCGCGCTCGACGGCCGCGTGCCCGAAAGCACGCTGCTCAGTCACGACCTTTTCGAGGGGACCTTCGCCCGCGCCGGCCTGGTTTCCGATATCGAGGTCGTCGAGGAGTTTCCATCACGCTACGACGTCGCCGCCGCACGCCAGCACCGCTGGGCGCGCGGCGACTGGCAATTGCTGCCGTGGATTCTCGGTCGCGGCCACGCCTCCGCGGATGATCGGAGCGCGAGCGATCGTCAGCGCGCGAGCGCGCTGCCCCTGATCGGCCGCTGGAAGATGCTGGATAACCTGCGGCGATCGCTGTCGGCGCCGGCGAGCGTCGTCGCCTTGTTGGCGGGATGGGCGCTGCCCCTGCAGGCCGCAGTCGTCTGGACCGGCTTCGTCCTGTCGACGATTGCGTTGTCGACGCTGCTCCCCGTTCTCGCCGCGATCGTGCCGCGACGTGCCCGAGTCACGACACGCAGCCACCTGCGCGGTCTCGCCGCGGATGTTCGGCTCGCCTTGTCCCAGACCGCATTGCTGGTCGTGTTCCTCGCCCATCAAGCATGGTTGATGGCCGATGCAATCGGGAGAACGCTATTTCGGCTGCTCGTGAGCCACCGGCATCTGCTCGACTGGGTCACCGCAGGTCAGGCGATGGTAAGCCCGCGGCTCGACCTCCTCGGGTTCTATAGGCAGATGAATGGTGGCGTCGCCATCGGCATCGTTGCGGCAATCGTCGTCTGGTGGGTCGGGAACGACGCTTGGGCGGTGGCGGCGCCGTTCGTGATCGCCTGGATCGCATCGCCGGCCATCGCTCGGTGGACGAGCCTGTCGCCACTCGTGGCGGGGCGCCTGCCGGTCTCGGATGCAGACGCGCGCGCTTTGCGGCTGGTTGCGCGCCGCACCTGGCGCTTCTTCGAGACTTTCGTGACGGCAACAGATCACATGCTCCCGCCGGACAATTTCCAGGAAGACCCGAAGTCGACAGTCGCGCACCGGACCTCTCCCACCAATCTCGGCCTTTACCTGCTCGCCGCGGTCAGCGCCCGCGACTTCGGGTGGGCCGGGACGACCGAGACCGTAGACCGGCTGGAAGCGACACTCGCGACCATGGGCGACCTGCAGCGGTTCCGCGGCCACTTCTATAACTGGTACGACACGCAGAATCTTCGCCCGTTGGACCCGCAATATGTCTCTTCGGTGGATAGCGGCAATCTGGCTGGACACCTGATCGCTCTTGCGAATGCCTGTCGGGAATGGATCGGCCGCCCGATGGCAGGTCCTGAGCTATTTGCCGGCATCGAAGACGGCTTGAACCTCACGCGCGAAACCTTGCACGGACTTCCCGACGACCGGCGGACACAGACGATCACGCGGCACCAGCTTGGCGATGCACTCGATGCGCTGGCCGCGGCGCTCCGTCAAGACCGGTTGCCACCGGAGGCTGTCGCTGCACGACTGGAGGAGTTCGCACGTCAGGCCGCGACCATGGTCGACATCGCCCGAACGCTGGCCAACGAACGAGGCGACGATGCCAGCGCCGAAATGCTGTTCTGGGCCGAGGCGACTCTAGGGGCGATCGAGAGTCACCGTCGCGACGTTACACAGAGCGCCGACGCCGCCCATTCCCTGGAACGGCGCCTGGCGACGCTCGAGGAGACGGCGCGGGCCATGGCCGGCGCGATGGAATTCGGCTTTCTCCTCGATCCAGAGCGCAAGCTCCTCTCGATCGGCTATCGGGCCGCGGAGGGCATTCTCGACCCGAGCTGCTACGACCTGCTCGCCTCCGAGGCGCGCCTTGCGAGTTTCATGGCAATCGCCAAGGGCGAAGTCGCCTCGCGGCACTGGTTCCGGCTCGGGCGCGCCGTCACGCCGATCGGACGCGGCGCGGCGCTCGTCTCCTGGTCGGGATCGATGTTCGAGTATCTGATGCCGTCGCTCGTCATGCGCGCACCAGCCGGCAGCCTGCTCGAACAGACGAGCCGTCTCGTCGTCCGCCGGCAGATCACTTATGGTGCTGCGCTCGGTGTACCCTGGGGAATTTCGGAATCCGCCTACAACGTCCGCGATCTGGAACTCACCTATCAATATTCGAACTTCGGAGTCCCGGGTCTGGGTTTGAAACGCGGCCTTAGCCAGAACGCCGTCGTCGCGCCCTACGCGACGGCGCTCGCGGCCATGGTTGATCCGGGCGCGGCGGCGCGTAATTTCGCCCGACTCGCCGCCCTGGGCGCGCGAGGCCGCTATGGCTTCTACGAGGCGCTGGATTACACAAGCACGCGCCTGCCCGAGGGGAAAGACGTCGCAATTATCCGCGCTTTCCTGGCGCACCATCAGGGCATGACGGTGGTCGCCATCGCCAACGGTCTCCTCGACGGGAAGATGCGGGAACGGTTTCATGCCGAGCCAATCGTGCAAGCGACGGAACTTCTGTTGCAGGAACGCACGCCGCGCGATGTCGCGGTAGCTCATCCCAGGGCGGAGGAAGTCGAGACGGCAGCGACGGTCCGCGACCTGGAGCTCCCTGCGGTGCGGCGGCTCCGCTCCGCGCACGGCGCCACGCCGCAGGCGCATCTGCTTTCGAACGGCCGGTATACAGTGATGCTGACGGGCGCCGGTTCCGGATACAGCCGCTGGGGCGATTTTGCGATCACGCGCTGGCGCGAAGACGTCACCCGCGACGACTGGGGCGCCTACGTGTTCCTGCGCGACGTGGAGAGCGGCGAGCTGTGGTCCGCGGGCTATCAGCCGAGCGGCGTCGAACCGGACAGCTACGAAGTCACGTTCACCGAGGATCGCGCCGAGTTCGCCCGGCGCGACGGAACGATCACCACGACCTTCGACGTTGTCGTCTCGCCGGAGGACAACGCCGAAGTCCGCCGCGTATCTGTCGCGAATGCGGGACCCCAGACCCGGGACATCGAGCTCACCTCCTACGCAGAGCTGGTGCTGGCGCCGCCCGCCGCCGACACGACGCACCCGGTCTTTTCCAAACTTTTCGTGCAAACTGAGTATCTCGCCAAGATCGGCACCATCCTGGCGACGCGGCGGCGTCGCTCGCCCGCCGAGCCCGAAATCTGGGCGGCACATCTTGCCGTCGTCGAAGGCGAGACGGTGGGCGAGCCGGAGATCGAAACCGACCGGGCCCGTTTCCTCGGCCGTGGACGCGAAGTTCGAGCGCCGATCGCCGTAATGGATGGCCGGCCGCTTTCCAATACCGTCGGCACCGTTCTCGATCCCGTCTTCGCGCTTCGCCACCGCGTGCGGGTTCCGCCGGGCAGGACGGTGCGCATCGCCTTCTGGACGGTTGTCGCGTCGTCCCGTAGCGACGTGCTGGATCTGGCCGACAAGCATCACGACGCGACGGCCTTCGACCGCGCGGCCACATTGGCGTGGACCCAGGTGCAAGTGCAGTTGAGCCATCTCGGCGTCGATCGGGATCAGGCGAGCCTCTTTCAGCGTCTCGCAGGCCCCGTGCTTTACGCCGATCCGTCGATGCGTCCGTCTTCAGACGCCATACGCCGTGGTGGCGGCGGGCCGGCCGCACTCTGGACTCAGGGGATTTCCGGCGACATCCCGATCGTTCTCGCGCGGATCGACAATGTCGAAGACGTCGCCATCGTCCGCCAGTTGCTGCGCGCCCATGAATACTGGCGGATGAAGCATCTCGCCGTCGATCTCGTGATCCTGAACGAACGGGCATCCTCCTATATCCAGGACCTTCAGATCGCCCTGGAGACGCTGGTTCGTACGAGCCAGTCCCGACCGCAGATCGGAGCGGACGTCGCGCGTGGCTCCGTGTTCGTGCTGCGTGCAGATCTCATTTCGGTAGAGACACGTGCCCTGCTGCTCTCCATGGCCCGGGCCGTGCTGATCGGACGACACGGAACGCTATCGGAACAGCTCAACCATCTCCAGGAAGCGGACACCATCGCAGCGCCGCCGCCGAGGCGCGTGCCATCTGCGGACGTGTCGCAGGCCCTTCCGGTACCGCAGAACCTTGAATTCTTCAACGGGCTCGGCGGATTCGCCGCCGACGCACGGGAGTATGTGACGATGCTCGGTGCCGGGCGGTCGATGCCGGCCCCATGGATCAATGTCGTCGCCAATCCCTCGTTCGGATTTCAAGTCGCGGTCGAGGGCAGCGGCTACACCTGGTCGATCAGCAGTCGCGAGAACCAGCTCACGCCCTGGTCGAACGACCCGGTCACCGATCGGCCGGGCGAGGTCCTCTATCTGCGCGACGAGGAGTCCGGCGAGCTATGGGGACCGACGGCGCTGCCGATCCGTGACGAGGCCGCGCCGTATACCGCCAGGCACGGCCAGGGCTACAGTCGATTCGAGCACACCGCACACGGTATCGCGCTCGATCTCCTCCAATACGTGCCGCTCGATGATCCGATCAAGATCTCTCGGCTGACGATCCGGAACACGTCGGGCCGATCCCGGCGGCTTTCGGTCACGGCGTATGTCGAGTGGGTGCTCGGCCCGTCCCGCGGCGCGTCAGCACTTTCGGTCGTGACGGAACTCGATCCGGAGACCGGCGCGATGCTTGCGCGCAACCCCTGGAACATGACGTTCGGTTCCCGTGTCGCCTTTGCGGACCTGGGAGGACGACAGACAGCGTGGACCGGCGACCGGCGGGAATTCCTGGGGCGTAATGGCACCCTCGACAACCCGGCCGCGCTTGCGGGAGAAGCACTTCTCTCACAGCGGGTTGGTGCCGGCCTCGATCCCTGCGGCGCTCTTCAATCCCCGGTCGAACTCAAGCCGGGCGGCACTGTGGAAATCGTCTTCTTCCTCGGCGAAGCAGCGACAGCGGCCGATGCGCAATCCTTGATCGCTCGCTACCGGGCGGCGGATCTCGACGCGGTCCTGCGCGAGGTCGTCGGGTATTGGGACGATGTGCTCGGCGCGGTTCAGGTGAAAACGCCGGACCGGTCCATGGACATCATGCTGAATCGCTGGATGCTCTATCAGACGCTCGCCTGCCGCATGTGGGCGCGATCGGCGTTCTATCAGGCGAGCGGCGCTTACGGTTTCCGCGATCAGCTCCAGGACGGAATGGCGCTCGCCCTGTCGCGACCGGCGCTGACGCGCGAGCATCTCCTGCGCGCCGCGGCCCGGCAATTCGTCGAAGGCGATGTCCAGCACTGGTGGTTGCCGCCCTCCGGGCAGGGCGTCCGCACACGCGTTTCAGACGACCGGATATGGCTCGCCTACGCCGCCGCACACTATGTCGAGACGACCGGCGACATCGCGGTGCTGGACGAGCCAATTCAATTTCTCGAAGGCCAGGCGCTGCAGTCCGGCGAGCACGATGCCTACTTCCAGCCCGCGATCGCGGACGAGAGCGCAACACTTTTCGAGCACTGTGCGCGCGGGCTCGATCAGAGCCTCGCTGTCGGCGAACACGACTTGCCGTTGATCGGCACTGGCGACTGGAACGACGGCATGAACCGGGTCGGCGAAATGGGCAAAGGCGAGAGCGTGTGGCTCGGCTGGTTCCTGCACGCGACGCTTGCGGCGTTCGCACCTTTGGCCGAGACGCGCGATGAGCGCGCGCGCGCCGCGCACTGGAGAGCCCATATGGCGGCGCTGCAGAACGCTCTTGAGCAAAATGGTTGGGATGGAGGTTGGTATCGGCGCGGCTATTACGACGACGGGACGCCATTGGGCTCGTCCACTAGCGGCGAATGCCGGATCGACTCGATTGCGCAGTCCTGGGGCGTGATCTCCGGGGCGGCCGATCCCGCTCGTGCCCTGCGCGCCATGGCCGCCATGGACGAACAGCTCATTAATCACGGCGACGGTCTGGCCTTGCTGTTCACGCCGCCCTTCGATCGGATGCCGCTCGATCCCGGATACATCAAGGGCTATCCGCCCGGAATCCGGGAAAACGGCGGCCAATACAACCATGCGGCCACGTGGTCGGTGCATGCCTTTGCCGCCCTCGGCCGGGGAGACAAGTCCGCCGAGCTGTTCTCGCGCCGTCGCCGCCGATGTCTATTCCGTCGCTCCGCACGTCGGGCGCGGCGGATGGACCTGGTACACCGGCTCGGCCGGGTGTCTGTACCGGGCCGGCCTCGAAGGGATCCTCGGCTTTCGTCTACAGGGAGCGTTCCTGCTCCTCGCCCCCTGCATACCCAAGGAGTGGCCTCGGTTCGAGATCGTCTTTAAATATCGCTCTGCGCGCTACGAGATTGCCGTGGAGAACCCCCGTGGCGTCAGCCGTGGAGTCGCTAGCGCCGAACTGGACGGCAAGACGTTGTCAGAGGGCGTGACGCGCGTTCCGCTCGCGGATGATGGTCAAGTCCACAAAGTGCGCATGATCCTCGGGTAACGGTAGGGTCCAAAAACAATTCCCTGCTGTTTCCCTGTTGCGCTCCTCAGTAAAGAGGCGTCCGAACTTGCTCGCTTGCGGTTCGACAACGGGGTAGCCGACTCTTTGGCAGTGCTCGACACGGAGCGGACCTTAATTAATGCGCTGGACAAAGTCGCTCAGGCGGAGAAAGGCATGACGGCAGGAGCCTGTCAAGAAGGAAATCGCTCAAAGATTTGTCACTAAGACTTACGTGGCGCCGAAGTGCGTGGGGCTTCCCTACATGATTGCCCCGCTCATGCGGACGTAGAAGCGAAGCCGCTACTTACGAAAAGAGACTCTCTTGTTTATTACTATTGCTGGACGAGAGTTTCTAACAGTACCTAGTTGCCACGGCGAAGGCACCGTGCGCCTGATTTCCTCGGTCGGTCGGCTCGTAGCGCATGCGCGCCCTGATACGTTCCCTGTTAATTCCCCGTTCCGAATTTGCGCCCGAAAACAGGGGCGATGGCTGGCGATGGCCGGTGGCGGTTCGTCTGCGTTTTCCGGGCCTGTCTGGAGGTTCCTTGGGATTCATAGTCGCGTAAACCCCGAGTCAGATCTCGGAATCGTTTGGAAGGCGTCGGCAATACGTGAACTCTTAGCATCCATATGAGACCCGGCCCCCTCTATCCAGACTTGCCTCCATATACCACTCGAAGCCTATCGCGCTCTGCAGGTCATGGGCGGCCTTGGCCGTTTGGTACCAATCCTCCATCAGGCCATTCAGCGCTTTGTAGGAGTCTGCTTGCGATACGCGCAAAACCCATGCATGGCAAGGCGTGAAGGCTAAGCGCCTCACCTATCAAACGGCTACTATCTGAATGTGCGTGGTGTAAAAGGAAAAAAGCAAAAGCACAAGACTGAGCCAGATAACGGGGCCCAGTCGGCGCGCTTCATCAAGGCTGCAAAGGCGCTTGGCGCAGACAAAAGCGGTGATGCCTTTGAGCGGGCATTTAAGGCTATCGCAAAGGAGATGCGCCGGGTTGGTCCTATTCGTGCATCTGGGAAGCGAGGCTGATCCTAGTTTTTGGGTACGCGAAGTGTAATATCACCCAAAAAAAAGCCCAGCACCCGCTGGGGGCTGGGGACCGCCAAGAAACCGCGAAACTCCTCCTACGCGAAAAAAGCGGGCTGTCTCTGCGACCTTCTCGCTTTTCTTCACGGCCTGATCGTCGTTGACGCTCTGCTCAAGCTCGCCTGAATCCGGGCCGGACCTTACATATCCATCCCTGGCATGCCGCCCATGCCGCCCATGCCCTGGCCGCCGGGGCCGGCACTCTCCTTCTCTTCCACCAGCTCGGCCACCATCGCTTCGGTCGTGAGCAGCAGGCCGGCGACCGAAGCTGCGTTCTGCAGCGCCGTGCGCGCGACCTTGGTCGGATCGACGACGCCCATCTCTACGAGATCGCCGTAAGCTTCGGTCTGCGCGTTGAAGCCGAAGTTGCCCTTGCCTTCGACGACCTTGTTCAGCACGACCGAGGGCTCTTCGCCCGCGTTGGCGACGATCTGGCGCAACGGCTCTTCCAGGGCGCGGCGCACGATCTTGATGCCTGCCTCCTGGTCGGGGTTGTCGCCCTTGATCTTGTCCAGAGCGCTGCGGGCGCGGATGTAAGCGACTCCGCCGCCGGCGACGATGCCTTCCTCGACCGCCGCGCGGGTCGCGTGCAGCGCGTCCTCGACGCGGGCTTTTCTTTCCTTCATCTCGATTTCG
>WNFX01004331.1_pt1 | contig 13960 bp, 11 predicted proteins | sample 5400111 | NCBI WGS metagenome assembly WNFX01 (sample SAMN13153363, study PRJNA577476) | soil metagenome | isolation source: 40 cm soil or saprolite under grassland replicate 1 | place: USA:California | collected 2016-06-15
ATCCTCCTGCCGTGCTCTGGCCAGACGAGAGCGTTCTCCCGCTTGTCAGCCTCACCACGGCATGGTCAAAGCACCGCAGGTCAAGGCGTTGGACTCGGCGTCGGACTGGGTGTTGGACTCGGCGTCGGACTGGGTGTTGGACTCGGCGTCGGGCTGGGTGTTGGGCTTGGCGTGGGACTGGGTGTTGGACTCGGTTTTGCTGTAGGCGATGGAGTTGGGTTTACAGCAGGCGAACCATTTGAGTAGTTCTTCACATAAATAGTAATCTGAGTATCTACAGTCTCAGAACTACCAGGTGATGGACTTATCTTTGAGACGGTATTTGGCTGCAAGTTCGGGTCTTGTCCATCAGGCGTCACTGTATATTTATCAAAGCCAGCACTCATAAGAATTTGCTCTACTGTAGCAAGTGAACTATTCTTAGGTATAGAAGGTACAGTAGCCTTTTTTACCTGCATATGAACCAGGATCGTATCACCCCTGTGCCCCTTAGCAGGTGGCTTTGGATTCTGGCCAACCACAACCCCCAATGTATCGCCAGTTTCCGATCTCAATTGAAAACCAGCATTATTGGCAATTGACTGTGCTTGTGTCCACGTCTTGCCTGTCAGGTCAGGTACATCAAGCACCGTAACAACCGGCGTTGGGGTACCCGCGCCATTGAAAAACGGGAGCGTAATAAACCCCAACTGAACTGCCAGATAGATGCTAAAGCCCAGCAGCAACAGGGTTGCAAGCAGGATCAGTACCGTGATAATACTGGCAAAGCGCTGCGAGTCCCGCCGCTCCGGTGATACAGCGCCTGATCGTGGTATCGTTCCGCGCTGAACAGAACGGAGTGTACCGGACTCTGAGGCATACATGGAGGGGTCATACCCCTGTTGACCCAGGAGTATTGTCCTCTCATCTTCCGAACCGGGAACTCCACCTGCGCCGTTCAGGCTAGGTGAATCACCATTCAACGTCTGATCAGGAGATGAAGTAGAAGAATGCTGCTGGACGTCGCGAGCCGAACTTCGCCCACTATTACTGGGACGTGGTGGAATCTGATTGTAGGTGATTGGGACCGGTGTATGTCCAGGAGTCAAAGGAGCCACGGTTTCACTCAGTTCACTATCCCCCAGCGACTCTAAGGCCCGCGCCAGTTGTGACCCGTCGCGAAACCGCATCTCCGGCACTTTCTCCAGACAGCGCAGGATAATTTCCTCTAAGGCTGAGGGGATGGTTGGATTGAGCTGGCTGGGCGGCGTTGGCGCATCCTGAATATGCTGCATGGCGACGGCGACCGGTGTATCCCCATCAAAGGGCGTGTGACTGGTGAGCATTTCATACATCACGATGCCCAGCGCATACACATCGGCCGCCGGGCTCACGATCTCCCCCTGGGCCTGTTCTGGCGCATAGTACTGCACCGTCCCTAACGTCATGCCTGTCGTGGTGAGCCGCTCGGCATTCATATCTTTATACACACTGGCGATGCCAAAGTCGGTCAATTTAATCGCGCCGCCACGACCCACCAGCACGTTCTGCGGTTTCACATCGCGATGCACGATCCCCCGCCGATGCGCCGCTCCCAGGCCCAGGGCCACATCATGCGCGATGATGATGGCACGGTCCACATCCAGCACGCCGCGCGAACGCAGGTAGCGACGCAGATCGGTGCCCTCGACCAACTCCATCACGATGTAATAATTGCCGTCGGTCTGTCCATAGTCGAAGACCTGCACGATATTAGGGTGCTGCAAAGCGGACGCCGCTTTCGCCTCCCGTTGAAAGCGGGTCACAAACTTGGGATCGGTACTGTAGACCTCGCGTAGCACTTTAATGGCTACGACACGATCCATCCGCAGGTCCCGGCCACGATAAATGGTGGCCATTCCACCTCGACCAATAGGGTCCTGTAACTGGTAACGGTCACCCAGAACTTCGATCTGCATAGCTCCCCGCATATGTGAAAGGGTAATGAGAGTTGCTCATTCACGAAAAACGCACTATAAGCCCGCGCACACTATTTTAACGCATTATGTCATGTAATGGAACTCTTTGTGCTAAATTAACACTTATTTCCTGTAAGCTTTTATGACCCAGGTTCCATGAAAGGGCGACGCAAGCGTCCCCACCCTTCTTCCACTCCTCCCCCGCTTACACGGGTAGGTTTCTTGGCAGGCGTTCGATCCATGTAGAGGCAGGGGTGGTGGGTGGGGATGCGGGGCCCCTTGCGGGTGCCTTCCGTTCCCTCCGCTTCGCTGGCCCCTTTCCTAAAAAACCTACCCGTTTAAGCTCCTCCCCCGCCCCTACGCGATAGATGCACCTAAAATGCGTTCGTCGCCTATGCGACGTGTTATACGCCGTTCATCCATATGTTCAAGAAGAGGCAGAATATACTTTCGGGTAGTTCCTAAGACATCACGTGCCTCTGCTGCAGTCATCTTGCCATGCTCCCGCAGGTAGGCTATCAGTCTTGCTACTGCTTCCTCATAGCTTTCCCGCAGAAAAAGTACACTATCTGTAGAGCCTCCCAACTTCACCAATCTCCCTTGCTCAATCAGGGCTGCCAAAACCTCAGCGCCTACAATAGCCTCTGATTCGGCACGTCCAGGTGGAGTATAAGGAGACTCTCGAAACAAACGCAGGAGTCGCTCGACCTGTTGCCGTTGCTCAGCGTTAAAGGTTGGCATAAATCCTGGCAGTCGCATAAATCCACCCGATGTGCCTGTTGCGCTAGTAGCTTCCGCAAGTTGACCTTCCTCCTGCAAAGCCTGGAAAATCTCCGATGACATTTTTGAAGGCAGATGTAAGCGCGTACGCCATTCCTCTTTTGAAAGGCCACTGCGCAAAGGATACTGGCGGTGCTGTTCACCCACCAGCCGAACGGACTCTTCTTTCAACGCCTCCCATACCGTTTGTGCGAACCAGAGCGTTCCAACCCTGCGTACACGTCCCCCAGATAACAACGTCTCCAACGTTTGCAATGTCACACCTTGCGGCAAATTGCTTTGCCTGGCAATCTCCGCTAACTCTAACCCTATCAACCCATGTTGCGACTTCACGCCAACCCGAGACGATTCTCGTCTCCTATCCAGGGTCGCCAGTACCAATTCGTCCGGTGAGCCGCGTTCGAGCGTCTCCAGCGCAGTCAAAACGGATTGCTGAAAACGGCGATGATAACGTGGCCGGACATCGATCACCTCGCCACCTCCGATCGTTATGCCTGGCGAAGGAATACGTAGGATAAAGCGATCACGCCGGGCAACCACGGCCGGGCGACTTAAACGTACCTGGGCCCAGGCACTCTGACCAGGCTTTAGCTCCTCGACATCCAGCAGCCTTACTTTTGCTGGCACTTCCTGAGAGCCGCTATAGAAATCGACGAATGTATTATGCCCGAGCGGTCGTGGCGCGTCAGCCAGTAACTGGATACGAGCATCGATCAACATTGTGTGCTGTAGTTGACCAGGAAAGGCTACCACGTTGCCGCGATCTAGTTCAGTGCGAGATACATTCGCCAGGTTCATGGCCACACGGCTGCCAGGAGTTGCAATCTCAACCTGGTGACGATGCGTCTGCAGGCTGCGAATGCGCGTTTTCAGCCCCTGTGGCAGCACTTCCACCTCCTGCCCTGTTTTGAAGGCACCATCCAGCAATGTACCCGTCACAACAGTACCAAAGCCAGTCATAGTGAACACACGGTCGATTGGCAGGCGGGGACGGGCAATGTTTTGCCGCTCCTCCGACTCGTCAAAAATTCGTTCCAACTGCATAACTAACTCGGGAAGCCCTTCTCCTGTATAGGCGGAAACCGGAATAATCTCTGCGCCAGCCAGCGTGGTCGGCTCCAGTAGCTCTAACACTTCCTCGCGCACAAGTTCGAGCCACTCTTCATCGACAAGGTCGGCTTTAGTGAGCGCAACCAGACCTCGTCGCACGCGCAGCAAGTCGAGAATTGCCAGGTGTTCGCGTGTTTGCGGCATGATACCCTCATCGGCAGCAATCACCAGCAAGGCTGCATCAATACCACCTACACCAGCCAGCATATTCTTAATGAATCCCTCATGCCCGGGCACATCCACAATACTGACTTCGCGTCCGCTCGGCAGCTTTAACCAGGCAAAACCCAGGTCAATGGTCATGCCGCGTTCTTTTTCTTCAGCCAGTCGATCGGGGTCTATGCCAGTTAGCGCCTTAACCAGGGTGGATTTGCCATGATCGATGTGACCAGCAGTACCAATACAACTCATACCAGATTATACCTGCGGAATATGTATGTAGCTTGCGCTCCTTTGCAATAGGAAATGACAGTATGTTACAGGATGATAACGAGTCTTAGTATACTACAGGGAGATCATTCTGGCTATCTTTTGATGCGGTATTTTTATATCGGGTTGGTCAGGGCAGGAGTGGCGCCGCCACTCCCGCCCTGACCAACCCGATATATTTACATGTGCTATACTGTTAATGTGCAAACACTGCTCCAAAACACTATCCTCGGGATGAGGTCATGAACGATAAAATCCAGTCTGTACTCAACTCACTACCACATAAACCAGGCATCTACTTGATGAAAGATGCGCAAGGCACGATTCTCTATGTCGGCAAGGCGATCTCCCTTTATAATCGGGTACGTTCCTATTTCCAGGAATCTAGTGATCTTAGCCCAAAGAACCGCAGCATGATAGCGAAAGTTGATGATATCGAGTTTCTCGTCGTTAAAAATGAGGTCGAGGCGCTTGTACTGGAAAGCAACTATATCAAACAGTATCGCCCAAAGTACAATGTGCTTCTACGCGACGATAAAAACTATCCATACATCAAGGTTTCGCTGACAGAGGACTTTCCCCGTGTCTACCGCGTTCGCAGTTTTCAGCGTGATGGCAATCGCTATTTTGGACCATATACCAACTCCGGCGCGGTAGATTCGACGTTAGATTTGTTGAATAAGCTTTTTGCTTTCCGCACCTGTCGCTACGATGCCAGTACCTGGGCGCCACCGCGCAATGAGGAACCGCCCGTCGGGTGGAAGCAAAAACTACTGCCACGTCCCTGCACACAATACTACATTCATCGTTGTATCGCACCCTGCGTAGCCTATGCCTCGCGAGAGGAGTACGATGCAGTAATCCAACAGGTGATACTGTTTCTAGAGGGCAAGCATGACGAGGTAGTCAAAAACTTGCAGGAGCAGATGCAACAAGCGGCTGAACATCTGAACTTTGAGGAGGCCGCTCGCATCCGTGACCGTATTAAAGCGGTCGAGCGCATCCTGGAAAAACAGCGCATCATTCATACCGAGGGGCAGGATGATCAGGACGTGATTGCCCTTGCCAGCGGTGAAGATGAGACATGCGCTCAGGTTTTCTTTTTCCGCAGCGGAAAACTGGTCGGAAGAGAATTTTTTATCTTGCAAGGGACTCGCGATAGCAGCCCGAGCGAGGTGATGAGTTCATTCCTACAGCAATTCTATGAAAGTTCACCACATGTCCCCGCTGAAATTGTCGTTGAGGCCGACCCAGACGATAGGGCTGTTGTACAGAGCTGGCTAAAGGAGAAACGTAGAGGTGCAGTTGCGATTACTGTGCCCAAACGTGGCGAAAAGCTGCGCCTGGTCGAGATGGTCAAACAAAATGCCCAGGAAGTCTTGGAGCAACAGCGCATTAAATGGCTGACCGATAGCCAGAAAACACAAATGGCACTGGAGGAACTTCAAGAGGCGCTTAACCTGGCCGCTCCACCACAGCGTATCGAATGCTATGATATCTCGAATACACAGGGCACAAATTCAGTGGGGGCTATGGTTGTCTTCGAGGCGGGCCGTCCCAAGAGCAGCGAGTACCGGCGGTTTAAGATCAAAACTGTTCAAGGCCCTGACGATTTTGCCAGCCACCAGGAGATGCTGCGCAGGAGATTTCGCAGGCACGCCTCAAATGACAAGGAAAGCGCTGTTACTAACGGAGAACAAGAGGAGGATAACACCTTACAGGTAGAGCAAGAAGCGCCATTACAGCACGATTGGGCAATGCCTGACCTGATTATTATCGACGGGGGCAAAGGACAACTTAGCTCTGCTATGGAGGTCTTACAGGAGTTGCATATCGAGATTCCCACCGTGGGATTGGCAAAAGAGAACGAAGAAATTTTTATACCAGGATCACCAGACCCGATTATCTTGCCTCGTTCGTCACAGGGACTCTATATGGTTCAGCGTATTCGTGACGAGGCTCATCGCTTCGGCATCACCTACCACCGTAAGCTGCGCTCGGATCGTACCTTCAAATCGGTGTTAGACGAGATTCCAGGTATCGGACCTAAACGCAAACAGGCATTGATGAAACACTACGGCTCGGTGCGAGCAATCAGCGCTGCCAGTATTGATGAACTCGCAGCTCTCAATGGCATGACCCGTGATGCCGCCGAGAAAGTGAAAGAATATATTGGACGTGTAGAATGAAGTGGGAATATTTTCCCGCTCCTGTCGCGTTATCTTTGATAAGACCAGTTTAGGTTAACACTCCCACCAAATGATTGACAACAATGAAGCTGAACGCTATATAATAGTAACGGATTATTAATTCATCACATTATGCTTAACAGAGCGTAGCGAAATAATGTAGGGGTAACAAATGTATGCCAACGTATGAATATCTTTGCCGGGGATGTAGCCACCGATTTGAAACCTGGCAGAAAATGACCGATGAACCTTTGACAATTTGTCCTGAATGCGGCGGAAACATCCGCAGAGTGCTTTTCCCGGCAGGAGTCGTCTTCAAAGGCTCTGGCTTCTACAAGACCGACCACAACGGTGCCAGTTCTGTAGCAGGCGAGAACGGTAACGCTAAAAAGAGTGAAAAAGCTGAGTCTGGCAAAGAAGGCGAGACAAAGGCCGCCAGCGAGAGCAGTTCAGAAACATCCAGCGCTAAGTCAAATGAGACTAAAGTATCCGCCAGCACGAAGTAAGAAATAACCAGCTATGAAAGAGTCATCCCTTGCTGTTATGCAACGGCGACAGATTGAAATAACCATTGGTGAGTTATTGCTGACCTCTGATTACTACATACGTTTGGGTATTATTGAACGCCTCCGTCACCTCATCTCACACGCAGATCCAAGTATGGATGTAAAGCAGCTCAGCGAGGTGGCGCAAGAAGAACTGCAAGAACTAGATTTGTTACCGAGCAGGGACGGATAGCTCACAGTACCAAATAATACTAGGACACTATTCTTTTTGGCATAGCGCCACTACTAACAGGTATACTACTCATCACACAAATATCTTCAGATAAACAGGAAAGTGCTGTAAGACACTGCCCTGCAAAAAGAGGAGAAAGCAGGTAGACGAGGCATGCATGCGCAACAGGAACAATCGCAGGATGAAGTCATCGAGGCTTTGCGACGCCAGGTAGATGAACTTACAGCAGCCAACCTTCTTTTAAGCGAACAGTTAGCGCGCAAAGAACAGTTCACTGCGATGATCGCTCATGAGTTGCGCGGCCCCCTGACACCCATCATCAACTATGCCCAGATTGTAGCCCATCCCAACCAGCGCCGTGAGACTATTGAGCGTGGCACAAACATCATTATCAGCCAGGCCTGGCGTTTGTCACGCCTGGTAAGTGATTTGCTAGATTCTTCACGCCTATCGAGCGGGCAATTTACTTTGTCTCGCAGCCCCTGCGATGTAGTGAAATTGGTGAAAGAAGTAGTAGAACAACTCCGTCCCGTCGCCCCCTATCACCAGTTCACTATAGAAGTGCCAGATACACCCATGATTGGTAATTGGGATTATGGTCGCCTCCAGCAAGCGTTAGGGAACTTGCTTGACAACGCCATCAAATATTCACTTGAAGAGACTACGATCAAGGTAAGAGCATGGTGGACTCCAGGCAAAGCACATATAAGTGTTCATAACGAGGGAGAGGGTATTCCCTTTGCCGATATGGATCAGCTTTTCCGCCCTTATAGCCGTTTACAGGGAACCAGCAGCACCCAAAAAGGTTCCGGTCTTGGCCTCTATATCACCAAAAGTATTGTTGAGGCTCACGGGGGAGAACTTCATCTCGAACGACCAACAGAAGAGCACCAAGGCACCACATTCTCATTCGACTTGCCAGTGTAGTACTATCCTGTCCAAACATACAGGATATACCCGTCATAATTATCTGTACAAAAAACCGTTAGAACTAGCGGTGCACAGCGTCGAATTCGCGGCTATACTTACTCCTGTGCAGAGGAATCTACCGGCATAGTCCTACCTCTGGCACAGCGCTGATTGTGGAACCCGGCGCAGTGCCAGTTGTTCAGGCGAAACGCTCTTAACATCTGCGTGCGAGGCGGACTACTTCGAAGCGTTTTGTCTAGAGACGTCATCGGATATGGCGTCCCAGGGCTATGCTAGTAGAGACCGTAAAAACTGCATATTGAACAACGTATTTATAGCAACATCCAATGCGATCCGAATTCAAGTAGGAGAGCAGAGCAGAAAAAGGAGAACGGCATGGCGCAATGGGCTTATAAAGTAGCTTATATTGATTATCGTGGGCGCATTTCTAGCGAAGGGCTTGAGACGCTGATCGGCAACGAGCGCCGCAGTACTTTTGCTCGTCGTTACATGAATACTCTAGGCAAGGAGGGTTGGGAACTGGTGGGCATTCAGCCCTTGACCGCAAACTCGGCCTATTATGTTTTCAAGCGCACCGCTCAGGAAGGCGATTTCGCCGATGAGGCTCCAGCAACATCAAGCGAAGCAACTCCAGGGAGTGGAGGACCGACCGTAGAGACGGCGTAAGAGTTAGCCTGGTTGGGTGCAAGAGTGGGCGTATTTGTACAGTTGCCCACTCTTGTGTTCATTCTAATGTTTAAATTCCCTCATACATAAAGCTATGGCATCAACACATCCTTAAGCTTATCAATTGCTTTTTGATTCCTCTGGCAACCTCCATAAATGCCCAAATGCTGCTACATTCTTGCGACGCCCGCCAGATTTTATGTTACACTTTGTCATAGAGAGTGAGATCACGAAGATCAGGAGGGTGACTCAACTATGGCAGAAATCATCGATGCGCATGTACATATTGGACGCTACCATCTCCCCATCGAACACATTGACTCGCTGCTCAAGTCAGCCGGTATCAGTCGTGCCATAGTCTTCGCAGACCCTGAAAGCGATGACATGGTGAATGATTCAACCTATGCCCTGGAGGCAGCGCGAAGCACGGGCTATTACGCTTTTTACTACTATGGTGGCAATGCCTACAGTGGCGAACGCCCATATGACCACCTTCCCGTCCCTGAGAACCTCGACCAGTATAACGGCATCAAATGGCACTGCTGGTTTTCCCCCGCGCACGATGGTGGATTGCGCTTCAGCTATCCCATTAATATGGACGATGTGCGGCGCCAGATGGACGCGGCGGATTTTCAGGCTGTCATGAAGGCCATTCAAGCGCTCAATTCTCCTATGACCTTTGAAGAGCATTTCGAGGTAACCTGCGAATTTGTGCGCCGTTATCCTGATGTCACTCTGATTATTCCACATATGGGCATGCTCAATGGTGGCCAGGAACGCGTGCAAGCCCAGTTTCGCGATAACCCCAACATTCATTTTGATACAAGCCTCGGACAGGTAAACGAAACGATTGTACAAACCCTGGGCGCTTCACGTCTGCTCTATGGCTGCGATTATCCCTACGGTTGGCCGGCAGACAATCTGCGCCGCGTTCAACGGCTGAGCATTTCAGAAGAAGAGAAAGAATTGATGCTTGGAGGAAATGTGAAGAGGTTGGTGAGGGAATAAGCGGGCCTCCGTCATGTTGTGTTAAATTGGCTCAGCTTCGCTGAGCCAATTTAACACAACATGACGTTTTTCTACACGAATTTCTCCTATTAAACTGTTTTTTTCAATGAACTCGTGCCCTTTTCCATTATATCCGTAGTTCCCAAGAGAGGAGTGTGCAATCTAACAGTATATCCATGGCCTTGAAGCCTGATATCTCACTCAGATCATGACAAATAAATAACATTATTTCTTACTAGACCGCGTATGCGGCTTCTACTATTAAAAACTTGAATGGAGGTCGACCTCACACATGTCTCGTTTTACTCCAAGAACTCGTTTTAGCTTTATCAGCATCCTCTTGACCTCTGTACTCATCATTGCGGTTATAACAAGCTACGTAGTGCACGCGGAGTCTACACCTGTGCAATCTCAGTTTAACCATTTTCTGAGTACACACTATGACGGCGATGGCCAGTTCGATGATAATAGCCCGCCAGGAGCCCTGCTTTCAGGCCCTGAGCAGGAAAGGTACAGCGATCGCGCCTACCCTCGTCAATATGTCACGTATGCTCAAGCAGTTGGAGCATATCAAGCATACCAGTCAGTGGCGCGACGTCCCTGGGTGAGCCAGGGACAATCATGGCACCTTGTAGGGCCTACAACGGCTACTTCACCGGCGCCAGTCACATATTCAGGCCGCGCCACAACCGTCTCTGGAAGAGTAACGGCAATCGCCGTTTCCGATTCCTGCGATCAAAACACGTGTCGAATCTGGGTCGGCGCTGCCGGTGGCGGTATCTGGGTCACAGACAACGGTCTCGACCCGGCGCCCACATGGCATTCATCTTCAAGTGGGCTGGCCTCAAACGCAATTGGCTCGATTGCGCTCGATCCAAACGATGATACTGGCGCGACACTCTACGTTGGCACGGGCGAACCGAACGGATCGAGCGATTCCGAGGCCGGTGTTGGTCTCTACAAATCGACCGATTTCGGAGCGACCTGGAAGCTGGTAACAGGCAGCGTTGCCGCCTCTAAAGACCGTTCAATCGGTGCAATTGCTGTTGATCCAGCAGATCCAAAGCATATCTTCATCGGCACCGATGTGGCGCGTCATGGAGCATCGGCGGTGAACGGCGGGCGCTTCACCCCACCGGGCGCGCCACAGGTTGGGCTTTATGAATCCACCGATGGTGGTGCAACATTCAAGCTCGTCTTCAGCAAAACTTCGGATGTCGTCGATCCTGGTTCCCCCAACGGCAGCGATTTCTTCCGTGGCGGCGTTACCAAAATCGCGTTCGACAACACCGGTCTTCCCACCGGGCAGCCAATGCGGGTGTACTTCTCCATGTTTGACTATGGTGTCTTTCGTGGCCTCGGCAACGGCACCTACGAACAGATCTTCGCTTCGGCTGGTGGTGGCACGGTTGCGAATAGCGCCGGTTCGCGCACGGAGTTCGCGCTCGCGCCAGGTGGCAACAAGCTGCGCATCTACGTGGGTGATACCGATGGCACAACTGCCAACCTTTATCGTGTCGATGATGCCAATGTTCCCGCATCAAAATTGACCGATGGCACCAACAATCCTGGCTGGCTCAACCTCTCCAATTCGAACAAGGGCACACCCGGTTATGCATCGTATAACTACTGCAACCCTCAGTGTTCCTATGATATGCCGATTGCCTCGCCTCCTGGACATCCCGATACCGTCTGGATTGGCGGCTCGATGCAGTACTCTGAAATCTTCACCGCCAATCCACCATCTAATGGGCGCGCAGTCCAGCGTTCGACCGATGCTGGTGTAGATTTCACCGATATGACAGACGACACCCAATCACCGCCGCTGGGAATGCATCCTGACCAGCATGCTATCGCCTTCGCGCCGGGGCATCCGGATGTAGCCTTCTTTGGCTCAGACGGCGGTCTTGTGCGCACCAGCGGCGATTTTGCTGACGCATCAAGCAGTTGCTCCAGCCGAGGCTTAACAGGGGCAGACCTGGCGGATTGCCAGAACTGGCTCAAGGCCATTCCAACGCAGATTTTTAGCCTGAACGGTGGTCTTGCGACGATCCAGTTCCAGAGTCTGACAGTCAATCCACTGCATCCGAAAACCGACGTTATCGGCGGTTCGCAGGATAACGGGACATGGGCATATACTGCAAACCCGACCACCTGGTTCGAGTCGGTGGGCGGCGATGGCGGTCAATCGGCTATCTCCGCGCTCAATCCCAACATCAGGATGCACACCTATTACGGTCCCAATGGAGATGTAAACTTTAAGGGGACGGATCCACTTGGTTGGGACCTCATGTCCGATCCGCTTATGGCAAGTAAAGAGGCTGCATCCTTCTATGTTCCGCTAATTGCCGATCCACTGATCAGCGGCACGATGTTCATAGGCCTTGAGCATGTGTGGCGTACGACGGATAGTGGTGGGCCCCAGGCTTATCTCGACCAGCACTGCAACGAGCAGACGGGCGATTTCAAGCAGCCCTGCGGCGACTGGCAGCCGCTGGGTACAGACACATTGACTGGCACTACCTTTGGCGCAGATAAAAGTGGTGGTTACGTTGTCGCTATTAACCGCGCGCCGGGCGCAGAGAATGTTCTCTGGGCAGCCACTCGCCTGGGCCGCCTGTTCATCTCGACGAACGCTGACGCTCCGGCAGCCAGTGTAGCTTTCACCCGTATCGACACCTCGTCAACCCCTGGTCGATTTATTAGCGGAATTGCAGTCGATCCGAAGAATCCATATCACGCATACGTCTCATTTTCAGGTTACAGCGCCTACACGCCCACGACACCAGGACATGTGTTCGATGTGACCTACGATCCCGCAAGTGGTACAGCGACCTGGAAAGACATCAGCTACAATCTTGGTGATGCGCCGATCACCGGCATCGCCTTCGACGTTCAGCAAGGTGACCTGTACATTTCGACCGACTTTGGTGTCTCGCTGTTGCAATCTGGCAGCACAACCTGGGGGCCTGCCGCGCCAGGTCTGCCAATGGTTGCCGTCTACAGCCTGACAATTTCTTCGTCAGGTCACGTGCTCTACGCTGCAACGCACGGACGTGGAGCGTGGAGACTTACTTTGCCTTAAAAGAGAGGTGATCCATATAGGGTGAGGGAGGCAGGGCGATCACAATCGTCCACCAATAAGCATCAACCCAAGAAAAGCCCATCAACATCCGTAGGGGCGAGAGTAGTCCTTGCAGCACTGCTGAGTGCGCAGCACTAGACGCGCAGCGTCGTTGCAGTGCTGGATATAGAACAAAGCGGAGCGGGGAAGGGTGGGCCTTCATGGTCGCCCGCCGTGGTTCGCCTGGAAACCCTGGCTCTTCGATGAACGGGCCACACCCCCTGGCTCGATTGTCACCCTAAGCCTGACACATCTGAGCTGGTCCTCTGGAACCTCCATGGCTTGTTCACCCTGAGCCTGACACCGTCATCCTGAGCCCGACACTGTCATCCTGAGCGCAGCGAAGGATCTCTCTGTTGCCCCTCGTACTGCATCCCCCCGGGTGTCATCCTGAGCGCGCAGTACTTTTGATCGAAACACGCGCTGTTTCGTACTCGTACTGCATCCCCCCGGGTGTCATCCTGAGCGCAGCGAAGGATCTAGCTCAATGGGCGCAGAGAAGCTTCGCGGCGTTTACCCTGAGTGCAACGAATCGGCACAGCAGGACAATTGGGGAAACCCAGCCTCTCCTCTATTGATGATCTCTTTCGCCAGTCCGTTTGAATTTAATGCACGAAAAAAGTAGCAAACACTTGACACCCTCCCTCATCCATAATATGCTTCACATACTAATTGATGCTACATAGTAAAACGAACACTCGAAGGGAAGTCTCTCCAATGTATAAAAAACAGGATGAACTGGGCCGTTTGTCTGATCCATCGTTGTTAATTCTGGCCAGCCTGGCGAGCGGCCCCAAGCATGGCTACGCCATGATGAAAGATATTTTTCAGTTCTGCGGAACGAAGCTTGAACCAGGTACACTTTATGCCGCCCTGGCACGCCTGGAGCGACGCGGCTGGATTGAAGCGATGGAGGCTGAGGATCGCCGTCGCCCGTACCGCATCACAGGAGCGGGAGAGGTTGCACTGCGCGCTCAGCTTAAGACGCTGCATCAGGTGGTCTCTACTGGGCAGCAACGGCTGGCCTCAGGCTAACAGATCACCGGGAG
>WNFX01006337.1_pt1 | contig 13955 bp, 9 predicted proteins | sample 5400111 | NCBI WGS metagenome assembly WNFX01 (sample SAMN13153363, study PRJNA577476) | soil metagenome | isolation source: 40 cm soil or saprolite under grassland replicate 1 | place: USA:California | collected 2016-06-15
CCTGGATCTGCACCGGCACCGCCGCGTCAGCCGCGAGCCGAAGCTGGCGCACGAGCAGGTGGACACCAGGCCGGTCGGCGAGCCGGTCGTGCGACCACTTCTGGCCCGGTAGCCCGGCCCGGCCGAGCGCCTGCAGCAGCGGACCAGCCTGCGCGTCGGTTCGGTGCAGCACGGCGATGTCGCCAAGCCCAAGCCGGCCGTGACCGTTGCCGTCGGCGCGGCCCGAGTCCAGTGAGTGAAACGACGAGCCGCCGAGCAGCTCATCGATCGCCGCCGCGATCCAGGCGGCCTCGGCATGTTCGTCTGCCGCCTCGTGCAGCGCGATCGGCTCCGCGGCGCGGGACCCCGACGTCACCGCGCGCAGTTCGCGGGCAGGAACGAGCGTGGTTGGCGCGATTGCCTGGCGCGCGCCCTCGACGATGGCGAGGCTGGATCGGTAGTTCAGGCCAAGCTGCACGGTGGCCGCGGCCGGGTAGTCGTCGGTGAAGCGCAGGAACAATCCAACGTCCGCGCCACGGAATCCATAGATGGCCTGATCGGGGTCGCCGATCACGGCGAGGCCCGCGCCATCCGGCTGGGCCAGCAGCATGAGCAGCGCACACTGAGCCGCGTCGGCGTCCTGGTATTCGTCGACGCTGATCTGTGGCCAGCGCTGCCTGTAGGCGGCGGCAAGTTCCGGCTCATCGCGGAGCAGGCAACCGGCGAGCTCGACCAGGCCGTCGAAGTCGACAAGCCCGCGAGCGAGCAGCGCATTGCGGAACGTGTCCCGCTGCGGCCGCGCCCCGCCTTCCCTGGCGATGTCAGCCAGCAGCGCCCGGCCGTCCCGCTCCGATCCGGTAAGTTCGGCCGCCACGGCCAGCTGTTCGGTCTCGTCCGCGACGCCGAATCGCTCGGGCAGTCCGGCCCGCTCGTGATGGTCGCGCAGGATGCGCAGGCCAAGCGCGTGAAACGTGGTGACGGTGACCTGGGGCGCGTGCGCGGGGATGAGCACCGCAAGCCGGTCACGCATTTCCTGTGCTGCCTTACGCGTGAAGGTGATCGCCAGGCACTGGCCGGGCCCGATGCCGCGTTCGGCGATCATGTGCGCGATCCGGTGGGTGAGCGCACGGGTCTTGCCGGTGCCCGGCCCAGCGATGATCAGCAGGGGCCCGTCGGCCGTGGCAGCTACAAGTTGATCCGGGTCGAGGCCGCTGAGAACTGAGCCGGTCGCCGGTAACTGCGCGGGCCGGCTAGCCGGCTCTCGCGCGTGCCTCTTGCCGGGCGGAGCAGGCTGCGGCAGCCGTTCCGGATCCTTATGGTTCTCCGCGACATGCGCGGCGCGCGCCGACGTGGCGAGTGCAGCGGCGTCGAAAAGCACGGGGATGTTCGCGGATCGCTGGATTTCTCCCGGCCGCAGCAGCCGGACCGTGCCGTATTCGCCGTCGTATCCAGGGTCGGTGACCACCTCGCCGCGGCGGAGCCGGGCGATCGCCTCGCCGAGCAGGGTCCCGCCCGTGCGGGCAATCTCATCGGCTGGCACCTCGCGCAGGATGGCCAGTTCGGGTCCGAGCGCGGCGACGAGCCTGCCGACCTCGGCGGTCACCCGCTTGCTCTTGGGGCCGGGACCGAGAATTTCCGAAACGATCTCCGGCAGCGGCACGAGGTTCCAGGAATCAGGCGCGCCGGCTCGACGGTAACCGGGCGGCCGGTCGGCGAGTTCTCCGACTCGGTGCAGTACGCCGACCGTCACCGGTTTCCCGCATTCCGGGCAGTTCCCGCCGCCGCCGAGAGTCTGCGCGGGGGTGAGCCGCACCGCGCACTTGCGGTGCCCGTCGAGGTGATACTTGCCTTCTTCAGGAAAGAATTCAACGGTACCCGCCAGCCCATCGCCTGTTTCCAGGGCGCGCTTGATGGCGAAGTAGTCCAGATCGGTCCGCAACGCCGTTGCTTCACGGCCGAGCATTGGCGGTGAGTGCGCATCCGAGTTGCTCACAATGTGGAACAAGTCGAGTGCCGAGCACATCCAGTTCATTGGCGGGTCAGAGGAGAGCCCGGTCTCGATCGCGAACACATGACCGGCGAGATCGGCGTAACAGTCTGCTATCGCATCGAAACCGGATTTAGATCCGAGGGCGGCGAACCATGGCGTCCAAACGTGCGCCGGTATCAAGTAAGAGCCCGGATCACTCTCAAGTGTGATCTCGAGGAGGTCGCGCGAGTCAAGCCCGAGGATCGGCCGGCCGTCAGCCGCCAGATTACCGATCTTCCCGAGTGCCGCGGTGATACGGTCGGCTGCGTCAAACGTTGAAGTGTACAGCAAGTGGTGCACTTTGCGGGTGCGTTCGGCACGCCGGTAGATGGTAGAGATCTCGACCGACAGCATGAACCGAATGGCCTGGGCGCTCGGCGGACTGCCGCGCCTGACGCGTTTCTCTAGCTCCGGCTGTAGGCGGAACAACCCCGGCTCGGCGGGGACTAGATTCTCCCTCAGTTCCTCCGCCCACCCGGGATGCGTGAAGTCGCCAGTGCCGAGGACCGTGACCCCTTTGCGCAGCGCCCACCAGGCTAGGTGTTCTAGGTCGCAGTCCTTGCTGCACGCGCGTGAGAACTTCGAGTGAATGTGCAGGTCCGCATGGAACATGCCCTGATTCCGCCTCCTCGCGCTCGCCCCAGAACCCGTCCGCTGGCGCTCCTGTGCGCCGGTAACGGCCTTTCACCGGGCGACGCGCGATTTCTACTTCCGCTACTTTCCGTTACTTCGAGATCGCGCACTTCAACTCCGGGCCGATGCGGTGCGGGGTCGGCTTTCGGACCTGCCTCGGCCAAGGTGGCGACGCAGGAATGGACGCCGGGTGTGCGGCGTCGAGGCCCGCGGTCAGGCGTTCACCCGCGCATTGCCTCGATCCGCGGCCCGCCCCCTGCCGTCACCCGCTGGCGCCATCCCCCTGGCGCCACCCCCCTGGCGCCGCCCCCTGCCTGCGGGCGCTCCGGTTCTCCCGTTACGCTCTGCTATATGCCCGGTGCTCTCGCGCACAGCGGTAGCGTCGGTTGTATTCGAGGGGAGTAATACGGTGCGCACTGATCTCGCCGCACTGATCCCGCCGCTAGTAATGGCCGCTGCCTTCATCGCCGGAGTGATCGCCCTGCTGCGCAGCGAGATCGCCCCCCGGCGGCGGAGGCGACGTGGCGACAGTCAGTTGCCGTCGGCCACAGGAAGCGAGATGAAGCACGGACAGATACCGTCCGGGAGGCAGAACGGTGATGGCGAGGATGGTTCTGCAGATAATTCCGCGAACTAGGATGTAGCGGTTTCTGACGGTGCAGATCCTTCTGGCCGTGCGGATGACGGTTCCGTTGACCCGACGCCCGAAGACAACCTCCGGCTTCGCCTTGAGCTTGATTACGGAGCGTTACGGAAACCATCCAAACTGACAGCTATGACGCGTTCGCGGAAGTGCTTGTGGGATTACTTCCGGGCCGTGAATTGTCATCAGCAAGTATCTGGGTATATCTTTGGCACCCGAAATGACTTTACTCCAGTGGAAGGGCTGTCCCCGATGGCACAGAAGGTGAAGGTGACGGTCGTCTGCGACCTTCCGCATGACGGTGAGGTCGAGGGAGAAGAGACGGTCCAGTTCTCCTTTGACGGCGCCGCGTACGAGATCGATGTGTGTGCTAAGCACGCCAAGGAACTACGCGACAAAGTCAGCCCGTTCGTCGATCACGCACGCAAGGCCAGTACCGTCGGCCGTCGGCGCCGCGCCCGCGGCGGCCCGGGTCGTGAGCGAAGCGCGGAAATCAGGTCGTGGGCGAAGCAGCGCGGTTACAAGGTCAATGAGCGCGGCCGGATTCCCGCGGCGATCGTTCAGGAGTACGAGTCCGCGCACTAAGTGCGAACTAAGAGCGACCGGCAATAGGACCGCTGGCTTGCGTGGCTGACGCGACATCCGTTGCGTTCTGGCCTCGGCGCGGGATGCAGGAACGCCTTCCGGCTCTGGCTTGCTGGAGGATGGCCTGCCGCCCGCTGCTGTTGTCCGCGAGGCGCGTGTGTAAGAGTCTGTCAAGCAGCGCCTAGTAAGAGGCACCGCAAGCGCTGCCAGGGTCTTATTGCCGGTCGCTCTGCTTAACTGTGCGGGAGTGAGATTCGGCCCAATTGCCCCGCGCGCTCCCTGCCGTGGCCAGCCCAGGGCCCAGCCCCAGTGGGGATCGAGGTGCCTGACCGCAGTTGTGGGGCCCCCCGGGCGGCCAACCAACCGTTCGCTTGCGGCGTACTGGGAACACCACTGGGCCGGCACGGGGTTGGATGGGGTGAACGCCCTGTGGCCGGGGAACGTCTTTTAATGTGAGGCAAACCGCAACAGATGCACTGTCCGGCCCGCGGGCTAACATGCGGAAGGACAGGGCTGGACGTTCCTGGCCTGGCCGACCGCTCTGTGAGGAGCGACGAGATGTTTGAGAGGTTCACCGACCGCGCGCGGCGGGTTGTCGTCCTGGCTCAAGAAGAGGCCAGGATGCTCAACCATAACTACATCGGCACTGAGCACATCCTGCTCGGCCTCATCCATGAGGGTGAAGGGGTGGCCGCGAAGGCGCTGGAGTCCCTAGGTATCAGCCTGGAGGCCGTGCGCCAGCAGGTCGAGGAAATCATCGGCCAGGGGCAGCACGCGCCGTCCGGGCACATCCCGTTCACTCCGCGGGCCAAGAAGGTGCTTGAGCTGTCGCTGCGTGAGGCGCTGCAGCTCGGCCACAACTACATCGGCACGGAACACATCCTGCTCGGCCTGATCCGTGAGGGCGAGGGTGTAGCCGCTCAGGTGCTGGTTAAGCTGGGCGCCGACCTGAACCGCGTCCGCCAGCAAGTGATCCAGTTGCTCCACGGCTACCAGGGCAAGGAGCCCGCCGCGGCCGGGGCGTCGTCCGAGGCCGCTCCTTCCACGTCGCTGGTGCTCGATCAGTTCGGCCGTAACCTGACGGCCGCGGCGCGCGAGGGCAAGCTCGATCCCGTGATCGGCCGCGAGAAGGAAATCGAGCGGGTCATGCAGGTGCTGTCCCGTCGGACCAAGAACAACCCGGTTCTGGTCGGCGAGCCGGGAGTCGGCAAGACCGCCGTGGTGGAGGGCCTCGCGCAGAAGATCGTGAAGGGCGAGGTGCCAGAGACCCTCAAGGACAAGCAGCTTTACACGCTTGATCTTGGTGCGCTGGTGGCCGGCAGCCGGTACCGGGGGGATTTCGAAGAGCGGCTGAAGAAGGTTCTCAAGGAGATCCGCACCCGCGGCGACATCATCCTGTTTATTGACGAACTGCACACGCTGGTGGGTGCCGGCGCCGCCGAGGGCGCGATCGACGCGGCCTCGATACTCAAGCCGATGCTTGCTCGGGGCGAGCTCCAGACGATCGGCGCGACGACGCTGGATGAGTACCGCAAGCATCTGGAGAAGGACGCCGCGCTGGAGCGCCGGTTCCAGCCCATCCAGGTGGCCGAGCCGACGATCTCGCACACGATCGAGATCCTCAAGGGGCTGCGTGATCGCTATGAGGCGCACCATCGAGTGTCGATCACCGATGGCGCGCTCGTGGCCGCCGCCCAGCTTGCCGACCGCTACATCAGTGACCGGTTCCTGCCCGACAAGGCGATCGACCTGATCGACGAGGCGGGATCGCGGATGCGGATCCGGCGCATGACGGCTCCGCCCGACCTGCGTGAGTACGACGAGAAGATCGCCGGCGTGCGCAGGGAGAAGGAGTCGGCGATCGACTCGCAGGACTTCGAGAAGGCCGCAGCGCTGCGTGACAAGGAGAAGCAGCTGCTGACCCGGAAGGCGGACCGCGAGAAGGAGTGGAAGGCCGGCGACATGGATGTCGTCGCCGAGGTGAACGAAGAGCTGATCGCGGAAGTGCTCGCGACCGCTACCGGGATCCCGGTGTTCAAGCTCACCGAGGAGGAGTCCCAGCGGCTGCTGCGTATGGAGGATGAGCTGCACAAGCGGGTCATCGGCCAGAATGACGCGATCAAGGCGCTGTCTCAGGCCATCCGCCGTACCCGCGCCGGCCTGAAGGACCCCAAGCGGCCAGGTGGCTCGTTCATCTTCGCCGGGCCGTCCGGTGTCGGTAAGACCGAGCTATCCAAGACGCTCGCCGAGTTCCTGTTCGGTGACGAGGACTCGCTGATTCAGCTCGACATGAGCGAGTACATGGAGAAGCACACGGTGTCCCGGCTCTTCGGTTCACCGCCTGGCTACGTGGGCTATGAAGAGGGCGGCCAGCTAACAGAGAAGGTCCGGCGCAAGCCATTCGCGGTTGTCCTGTTCGACGAGATCGAGAAGGCCCACCCGGACATCTTCAACTCGCTCCTCCAGATCCTGGAGGACGGGCGGCTGACCGACGCCCAAGGCCGCGTCGTGGACTTCAAGAACACGGTGATCATCATGACCACCAACCTGGGTACCCGCGACATTTCCAAGGGCCTGTCGGTCGGCTTCGCTCGCCAGGGTGAGGCTCAGGGATCGTACGACCGGATGAAGACCAAGGTTCAGGACGAGCTGAAGCAGCACTTCCGGCCCGAATTCCTGAACCGCGTGGACGACGTCATCGTGTTCCACCAGCTGAGCCGCGAGGAGATCATCGAGATCGTCGATCTGATGATCGCCAAGGTGGACGAACGGCTCAAGGACCGTGACATGGGCCTGGAGCTTCGCCCAGCGGCCAAGGCCCTGCTGGCGGTGCGCGGCTACGACCCCGTTCTCGGTGCCCGGCCGCTGCGCCGTACGATCCAGCGCGAGATGGAGGACAACCTCTCCGAGAAGATCCTCTACAGCGAGCTCAAGGCCGGTCAGATCGTCATTGTCGACGTGGAGGGTGAGGGCGAGACCGCCAAGTTCACCTTCAACGGCGTCCCCAAGCCGGACTCTGTTCCTGACGCACCGCCTGCTGAGATCGCGGGTGAGCCCGCGGACCAGCAGGGCTGACGGCCGCACGACCGCCTCCACCAAGGCGGAAAGTGCACAGCTAGAGGTCTGTGTTAAAGCGGCCGGCTGCGCGGGGTGGCGGTGCTTCGCCGCACGACCGCTGTGGCCCGGGCCGGGCGTGAACCGGGTAGCGCGTACCTGCCATCGGCCAGCGGCTCCGCAAGACCGTCGGCGACGAGGCTATCGAGTGCGCGCTCGCGCTGGGCCGCGTGCGGCCACGCCTGGTCAAGACGCGTCTTCGGCACGGCCCCAGTGGCATCCCGCAACACCGCGAGCAGGCGCCCGCGGCACTGGCGGTCCGTGCCCTGATATCGCTGGCCGCCACGGCGTTCCACGGTCGCGGGAAAGTCCGCAAGCCGCCAGGCGCATGTCGGTGCGACCGGGCAGCCCGCGCACCGCGGGCTGGCCGCGGTGCACACAAGCGCACCGAGTTCCATGACCGCGACGGCCCAGCGGGCGGCCACGGCGGGTTCGGATGGCACCAGCGACTCTGCCATCCGGGTCTCGGCGGCCGAAGGCGCACGCGACGGCAGCGCCGCCCCTGTGATCAGCCTGGCCAGCACCCTCCGAACATTCGTGTCGAGCACGGCGTGCCGCTGGCCGAACGCGAAACTCGCCACTGCCGCGGCCGTGTAGGGCCCGACACCGGGGAGCGCGAGCAGTTCTTCCTTGGACGGTGGAACCTCGCCACCGTGTCGCTGCACCAGGATCCGGGCGATCGCGTGCAAGTTCAGCGCGCGGCGCGGGTACCCAAGAAGCCCCCATTGCCTGACCGCCTCCCCGGCCGGTTCTCCGGCGAGGGCACCCGGAGTTGGCCATCGGGTGAGCCACGCCCGGTACGCAGGCATCACCCGGGAGACCGGAGTCTGCTGCAGCATGATTTCGCTGACGAGCACGGCCCATGACGAGGCGGTCGGCTCGCGCCATGGGAGGTCGCGTGCGTGCTGGCCGTACCAGTCCAGGATCGGCGCGAGGTAGCCGTTCAACATGTCAGAACCGATCCTCGCACGGTCCGCTAGCTGCACTCGGCCCACTCCGGTCCATCGGGTGGCGCGGGCGGCGGTGGGAGCAGGTGCGGCGGGTCGGCGGGCGAATTCCGCATTCACTCTGCATACTCTCCGTATGGATCCGAACGCTCCTCGTGGTAATCCATGGCCAGATGAGCCGGACACCTACTGGCGGAGGCGGTTCTTCGCGCTCGCCGCCGGTCTCGGCATCCTTGGGCTCCTGGCCTGGGCCTGCTCCGGCGCCCTGAGCGGGGCGGGCGCACCGCGGCCGGCCAACGTCGCTTCCAGCGCCGCGGCCGCTCAGTCCGCGGCCACCAGCGGCCAGCCCGCCACGGCCGCCAGCGGTCAGGCGGCCACCAGCCAAGCTGCCAGCGGCGGTGGGGCCGGCGGTAGCCGAGCCAGCGGCAGCCCGGCTGCGTCGCCGACGGCCGCGGCACGTCATGGCAGGAAGGTGCGTATCACCCCGGCGCGGCACCGGTCGGGCAGCGGCTGCGCGCCCGCTGACGTCGTGGTGAGCCTGTTCACCAGCCAGCAGACCTATCAGCACGCCGCGTCGCCGCAGTTCACGATCGCCGTGGTCAACACCAGCCGATCGGCCTGCAGCTTCGCTGTCGGTGCCCGGTCGCTCCGGTTGGTCGTCAAGTCTGGCCAGGTGCGGGTGTGGAGTCCGGCGGACTGCACGCGCGGCGGCACCGTTACTGAGATGGCGAGGCTATCTCGTGGCGTGCCGTACGTAACGCACGTGTCCTGGAACCGCATCCGCTCAAGCCCGCACTGCGCGTCAAGTCGGCTCACCGCGGCTCCGGGTACGTATACCGCCACCGTGACCAGCGGCGCCGTGCACAGCGACACGGATGTGTTCGTACTGCGCTAGGCATTGAACGGCCTGGTCAGAAGGTGCGTCACAACTACACGTAGCGCTCGAGTATCGACGATTCGGCGAGCCTGGACAGGCCCTCACGCACACTGCGCGCGCGTGTCTCGCTGACGCCGCCGACCGCCTGCAGGTCGCTGACGGTCGCGGCCAGCAGCTTCTGCAGGCCGCCGAAGTGCTCGACAAGCTGCTCCACGACCAGGCTGGGCAGCCGAGGCACCTTGGCGAGCAACCGGTAGCCCCTCGGGCTCACCGGGCAGTCCAGGGTGTCCGGTCCCCTGAAGCCGATCACCTCGGCCACGGTCGTCAGATCGAGCAGTTCGGTGGCGGACAGCTGGTCAAGCTCAGCAAGCACACTGGCCGCACGCGACATGTTCGCGCCGCCCGCGCCCGGCAGGTAATCCCGCACGATCAGCTCGCGCTCGGCAGCCACGCCCGAGACGAGCTCGTCGAGCTGGAGCGCGAGAAGCCGGCCGTCGGTCCCGAGCTCCACGACATAACCCTCGATCTCGTCCGCGATCCTGCGGACCATCTCGAGTCGCTGCGCCAGCGAACTTACGTCACGCACGGTCGCGAGATCCTCGATCTCCAGCGCGGAAAGCGTGCCTGACACCTCATCGAGCCGAAGCTTGTACCGCTCCAGTGTGGCGAGCCCCTGGTTCGCGCGCGACATGATCGCGGTGGAGCCTTCGAGCACGTACCTGGTTCCGTCCACGTACAGGGCGATGATCCGCATCGACTTGCTGACCGAGATGACCGGGTATCCCGTCTGCCGTGCCACCCGCTCGGCCGTCCGGTGCCGGGTGCCGGATTCGTCGGTCGGGATGGCCGGATCGGGCACGAGATGCACGGCGGCCCGGACGATGTTACGGGACGCCGAGTCGAGAACGATGGCGCCATCCATCTTGGCCAGCTCGCGCAGCCGCGTGGCGGAGAATTCCACATCAAGCTCGAAGCCACCTGTGCACAGCGCCCGGACGGTCTTGTCGTATCCCAGCACAATCAGTGCACCGGTGCTGCCGCGCAAGATCCGCTCCAGCCCGTCTCGCAGCGTCGTTCCGGGCGCGACGGCGGCCAGGATGGCTCTGTGTCGTTCTTCTCGGGCCTTGTCGATTGCTGGCATCCGGTCCCCGGGAGGTTGCTAGTCGGGTAAGTCTAACCGTGCCGCCGCAGGCGGGTCAGCGCCAGCCGCTGGTTACGCAGGTGCCCGGGCGCGTCGGCCGGCGGTGGCTACCCGGCCAGTGCCACGGAAAGTGCCTCACGAACATCTCCTACTTCCTTGACTGACATGAGACGCGTGACGTTGTCCTGTTCTTCGGACCTGCCCCCCGCGTGCAGTCGCCCTGTCCCGTGCGGCACCACCGCCCGCCGGAACCCGAGCCGCTCCGCCTCGGCCAGCCTGCGCGCAATGCCGGTGACCCGCCGTACCTCTCCAGCGAGGCCCACTTCTCCGACGACAACCACGCCCGCTGGAACGCTCAGGTTGGCCACCGCGCCGGACAGGGCGACCGCGAGCGCCAGGTCGACCGACGGCTCGCTCAGCCGCACGCCGCCAACCGTCGCGGCGTAGACGTCCTGCCGCCCCACCTGCACGCCGGCGCGCTGCTGTAGCACCGCGAGCACCATCCCGAGCCGGGATCCGTCGAGCCCCGACGTCACCCGCCGCGGCGTGTCAAGCATGCTCGCGGCGACGAGAGTCTGCACCTCGGCAAGCAGCGGCCGGCGCCCCTCCAGCGTCACCGTGACACACGTGCCAGGCACCGGATCGGCGCGCCGGGACAGGAACAGGCCGCTCGGGTCGGGCAAGCCAATCAGGCCGTACTCGCCGAGGTCGAAACAGCCGAGTTCGTCCGTCGGGCCGAACCTGTTCTTGACCGCCCGCACCATCCGCAGCTGCGAATGCCTGTCGCCCTCGAAATGCAACACCACGTCGACAAGGTGCTCGAGCGCCCGCGGCCCCGCGATAGCGCCGTCCTTCGTGACGTGGCCGACGAGCACGGTCGCGAGCCCGCGTTCCTTGGCCGTGTGAATGAGCGCCGCTGCGACCTCGCGCACCTGCGTGACTCCGCCGGGCGCGCCGTCGATTTCCTCGGCCGCGATGGTTTGCACCGAATCGACGATCAACAGTTCCGGCTTGATCTCCTGCACCTGGCCAAGTACCGCCGACAGACCGGTCTCGGCCGCGAGGTAGAGATTCGGTGTTATCGCACCGATCCGGTCTGCGCGCGCCCGCACCTGCGGCGCGGACTCCTCGCCGGTGACGTACAGCACGGGACCGGACCCGGCGGCGAGCGCGCCCACTTCAAGCAGCAGCGTTGACTTGCCGACCCCCGGCTCTCCCGCGAGCAGGATCACGGCGCCGGGTACGAGTCCGCCGCCAAGCACGCGGTCCAGCTCGTCAAGCCCAGTGGGCCGGGCCATGGCCGCGGTGGCGTCCACGTCGCCGATCGGCACGGCAGGCGCGCTGACCGGGCCCGGTCCCGCCGTCCGCAGCCCCGCCCTGATCAGCCGCGTCACCCCCGCTTCCCCGACCGTTCCCCACGCCTCGCACCCGCCGCACTTGCCCACCCACTTGGCGGTCTGCCAACCGCATTCCGCGCACCGGAAGGCCGGGCCCGCCGACAACTTAGCCATGGCACGGAGCGTACGGATGCCCACCGACAGTTTCCGCGTGCCCCGCGCCGGCATGCTCCCGTGCCGGCCAGACCGCATAAGCTGGCCGGGACGAGAATCGTCGCGCAGGGAGGCCAGTTGAGGGACGCGGTAAGGGTGCCCGACACCCTCGTCGCGCTGTCGACCGCGTCGGTCTACCCCGAGCGGACGCCGGACGCGTTCGAGGTCGCCGCGACGCTCGGCTACGACGGCGTAGAGGTCATGGTCTCGGGCGACCCGGTCAGCCAGGACGTCGATGTGCTTCGCAGGCTGTCGGACTACCACCACATGCCGGTACTCGCGATCCATGCGCCCAACCTGCTCATCACCCAGCGGGTGTGGGGCCGCGAACCGTGGGGAAAGCTCGACCGCGCCAAGGAGGTGGCCCAGCAACTCGGTGCCAGGGTGATCGTCGTGCACCCGCCGTTCCGCTGGCAGCGCGATTACGCCCGCGACTTCGAGGACGGGCTGGCCAGGATGGGCGACGAGACCAATGTCGTGTTTGCCGTGGAGAACATGTATCCGCTGCGCGCACGCGGGACCGAGGTCATCCCCTACGCGCCGCACTGGAATCCGGTGGACCAGGACTACAAGCACGTCACGCTCGATCTCTCGCACACCGCCGTCTCCGGGTCCGACGCCCTTGACCTGGCCCGCCGGCTGGGCGGCAGGCTCTCGCACGTCCATCTGGCCGACGGCCTCGGCGCGACCAACCGTGACGAGCACCTCGTTCCCGGGCGGGGCAACCAACCGTGCGCGGGCTTGCTCGGTGAGCTTGCGGTGAACGGCTACCCCGGCCTGGTTGTGCTCGAAGTCAACACCCGCCGCTCGCTCAGCCGCGAAGATCGCCGAGCGGATCTCGCCGAGGCGCTCGCCTTCACGCGCCTGCACCTTTCCGCGGCCGCCAAAGCACGCGGCCCGGTCGCACGGCCCGCCTGGACCGGAGTGCCATGACCGCCGGGGCCAGGGCTGGCACCGGGACCGGCACCGGGACCGGCACCGGCCGTCCTGGCCGCAGGCCTGGCCCGAGCCAGACCCGTGACGCGGTGCGCAGCGCCGCGCGGCGGCTGTTCGCGGAGCTCGGCTACGACAAGACGACGATCCGGGCCATCGGCCGCGAAGCCGGCGTTGATGCCGCGCTCGTCCATCATTTCTTCGGCACCAAAGAGCAGGTATTCGTGGCGGCGATGGAGCTTCCCTTCGAGCCTTCTGCGGTGATCCCGGAGATTTTGGCGGGCCCGCGCGACGAGCTGGCGGAGCGGGTCGTCCGGCTGTTCCTGTCGGTGTGGCGGAACCCGGAAGGCCGCGCGCCAATCCTCGCGATACTCCGCTCGGCCACCACGAACGAGCGGGCGGCCGCGATGTTCCGCGAATTCATTGCCGCGGCGATGCTCAGCAGGCTCGCTGACGCGCTCGGCCTGACGAGGCTGCGGGTGGAGGCCGCGGCCGCGCAACTGGTCGGCGTCGTCCTCGTTCGTTACGTCATCGGCGTCGAACCGCTCGCCTCAGCGTCAGAGGAGCAGATCGTCCGCCTCGTCACGCCAGTGCTCGAGTACTACTTCAGCGCGGAGGATCACGTCGCGGTCACGCATCAAGAATCAGCGTCACCGGACCGTCGTTGACCAGCGACACCTTCATCCGCGCGCCGAACACCCCGGTCTCCACGTGCGCGCCGAGTGAGCGGAGCGCCGCGACGAAGCAGGCGACGAGCGGCTCCGCAACCGGCCCAGGCGCGGCCCCGAGCCACGACGGGCGGCGTCCCTTCCTCGTGTCCGCGTACAGGGTGAACTGACTGATCACCAGCAGTGGGCCGCCGACGTCCGCGCAGGACTTCTCGCCGGGCAGAATCCGCAGCTGAAAAATCTTGCGGGCCAGCGCCGCGGCCAGCGCCTCGGTGTCGGTGTCGGTGATCCCGAGCAGGACGAGCAGTCCGGGCCCTTCGATGGAGCCCACGACCTGGTCTTCCTGGTGGGCAGTGTCTTGGTGGGCAGCGCCGTGGGCACCGCTTCGATCGGCGCCTACGCTGACAGACGCCCTCGTGACGCGTTGGACGACAGCTCGCACGGTCATGCATTCTGCCGGTCATGAGCCCAGAGATACCAAACGGCTGCCGCGGTGAGCGCCGGTCCGTGGACTGCGGAGCAGATACGGGGGGACACAGGCCTCGCCTCCCCGACCAGCGCAACCTAAACAGCTCACGCGACCTGTCACCCGCACCGCAAGACGAGCCGATCCTCGCGGCAGCCGTTCGGTCCGGTTTTATCGAATCCTGGCACTGCGGACGGGCCGCGGGGATTGGCTCCGATGGCCGCGCGGTGCTGCGCGCCGGGCGCACTGGCGACCCGCTGTTCCCGCGGTCGGCCAACAAGCCGCTGCAGGCGGCCGCGATGGTGCGGTGCGGTCTTGACCTGGACGGCGAGCTGCTCGCCCTGGCCGCCGCGAGTCATTCGGGTGAGGGCTTTCACGTGGCCAAAGTGC
>WNFX01004333.1_pt1 | contig 13954 bp, 10 predicted proteins | sample 5400111 | NCBI WGS metagenome assembly WNFX01 (sample SAMN13153363, study PRJNA577476) | soil metagenome | isolation source: 40 cm soil or saprolite under grassland replicate 1 | place: USA:California | collected 2016-06-15
CCATTTGCCAGGTCTGTTGCGGATCGCCCTGCTCCTTCAAAAAAAGGCGGGCATCCATCGGTCGCTCTGCACTGGCGGCTACAAGTTCCACCGGACCGTTTTTTGATTCAACATCAACAACCCGAACACCAATACTTGATTGGATCATGGGCTGGGACCTCGCAAGGGCAATGACTTGGGGCTCGAGCGGCGTATCGAGACGCGTGGAGCTCAGGCCCTGTGCAGAGATGTAGATGTCACCTCGCATTGTTTGCTCCAACCAGATCGCAACCGTGGTACGAAAGCTGGCAATCATCACCTGCACACCAATCGTAACAGAGACAGCGATCATAAGCGCTGCCACAGCCACAGCAGTGCGGCTTTGTGAGCGGATGACATTCCGTGGAGCAAGGCGGCCAAGGAAACCAAATAATTTACCGAGTGGCTCACCCAACGCGCGCATGAAGGTGACTGTCACCAATGGGGTCAGCGCTGCCAACCCAATGACTACGACCGATGTGCCTGTAAAACTGATGATTAGGTTGCGTGTGGGGATGATAAGAATAACAGTACCGAATAGCGCAGCAATAAGGCCGAGTGCAGCCACTCTGTTAACTACCAACTCGGTTTTGTCCTCCAGTCCAGCGCGCGACAGCGCAAGGCGCGGCGGGACAGATGCAGCTTCCCATGCAGGCGGTGCGGCAGCTAATACACTGGCAAATAAACCTGTTAGTGCGCCTTTGAGCAGACTGGAAGTGGTAATCTGGATTCCACGCACACTGACGACAAAAAAAAGATCGTTGATGGTTTGGGTGACCATCCGCACCGCACCCTGACCAAGCAGAATCCCCAAACCTAATCCCAGCGCCGCGCCCAGCGCGCCCACCAACGCAGCTTCGCCCAGCACTGTTCCAAAAACCTGTTCACGCGTATACCCAATACTTCGTAGCGTACCAAACAAGGCACGCCTCTGGATAACCGAAAAGGTCATGGCGTTGTAAATGAGAAAAATGCCCACGAGCAGTGCCAGCAGGCTGAGAGCGGTGAGATTGATCTGAAAAGCGGCTGTCATCTCGGTAACCTGGCTGTTGCGGATTTCGGAGGTGACGAGCAGCGCTCCGGCTGGTAGCGCTTTTGAAAGTATCGTTGAGTCAAAATTATCCGGTAGGATCAAGTCAATTCGAGTGAGTTTGCCCTTTGTACCAATCCAGTTTTGAGCGGTCGAGATATCAGTCAGGACTAGGGTTTCCAGCGCGCGGCGGGCAAAACCATCAGAGGGCTCTATCAAACCCGTCAGGTAGGCATCTCGTATCTCGCCGTTGATGGAAAGCGTCAGATGGCATGAATCATCCAGGGTAGCGGGAGGCTGGGCGCAGGGTCGGAGTCCATAGCGATGAGCAGTCGAGGTGGAAAGCAGAATTGATCCGGGTACTGTCAACAGTGAAGTGATTGACTCCAAACGCGTTTCCTGTCCTGTGCCCAGGTAACTGCGAAAAGGTGCCTCGGCAAATGGATCAATGCCTAGCAGTGTGAAGGGCACTTTACCCAGCTGAGGACTGACAGTGTAGGCAATGACCAGCGGTGCACTCTCTAGATGATTACGCCATTGTGGATCGGTACGCAGTCGGACGTAAAGCGATTCATCAACGCCTTGGTCGCCAGCAACAATAGAATGGGTCGCGCGTCCAGTCACAGCGCTGGCACTCAAATCGAAGGCGCGTGCAGCGCTGGCATTCGCAAGATCAATACTGACCATGACCGCCACACCCAGAGCGATCCCCAACGTCATGATGATGAATTGGATGGGGTTTCGAAGCAAGGTTCGTAGGGAAAGCATGCTCAACGCTCCGCAGCCAACTGACCATGTGAAAGTCGCAGAACCCGGTCAGCATGCGAGGCAGCCTCCGGGCTATGTGTTACTACCAGCAGTGTGCCATTTTGTTCACGAGTCAGGTGGGCAACAAGTGTCATCATCTGTGCACCCGTTTCTTCATCTAGATTGCCAGTCGGCTCATCTGCCAGAATCAGGAGCGGGTCATGCACCAGAGCGCGCGCCAGTGCCACACGCTGCTGTTCACCCCCAGAGAGTTTTTCGGGAAAGGTGTCCCAACGCTCAAGCAAACCAACAGCGTCGAGCAGCTCGCGCGCCTTTTTGTTGGCCTGCGGACGAGGGACGCGGTTGAGTTCCAGTGGCAGACTGACATTTTCGCCAACCGTCAGCGTGGGAATCAGATTGAAGAATTGGAAGACAAATCCGATACGGGCGCGTCGGAAGAGAGTCCGATCTCGTTCAGGTAGGGCAGTCAGGTCTTGACCATTCACCCAAATTTGCCCGCTATCTGGCGCGTCAATGCCACTGATCAGGTTGAGCAGAGTGCTTTTGCCGCTACCGCTTTTCCCCAAAATGGCAGTAATCTCGCCGGCTTGGAATTCGGCATGGGCGTTTTGCAGGACTACGCGGCGTACATCGCCTTCGTAGTAGGATTTCGTCAGGTCATGGAAACGGAGAAATGCTGTCATGGAGATGATTGTATTCTGCATGTGTTAGAAGAACATCAGTCTGGGACTGTAAATGTTTCATAGGTTTCCCTTTGCTGTGCTCGAAGCGCGCCTACAATTTAACATATAATGCCACCATGACCAATGCTCTATGTCGTTTGTTTGTCCCTTTGCTGATATCTTCAATGCTTTTGCTTCCTTCATGCGCTCCAGCCACTCCAATCCAGGTTCCAGCTGTTACGATCATCACTCCATCCGCTGAAGTCCAAGTTCCAGCTGTTACTGCTACCCCAATCGTCACGCCTACCATGCAGCCCGGCTTTGTTGCGGCGGATGGCTCGCGTCCACTTACCTTTCCAGCAGATTTTGGTGCGCACCCAGATTTTCGCACCGAATGGTGGTACTACACTGGCAACTTGCAGACGTCGGATGAACGACACTTTGGATTCGAGTTAACAATTTTCCGCGTGGGATTACTGCCCCCAACAGTTGCACTCCCCAATGATTCAGATTGGTCGAGCCGCGACGTATACTTTGCCCATTTTGCAGTCAGCGATATTAGCAGTAATCATTTTTACGCCTTTCAGCGTTATTCACGTCCTGGCCCGGGACTCGCAGCTGCGCAATCTGATCCATACCACGTCTGGTTGGAGGATTGGAATATCACTGAGAGTTCAGCAAGTGTTTATCGGCTAGAGGCCGAACAGGAGCAAATTGCTCTCGATCTGACATTGACCGATGAGATGGGAGTTGTTTTGCATGGTGAGAATGGGTATAGTCGCAAAGGCAAGAGTGCATCCAATGCCTCCTATTATTACAGTCAACCGCGCCTGCGAGCCGACGGGTCGGTACAGGTAAATGGCATACAATACGCGGTTACTGGACTGGTATGGAACGATCATGAATTCAGCAGTGGCGTGTTGGATGACAATCAAATCGGCTGGGACTGGTTTTCTCTACAATTCGAAGATGGTCCCGCACTGATGCTTTTCCAACTGCGTGAACGCGGCGGGGCAATTTCAGATTCGGCCAGTGGCACATTCATAGCTGCAGATAAAACTTCTCAGCCGCTTCATAAATCCGATTTCGAGATTGCCGTGCTCGACAAATGGCATAGCCCGCGCACACAAGGTGTGTATCCTTCCTCCTGGCAGATCCAGATTCGTAAGCCTGATTGTCTGTTGGAAGTCAAGCCATGGATGGCTGATCAGGAGATCAACTTTCCGCCAGTGACATATTGGGAGGGAGCTGTGCACTTCGCTGGCAACTGTAACGGTGCGCCGGTGCGCGGGAATGGATATATTGAACTTACTGGCTACACCGGGAATTTGCCGCTGCCATAAGATGATTTGGGAAAGTAAGCATCTTGTTCATTCAGCATCGATGTTCAGCAAATTCCACAAGTAGTTGAGTATCACACTGTTTTTTCATTAAGTAAGAGATAGACCTCCCAAGCACAAGGAATAAAATTGCCACGAACCTTATCTAAGGCACAGCGCCCACCTCACGGGTCTTAACAGCCTGTAATGAGTCTCGTTTACGGAAAATCCAGAGGTGCGAGACGAAGAACGCAGGGACCTTCTTGTTCCAAGCAATGGGCCTGTAGCAAAGGCTCAGGATCACAGATGGATAATTGTCTATTGTTGTGCTCACTATATAATCAATGTTGGGTCCGCCAGCAGATATTGCTGGCTTCGTTTGCGTCTCTGTGGATCATTGTACTATTTTTGAGGCCTGCCTGTATGCACATATGTTCATTTTATGACCAAAAAGACCCTTTACGTCTAATTTAATTTGTAGTATTATCAGTCATCATTACATCTTACAACTAGCACGGAGTTAAATGCTCAAATCTGCCAGATCAGAAAGAAAAACGTTGACTGAAATCGCAGAGCAAGAACTGCGTCAAGCCATTACTCGTGGTACATTTCGGCCTGGCAGCCAGCTTCCAACGGAGGCTGAGTTATGTGAAATGCTGGGGGTTTCGCGTACTGTGGTTCGTGAAGCATTACGGGTATTAGAGGATGATGGCCTGGTTGCGCGGCGTCATGGAGTCGGCACGTTTGTTAGAGATCATCCTATTCTCAAGAATCTCAACTTTAACTTCGGTATTACCGAGATGATTGAATCGGCTGGTCTGACCTCAGGAACCAGCTATCTCGCTATTCAATCAGAAACCGCTGACCAAGAAAAAGCTGAACAATTGCGCGTCGCACTAGGCACCTCACTCGTTACGGTAGAGCGCGTGCGCACGGCTGATGGGCGTCCTGTTGTCTATTCGCTGGATACGCTTCCAGAATCGCTGCTTCAGCGCGTTGAATTCGATCCACAACTGCTGCTTACTCAATCTATTTACAGCATTCTGCAGACTTCACTGGGAGAGGTGATCGAATATGGGATCGCTCGCTTGTTACCCGTTGCCGCGCCCGATTTCGTTGCCGAAAAGTTACAGCTCCCACCGAATGCACTTACTCTTTATATCGTTCAAACGGATTACTCACCAGATGATGTGCCTTTGGTCTATTCGCGCGAGTATCACCTGCCTGACGCGTTTGACTTCATTGTGTGGCGGCGTGGCCCTACAAGACTGAGAAGCGTACCATCGCAGGGTACGAAATGAACCCGGTGAGCTTCAGTACGCTAGCCTGCCCTAACTGGACTATAGATGTGATCATCGCGAAAGCGTCTGAATTTGGCTATGATGGCATTGAATGGCGCGGTGGCTCACAGGGCCATGTTCAACCAACGATGACGGCTGTACAAAAAGCAGTTTTACGAAAAATGTCTGCCGATGTAGGATTAATCGCGGTCGCTGTGACTGCGTATACGAGTTTCGTCTCCTATCTTGCAAGTGAACGAAAATCCAACATAGATGAATTGCGGCGTTATGCGGATCTGGCAGCCGAATTGGATGCTTCATATGTGCGGACATTTTTGGGGGAACTTCCTGAAGGTATAAAACTTGATTCTTCTATTTATGAAAACATATCAGATTGCTTGAACAGTGCATCGGAACATGCTGAAGCTGTCGGGGTGAAAATTGCAGTCGAGCCACATGATGATTTTGTTCGCTCCTCAACAGTTGTTCCCATCTTTGATCAAAATCGATCTCACCCAAACCTCAACGTAATCTGGGATATTGGCAATGCCTTTGCCGCTGGCGAGGATCCAGCGCAAGGATTTGATCTGTTAAAGGATCATCTCGCTTACGTTCAAGTCAAAGATGGAAAGGGACGCGCACCTAACTGGCAACTTTGCTCTTTAGGAGCAGGAGATATATCGCTTGGTCAAGCTTTTGATTTGTTAATGGCAAATGACTACAAAGGCGCGTTCAGCGTGGAATGGGAATATGCCTGGCATCCCGAACTTGATCCGCCGGAGATCGCTCTGCCGTCTGCGCTGCGAACAGTTCAGGAGTTATTATCCACCGCTCAACGAGAGTCTGCATGACCGTAGGCACTACGTATGCGTCCGAGCGACGCGATTATCTGGATCCACTTACCGGCCGACGGGTTCGTCAGCTCACTGATTCGCCAGCCGAAGATTATCACCTCTACTTTTACAACCCAGCGATCACACCCGATGGCAAATACGTAATTTTCTTTTCAGAACGCACCGGCGTGAGCAATCTATTTCGATTGGATCTCCAGAGCGGCCTGATTGTCCAATTGACAGACGCTCGACCCGTCCGCGCCGAGTATTGGCCGTTTACGGAGGCCGTCAACGGAGTAGGCGCCTGTTTGGCCGCCATCGGCAATCGCGGTCAAGAAGTTTTCTATTTTGAAGGAACGGATTTGTTTGCAGTGAACATTGAAAGTTTGAAACGACGGCAACTATTGAGTCTGCCCTCTGACCGCCGGCCCTCGATGCTTCAGGCAAATACCAATGAGGAAACGTTGGTCTTCGCAACCTGGGACGAGGCCTTGTTTATGGAACGCTCGCAACGCGCTTATGCCGGAGAGAAGTTCCCTGACGAACATTTCTTTCAAGAAACGACCAGCACGATTGTGCGCGTGGAGGCAGTAACAGGACAGGCAGAAGAAATATTGTGCAAAGAAAAGTTCTGGATCAATCACGTGCATGTCAATCCATATAATCGCGATCTCATTTTGTTCTGCCATGAGTACAGCGGGTTGCCAGATCGAATGTGGTTGCTCGACGTCGCAAACCGGCAATGCGAGCCTATTCCGGGCCAGGGCGCGAACGAATGGTATGAGCACGAATTTTGGAGCGGTGACGGCCAGCGAGTCTGTTTTCACGGTGGCTTATTAGGTGATAGCACACAAGGCTTTTGTGGCTGGTGTTCTTCGGACGGTGCAAGTTATACCAAAGCTTATCACGCTACGTCGGGCCGGGCCTACGCCCATTACAATCTGCACCCCGATCCCGAGGGGCAAACCATGGTCACTGACGGTGAGGCGCGTCCGGGTTGCATCTCCAAGGTGCAATTGCGCGCTGGGAGCCAGGTGTTTGAGGTGCTTTGCCGGCATGATTCCTATACATTCGGCGATGATCAACGCTGCCACCCACATCCGTCTTTCACACCCGATGGCAGGCAGGTGGTCTTCACCTCAAATCGAACCGGTTCTAGCAACGTATATCTCACAGATTGGGATTAACGTTATGAAATTTGGATTTATTACCACCGAAGGCGGCGCGTACTTTAAAGAGGCCCTCGAGGAGGCCATTTACGGTGAAGAGTTAGGTTTCGACTCCGTCTGGCTCGAAGAGCATCACAGCATTCGTAATCACTATTGGCCTTCACCATTAATGGCACTCGCCGGTATTGCGACCCGAACCACGCGCGTCTTGCTTGGCACTGACATCGTTGTCTTGCCCTTTTATCATCCAGTCCGGGCAGCCGAGGACGCTGCGATGCTGGATGTGATTTCCGGTGGACGGGCAATCTTCGGAGCTGCGATTGGCTATCGCCCGCCGGAATTTGAGTTGTATGATGTCAGTCTCGACGACCGCGGGGCGCGTTATGTAGAGATGCTCAAAATCATGCGTGCACTCTGGACGCAGGATGATGTGGAGTACGAGGGACGCTTCTTTAAGATCAAAGGTTGTATTGAGCCAAGGCCGACGCGCTCTATCCCGATTTGGTTGGGCGGCTGGAGTGAACTTTCGCTGAAACGGGCCGCGCAACTTGGTGATGCGTGGATCCCAGGACCCACCGCAAATTTGGAAAAATTGTTGAACGCGCAAAAACAATACCGCACATTTTTGTCTGCTACTGGAAAGAATCCACAGGATGCACCTAATCCGCTCACCCGCGAAGTCGTTATTGCTGATACGCGGGAACAGGCTTGGGAGCTGGCAGAGAAATACGTAATGGTGAATTATCGCGATGAATACAGCGGTGGTTGGAAACATCCGCTCATTGGCTCGCAGGATCAAACCCCGGTTGCACTCGAATCACTCAGTCGCGATCGCTTTATTGTAGGGAATCCAGACGATTGCATTTCCCAGATCAAGCGTTTCGTGGAAACATTTGGCGTAGATCACTTGATTTGTCGGCTCTATTTTGCCGGGATGCCACATGACCACATCATGAAAGAACTTAAGCAACTAGCACAGGAAGTATTTCCCGCTTTCCGGTGAATCCCAATGGATAATCATTTTCCAGCCTTTGATTTTGAGCGCTCACCATACACAGGCTGGACGCGCGCCCACTGGGAATACATATTAGCGCGGATGACATACGGGTATGCCAAAATTGCAGAACAATCTGGCTCACCGGCTCGCGTGCTCTATCCAGATGATCGCCGCGGCTTACCTGATTCAGTGGATGCCATTGAATCGTTTGCGCGCATTGCATCTGCCTGGGGATCGTGGTTGCGCAATCCTGCCAACCCCGCTACGCTGAAATTTCAAGATCATGAAATAAACATAGAGGCCATCCTCCATCAGGCATTACTAGATGGCACAGACCCATCAAATCCTCGCACGTACTGGGGTGACATCGGCCATCTGGATCAGCGTATTGTAGAGAGCGCAGATGTTGCTGTGACTATATGGATGAGCCGTGAACGTGTCTTCAACAAAATGACAGCAACTGAAAAGGCACAGATCATTGCCTGGCTCGGGCAGGTAGATGGCAAAGGTACATACACAGACAACTGGATTCTGTTCACGGCCATGGCTCAAGCGGTACGCCACCATCTCGGATTTCCTGCTCCAGAGAGTGATTTGGATAACCGGCTGATGCAGATCGGAGAGTTCTATCGGGGTGACGGCTGGTACGTGGATGGTCCCACAGATGAGTTTGAATTGTATAACGCCTGGATGTTTGGCTGGCATTATTTATTGTGGACATGGATCGATGGTGACCGCCGCCCCGATCATCGTCAACAGGTCTTAGAACGAGGGCGGTCATTCATTGATGGTTTCCTACACTTCTTTGGCGCGAATGGTTCCTATCCAGCGTGGGGTCGCTCAATCGTGTATCGGTTTGCCGCTCTCGCTCCCTTTGCCGTTGGACATTTCCTCAAAATCGCGCCGAATGACCCGGGTCTCCTTCGGCGGGTCTCCAGTGGATGCATCCGCTATTTTTATGACCGCGGTCTCTTTGATGCTGATCATCATTTCGTGAGACAAGGCTATCATGGCGATTTCCCTCCGGCTGGTGAAGCTTATATCTCACCCGGTTCCCCTTATTGGTGTTGCCACGGTCTTTTCGCGCTGACGTTTGACAGCAATGACCCGTTTTGGACAGCCACCGAAAGCCCTCTCCCTGTTGAGCGTGACGATTTTGAGTTGGTATTGCCTGCACCCGGATTTGTCATCTCTGGGCGACGGGACACTGGTCAAGTGTTGTTGCTCAACAGTCGTAGCGGACAGGAACATGATGCGCCTCGTCACAACTATACATCGAAATATGGCAAGCTAGCCTATAGCACGCACTTGCCTTTTAACGTGCTCCCAGTTCGCGGATCGTACGCACCGGACGCTATGATTTCACTGACAATGGATGGGAAAACGTTTGCACATCGGACGCACACCCGAAGCGGTGATGTAGCGCCTGGCTTCATGTGGTGCAAGTTCGATCAAGTATTAGGCGATGAATTGCAGCCTCTATGGATAGCTGTCCTCTTATGGCGTGATATACAGATACGTTTGACAGTCATACGTCCCACATTGCCAATACTGGCCTATGAAGCGCCTGGTGCATTAGGTTGTGAGCAACCCGCTACTATTTTGCGTCGATCTGATCAACAAGCAGGTTGGGAATATGCTGAGTCAGAGGGGCGTACTGTAGCCATTCAGCGTTTGACTGGCTATGATCGTCAGCAAGCCAGTGCACCGTTCTTGGATCAATCGAACATCAATCTAGCCTATACATATTCGGAACAACCAATCATACACGAGTCGCAGGCTAGTGTGACCGCGCGTTGTCTGGCATCTGCATCCCTTGTCCGCCCGGCTCCGTTCGACCCCGCGAAGGAATTTGCAGGAATTAGAGTCGAAACTGAGTCTCCAGAAATTTTCCGTATCAGCTTACCCGATGGAAGATTGGCTTTCGTCGCGCCCGGCGAGACCACTCCCAAGCGCGCCGCAGTCAATGGAATTGAAGTTGAAGGAAGTCATCTGCGATATGTTCAATTGAGCGAAGATCTGAACGAAATCTGTGGGCTAGGTTTAACTCATATTGCAGGGGTAGCTACCTTTCACAAACCCGCGACATTTCGTCTAAAGCGAACTCCCAATAGCGCAATTCGTGTGACCACCAACACCGGGTTTTTGCTCACAGACCAATGGCTTGGTGGCAACGCTCGCTGCGTTGAAGCTCTGACTTTAGACAATCAATGGCAGGATGTGACAGCTCATTGTCATTCCGGTTCTATTCCGCCTCAACTGGTGCAGGAATGGTCAGACCGCAACCAGCGGACTTTAGTGGACTTTCGGATAAACGCATGAACCATCCACTTGAGTTGACGGTCATGATGTATCACTACATCCGCGATTCGGGTGATGCAGCCGAGGCAGGTTCCGGGATTCCTGGAATGTCAGTCAAAGATTTCGAGGCGCAATTGGATGAACTGTCCAAGCAGCATACTTTTATCACTTGGCCTGACGTGCGCATGGCTTTAGAAGAAGGCAAGTCCTTGCCAAGCTCAGCATGTCTACTGACCTTTGATGATGGTGTATGCGATCACTATCTCAACGCATTCAAGATCCTGCATGACCGAAATCTTTCTGGTTTGTTTTTTGTCTTGGACCGTGGTGAAAATGAGGGATTTATTCTCGCTCATAAAATTCATTTTTTACTGGCAAAGCTGGGCCTAGATGAATTGCGCGCAGCAATTTTGGAGAAACTGGATTCTGAACAGCGAGAGCAGTTCCTATGGGCAGAGAAGCAATATCAATTGAAATATCCGCCCATCTCCACGGATAAGCGAATCAATCTACTGAAAGCTGTGCTCCAGCGAGATTTATCGCCTGAAGTTGATAGCCTGCTTAGTGATTTGTTTGAAATGCATATTGGCTCAGAGAATGAGATTGCCCGTTCCTATTATCTAAATACTGACCAAATTCGAGAGATGGCCGCAGGTGGAATGCATTTTGGCGGACACAGCCGCAGTCATCCTTGGTTTGATTGGATCGATGCTGAAGTGCGGACAAACGAGATCAAGGCCTCCGCGGAGTGGCTGCAGCAATATGAAGTGGGACCTTGGGCATTCGCTTATCCCTATGGTGGTTTATCGGAAGATTCGCCTCACTTGCTGAAGAAGTATGGTTTTATTGCCGCGTTCACGACCAACGCACAACTTCGTCACTCCGACCCCTATTTCATAGGCAGGCTGGATGGTGAGGAAATTACGCACGAAGGCCACGGCTATGTCTGAAATGATACCAACTCGCTTTGGCATTATTGGATGTGGAGGCGCATCAATTCCTGTTTGCGAAGCAATCACCACCTCGCCTCTAACGGAACTGACAGCTGTGTACGATGTGAATCATGATATGGCAAACGACATCAGTCAACGATTTCATGTTCGAAAGATGGAAACTTTGGAAGAGCTGCTAACTCACCAAAATGTGGATGCTGTTTATATAGCCGTCCCCCACTATCTTTTAGCACCTCTCACCCGGCAGACATTGCAGGCTGGTAAACACGCGTTGACCGAAAAGCCGCTGGCAATCTCCATGGAAGATGTCGACGCTTTGATCGCTTTGGCTGCCGAGCGTCAACTGGCGCTGGGGGTTTTCTATGAAATGCGTTATGCGCCGGCGCATGCCTCAGCACGTGAGTTGATACAAGCGGGTGCGATTGGGAATATTATCGGTGTACGAATTCAAACGCTCATTGACAAGCCACTTACTTATTGGCAATCTGGCTACACTGCCCGTTCAATCAATCCTTGGCGAGGCATCAAGGCCCAAGCCGGTGGTGGTGTCGTATTGATGAATACCAGCCATCTACTAGACGCGTTGGCGTACATAACCGGTCTCCTTGTGACCAGTGTCTCCGCCGAGATTGGAAATCTAATATCAAACGTTGAAGTAGAAGATATGGCAACCGCAACATTGCGATTCAATAATGGCGCAATAGGGAGCTTGATTGCTGGAGCGCATATTAGCGGCGCTCATAATGAAGAATGTTGCCACCTCTATGGCACGGAAGGTCAAGTGCGCCTGCCAGATCCTTATGGAAAGGATCCACTGCAAATTTATTTGAAACGTCCGTGGGGTGAGTTCACTTCTGGGCAATGGCATTCCATTTCTACAGAATCTGTTTCAGTCTACCAGCGGGCTGTTGAAGATTATGCCCAAGCTGTGCAGTCTAGAGGATGTATTCCCATCGATGCGCAGGCTGCAGGCCAAGTTTTGGCGGTAGTGTTAGCCATCTACCAATCCGCTGCCGAGAAGAGAACGATTACGATTTCTTGAAGAGAGGTAATGATGCAGAACATTGACTTACATGGCATTATCCCAGCGATTGTGACTCCCATGACGAATGATGGAGAATTAGATTTACCAACACTACGTCGCTACGCACAATGGCTAGCAGAACAAGAACCTGTTGCTCTTGCTGTGAACGTGGATACCGGCGAAGGTCCACATCTCACCGCTGATGAGAAACGGCAAATGTTGGAAACAGTTGCTGAGGCCGTAGCTGGCAAATGCAAAGTAATTGGAGGTGTCGCGGGACCTTCCACTGCTCAGGGCGTAGAAAACGCACGCGCTGCCCAAGCTGCTGGAGCTGACGCCTTGCTGATCTTTCCCATCTCCGCGTTTTTAGGTCAACCTCTTAATCCTGAAGTTCCTTATCGTTATCATGCCGCTATTGCTGAAGCAGTTGACCTACCACTGATCCTCTTCCAACTTCAGCCTGCACTCGGAGGAGTACTTTTTACGACAGAGATTCTACACAAACTTATTACCATCCCCTCTGTGGCTGCAATTAAAGAAGCGTCATTTGATGCCATGCGATTTTTGCAAGTCAAAGCCGCGCTGGAGTCAGCCGGTCGGAAAATTACGTTTCTCACTGGCAATGACAATTTTATCTATGAGAGTTTCATTTTGGGTGCGGAAGGGGCTCTGCTTGGCTTTAGTACATTGGGCACGCGGGAGCAAGTGAGGATGTTGGATGCGATCCGCCGCGGTGACATCACTGAAGCTCAAGAGTTAGGCTCTCGTCTTCAGCCATTAGCTGATGTAATCTTCGCTCCCCCAATTACTGATTATCGGGCGCGCACAAAGGAAGCATTGAAGATGTTGGGCATTTTGGAAAACACCACGGTGCGCCCACCCCTTCTGCCAATTCCAGAGTCTGAATGCGAAACGATTCGACACGCATTGCAAAATGCCGGACTGCTGTCTCCAGTTAGCAGATGAAGAGAGACTCAAGGTTCTCTGTCAAACTGTACTTGAGTCTCTCTGATAATGAAACCGGAACATGTCCATCGAGGTGATAGGCCTGGCCTGTCTTTCCACCTCTGGAAGACGACCTGTTCCAGTCCAGCTCAATTGTAGCAGAGGAATGAGATAGCAAGCCAATGTGTCGTTGTGCAACAGGCATTGAAAGGAGATTTTGGCTATTTACAAGTACTACTGAATCAATTGTTGTTAATGTGACTCTTTATCCTTAAGACACGGAGGAGTAAGTATGAAATCGCAAATTCGAATCGCGTTCGTTTTGGTGGTTCTTGGCAGCATCTTCTTAACTCAGTGTGCACCACAGATTCCAGCGACTCCAGCACAGGTGGTGCAGACTCAGGTCGTGGTTCAGACTCAACAGGTGCAAGTGGTCGTGACTGCCACGCCAGCACCCGCCTCCGGAGCAGTGAAAGTTCTGCTGCTTGGCAAACCGGACCAGGATAGCATTGATCCGGTGAGTGGAGCGAATATTCCTGGCGTTCAACATCTGAAAGAAATGTTTGAGGCTGCCCATCCCGAGATTGATATGCAGATCATCAACATCCCATTTGGTTCTGGCGCCACTGGCTATGGCCCCAAAACCGAGTCCATG
>WNFX01011357.1_pt1 | contig 13953 bp, 15 predicted proteins | sample 5400111 | NCBI WGS metagenome assembly WNFX01 (sample SAMN13153363, study PRJNA577476) | soil metagenome | isolation source: 40 cm soil or saprolite under grassland replicate 1 | place: USA:California | collected 2016-06-15
AAAACCAACGGCTAATCTTTCCACAGGTGGAACATCAACAGATGTCACGGATGAGGTACATCCTGCTAATATTTTTATGTGTGAAAGAATTGCCCGCATCATCGGTCTCGATATTTGCGGTATTGATGTGATGGCCACTGATCTGCAAACTCCGGTTTCTGAAAATGGGGGTGCTATACTGGAGGTAAATGCTGCTCCGGGTTTTCGTATGCATCTTGAACCAGCACAGGGCTTGCCGCGTAATGTAGCCGAGCCTGTTATTGAAATGTTGTTTCCCAGGGGCAGTGTGGGAAGAATTCCGATCATCGCCATTACGGGGACTAATGGCAAAACAACGACGTCGAGAATTACAGCACATATTGCAAAAAGTGCCGGGAAAAAAGTGGGCTATACAACAAGTGATGGTGTATACATACAAAACCAGATGATGATGAAGGGTGATTGTACCGGTCCTGTTTCATCTCAGTTTGTTTTGAAAGATCCTACTGTTGATTTTGCCGTGCTTGAATGTGCCAGAGGAGGTATCTTGAAATCAGGTCTGGCCTTTCGAAATTGCGATGTCGCGATTGTAACTAATGTAGCAGCTGACCATATTGGCCTCGGCGGTATTAATAGTCTTGAGCAAATGGCAAAGGTAAAATCGGTTGTTCCCGAAACAGTTTTCCCACATGGGTATGCAGTCCTGAATGCGGATGATGACCTTGTTTATAATATGGGTGAGGAACTTGACTGCCATATTGCTTTATTTAGTATGGATGAAAATAACCCACGAATTAAAAAACATTGTGATAAAGGTGGCCTGGCGGCAGTTTTTGAAAATGGTTATATCAGTATTAAAAAGGGGAATTGGAAAATCCGTGTAATGCTCGTAAAAGATATTCCGATAACATTTGAGGGAAGAGCTTTGCACAACATTCAAAATTGTTTACCTGCTGTGCTGGCTACTTATTTATTCCGTGATATTACCATTGAAGATATTCGCTCTGCGTTAAATTCGTTTTTGCCCTCTTCCTCCCAAACACCGGGCAGGTTAAACTTTTTCCATTTCAAAGATTTTACAGTGCTGGCAGATTTTGCACATAATCCGCATGGGCTAAGATTACTTTGTGATTTTATAAGTAAACTTAACTACGCAACGAACATTGGGATTATTTCCGGAACCGGTGACAGAAGAGATGAAGACATTCGTGAACTGGGAGAAATATCTGCAAAATATTTTGATGAGATCATTATACGCTGTGATAAAAATTTGCGTGGAAGAACAGCGGATGAAATTATCGGTCTTTTAAAGCAAGGAATTGAAAAAGTAAATCCAAATATTTCCACTATGATCATTCCTGATGAAAATGAAGCGCTGGAATATATTTATACTCATCATAAAACAGGCGCCTTATATACGATTATGTGTGATGTAGTAGCAGGAGCATTGGATAAACTGAGAGAGTTGAAGGAAAGACAAGGGAAAGAAATGATAGCCCTCAGTCATTAAAGATTTCTTGTCGAAAGAAAATAATTAAGAAAGCCGTAAAAGCCATTTGGGCAGGAAGAATTCAGACCGTATTTTTGCACTCCTTTTTTGGCCCATTGTGTAATGGTAGCACTACAGATTTTGGTTCTGTCTGTTGAGGTTCGAATCCTCATGGGCCAACGAGTAAAGGCACAAGAAACAAGGTACAAGAACGGTTGAAGTTCAATAGCTGTGCCTTGCACCTTGTGCCTTACTTTATATTGGACTACTGCCCTGTGGTATAATGGTAGTACGTCAGATTCTGGCTCTGAATGTCAGGGTTCGAATCCTTGCAGGGCAACCAAACCTGTTTTTTACATAAAAATGTATTGGCAGGTTTTTTTCTTCTTCCTACCTTTTCATTCTAAATTCTTTCGTTATGAAAAAATTCTCTTTCCTTATTCTGTTGCTTTTTGTAAGCTATTGGGCCTTTTCTCAAAAATGTGGAGACTATTATTACCTCCAAAGTAATAAAACCATTGAAATGACTATTTCAAACAAAAAAGGAAAAGAAGCAGGAAAATTGGTCTATGTAATTTCCAACGTGGGCAAAAAAGGCAATATAACTAACGCAACAATAAACTCAGAATTTTTTGATAAAAATGGTAAAAGCGTTTCCAAAGCGTCAAATAAGGTACAATGTGATAATGGGATATTGATGATGGATATGAAAATGTTCATCCCATCTGCACAACAGGAGCAAATGGGTGATATTTCAGCTACTGCTACCACCAGTTATCTTGAATACCCTTCAACTATGAAAGAGGGAGATGCTTTGAAAGATGCTTCTTTTGCCATGGATTTCACTTCAAAAAGCGGTTTAGGCAGCCATGTTTCAGTAGACCTGACAAAAAGAAAAGTTGAGGGCAAAGAAAGCGTCACGACATCTGCCGGTACCTGGGACTGTTATAAAATAACTTATCACAGTAAAATGATTTTTAAAATGGGAATTGGCATTCCCATGAACTCAGATGTTACCGAATGGTATGCACCCGGATTTGGAGTTGTAAAAACTGAATCAGGAAATGGAAGTACAGAGATCACTTCTATAAAATGATATTATTTGGTATTTTTAAAAGTATCAGGTAAGTTCAAAATTGTTTTTACAATCGGCCAGCAAAGGAAGTTTTTGATCTTTGTCTGAAACAATTACTTTTTCCGCAGGAATTTTCCAATCAATATTTAATAAAGGATCATTATATCGAATGCCCGCTTCACTCTCTTTATTGTAAAACTTATCACATTTATAAAATACTTCTGCCGTTTCACTCAGCACAGAAAACCCATGGGCAAAACCCGGTGGAATAAATAATTGCTTTTTATTTTCTGCGGACAATTCAATGGAAAAAAACTTAGCATAGGTAGGAGACTTTTTGCGGATGTCGAGCGCAACATCGAGGATAGTTCCTGTTAATACACGTATCAGTTTTGTCTGCGCATATGGATTTATCTGAAAATGTAATCCCCGTATAACTCCATAGGCGGAACTTGATTGGTTATCCTGAACAAATCGTATATCAAGATTTTGTTCCCGGAAAATTTTTTCGTTATAAGCTTCGAAAAAATAACCCCGGCTGTCCTCATATATAGCAGGCTCAAAAACAAAAAGCCGGTGAAATTCAGTTTTATGAAAAGGCATATTATAAACTCCAATAGATTCTTTTTGTGATTTTATTTCGGTACAAGCCTTTTAGATCAGCAATCAATGCATTTTGTTTTGTGATATTGATAAAATAATTTTCATCAAGCGTTAAATAAGGTTCGTGTGGCACGGCAACAATAACCGCATCATAATCATGGGAAAGGTTTTTGGATAACCCAAATCCATATTCATGGGTCAAATGATCAGAGTCGGCATAAGGATCTTCGACATCTACATTTATAAAAAATGATTTTAACTCCTTTACCATATCTGCGACTTTTGAATTCCTGATGTCACTTACATTTTCCTTAAAGGTTGCTCCTTTTATTAGTACCCTCGAGGTTTTTATGTCTCCATTATATCTTATAATATGCTGTATCACTTTTCTTGCCACATAACTGGCCATATCATCATTAATATTTCTTCCCGCCAATATCACCTGTGATCCATAACCCAGCTTTCTTGCTTTATACGTAAGATAATACGGATCGACACCAATGCAATGACCTCCCACAAGCCCCGGTTGGAATTTTAAGAAATTCCATTTGGTTCCGGCAGCCTCCAGCACTTCATAGGTATTAATATTCATCATATCAAAAATGATGGATAGCTCGTTCATCAAGGCAATATTTAAATCTCTTTGAGTATTTTCAATGATCTTTGCTGCTTCTGCCACTTTTATACATGAGGTTTTATGTACGCCTGCTTTTACAACGATCTCATAAACTTTGGCTATTGTTTCCAATGACTCGGCATCACATCCTGATACAACTTTTATCACATTTGTCAGCGTATGCTTTTTATCACCGGGATTAATACGTTCGGGAGAGTAGCCCAATTTGAAATCAGTGACATTTTTAAGGCCTGATAATTTTTCAATAATGGGCAGACAATCTTCTTCTGTACATCCAGGATAAACTGTTGATTCAAAAACTACATAGTCCCCTTTCTTGATCACTGTCCCAACGGTTCCAGAAGCTTTTTCTACAGGAACCAGGTCAGGAACATTATGATCATCGACCGGTGTAGGCACAGCGACAATAAAAAAATTTGCTTCTCGCAACTCATCCAGGGAATTTGTAAATACAATATCACAATTGTCAAATGCTTCTCCTGATAACTCATTACTCGGATCAATACCTTGTTTCATTAATCCAATCCGTTTTGCATCGATATCAAAACCAACCACGGACAGCTTTTTAGCAAACTCCAGGGCAATCGGTAAGCCTACATAACCCAAGCCTATTACAGCCAGCTTCTTTTTTTTCCCAACAAGCTCAGTATACATATTTATTAGTTTGAATTTTCTTTCAGGGTCAGTTTATTTTTAACAGTTTCTGTACTAATTCTGAACCCGTAAGATTCGGAATTCTATTGAACTAAGCAGAAACAGTTTTTCTTCCAATACTTTCATAATAAAACCCAAGTTCTTTCATTTTTTGCAGTTCATATACATTTCTTCCATCGAATATCACTTTCCTTTTCATTAATGAACTCATTTTATCAAAATCGGGAGTGCGAAATTCATTCCATTCTGTGGCGATCAACAGGGCATCACAATCTTTTATTACATCATATTGGCCCCTCAATTCAATATGATCTCCCAATTCTCTCTTTGTATTGATCATTGCCTCCGGATCGAAAGCAGCTATTTGGGAACCCTCTTTTATCAATTCCCTGATTATAAAAATAGAGGGTGCTTCACGAATATCATCCGTATTTGGTTTGAAGGCTAATCCCCATATGGCAATCTTTTTCCCTTTCAAATCATCATTAAAATATTTTTTAATACGGGGAACAAGAGAAAGCTTTTGTTTTTCATTTACTTCCATTACAGCCTGAAGAATTTTAAATTCATAATTCACTCCTTTTGCCGAATTTGCCAACGCCTTTACATCTTTAGGAAAACAACTGCCGCCAAATCCAATGCCGGGAAATAAAAATCTTTTACCAATCCGCTCATCAGTACCCAATCCTCTTCTGATCAAATCGACATCTGCGCCAAACTTTTCACAGAGAATGGCAATCTCATTCATGAATGTGATCTTTGTGGCGAGAAAAGAATTTGCAGCGTATTTAGTTAATTCTGCAGATCGTTCATCCATAAAAATAATTCGGTTATCCTGCCGCATAAAGGGAGCATACAGCTCTGAAATTATTTTACGTGCCTTCTGAGAACTTGTACCAACAATTACACGGTCAGGTTTCATAAAATCTTCCACGGCAAAACCTTCACGCAAAAATTCAGGGTTTGATACTACATCAAATTCAGTTTTACAATTTGCCCCAATAGCTGTATGCACTTTTTCAGCTGTACCAACCGGTACTGTACTCTTATCAATAATAACTTTATAATCATTTATTATTTTGCCAAGATCGTCTGCGACCTTTAAAATAGCAGACAGGTCTGCAGAACCGTCTCCCCCGGGCGGAGTTGGCAATGCAAGGAGGACAAGAAGCGAATCTTTTACTCCATCGGCAAGTTCAGTAGTAAATTTCAGCCTGTTTTCACGCAGGTTGCGTAGAAATAATTTTTCAAGACCGGGTTCATAAATAGTTATTTCTCCATTTGTTAGTTTATTCACCTTGCCTGTGTCAATATCAATACAGGTAACGGTATTGCCTGATTCAGCAAAACAGGTCCCTGTTACCAAACCAACATAACCCGTACCGACAACTGCAATTCTCATTTTTAAATTTTATCTGTTTACAAATTCAAGCACCTGATCAGAAATATAATTTAATTGCTCTTCATCGAGCTCTGTGTGTATGGGTAAGGAAATAACTCTTTCTGTCAGCCAGTCCGTCACGGGCATATCTTTTAAAGAAGAATTAAATGGAGCGAACATCTTTTGGCGGTGAGCCGGTACTGGATAATAGATCATGGAAGGTATTTTTTGCTCAGCCAAAAAATTTTGCAATTCATCCCGATTAACTCCTTCAAGAATTATGGTGTACTGATGAAAAACATGTTCATTGGAGGAAGCTCTGAATGGGGTTTTGATTTTTGAACAGCCGGCAAAAGCCTGATCATAAAAATCTGCAGCCCTTTGCCGTTCGGTAATGTATTCGTCCAGGTACTTTAATTTTTCATTGAGTATGGCTGCCTGTATACTGTCAAGCCTGCTGTTACAGCCAACCATATCATGATAATATCTTTTGCTTTGCCCGTGATTAATAAAGCTATCACTTCTGTAGTAGCAATGTATGTAAACGAAGGAGTGATTATCTCATTCCCTGGCTGAAGATCAAGAGCCATCATAGCTATTTGTAAGGCATCAGTTCCATTGGCGCAGGGAATTACATGCTTTACGTTAAGATACTTTGCAAGATTTAGAGAAAATTCCTGGACAATTTTTCCATTGATATAAGCTGAGCTGTCAAGCACCTGTTGAATGGCTAAATCAATTTTGCTCTTTATTTTTTGATACTGCGTTTGCGTATCTACCATTTGTATGGGTCTCATTCAGTATTTCAGGTTTAAAAGATCATTTGGTAATCAGGTCAGCCGTGTCTTGTGATTTTTTACTTATTACTGTTGAAGGCGGCGCAAAAATAATAAAATATAGGTAGGTTATATGAATGCTTTTACTTTTGTCCAAATCATAAGGATGTCCCTTCTTTTTTACAATATTTTCCTGGTTTTATACACGGTAGGCATCCATACTTATTCCCTTTGGAACAATAAAGCAAAAAAATGGATAGCTGGAAGAAAAAATATTTTCGAAACAATAAAATTAAAAACTCAAAATTCAAAATCTAAAATCGTCTGGTTTCATTGTTCATCCCTTGGTGAATTTGAGCAGGGAAGACCATTGATGGAAAAAATGAAGGCCCAAATTCCAGGCTTTACATTATTAATTACTTTTTTTTCTCCTTCAGGGTTCGAAGTAACGAAAGATTATACGGGTGCTGATTATATTTTTTACCTGCCGATTGATTCAAAAAAAAATGCACAAAGATTTCTTGATCTTGTAAGACCCTCTCTCGTCATTTTTATAAAATATGATTATTGGTACTATTATTTGACTGAGATAAAAAAAAGAAAGATTAACTGCCTGTTAGTTTCAGCCATATTTCGGGGAGGGCAGTCCTTTTTTAAATCATATGGGACCCTACAAAGAAAAATGCTCCTTTGCTTTACCGGGATATTTGTGCAGAATGAAGAATCAAAAGAATTATTAAAAACAATAAATATTGAAAACTGTATTGTCACCGGGGATACAAGGTTCGATACCGTTATTAAAATTGCAGAAAAATTTGATCCCATTCCTCCTGTTGAAAATTTTATCGGCAATCAAAAATGTATTGTGGCAGGAAGTACCTGGAAAGAAGATGATAAAGTCCTGCAGCAAGTACTTGCTAAGCTACTTGATCATAATCTTAAATTAATTATTGCGCCCCATGAAATGAATCAGGCCAATCTGGCTGAATTAAAAAGTCTGTTCCCGGCTTCAATAAGATTTTCACAAATGACCGGCTATCAGCCTACTGCCGGTAACATTCTTATCATTGACAGCTTTGGCTTGCTTTCCCGTTTATATAAATATGCATATATAGCTTACGTAGGGGGTGGATTTACAAAGGATGGGGTTCACAATATTTTGGAAGCAGCCGTATACGGAAAGCCGGTTGTATTTGGAAAAAATTATAAAAAGTATAAAGAGGCCATTGATCTGATAAAATATGAAGGCGCGAAAAGTTTTGCTGATAAAGACGACTTATACCAAATATTCCTAACCCTGATAAATGATGAAGAAGATTACAGACAAAGATGCCAGGCATCTGAAAATTATGTCTACGAAAATAAAGGTGCGACGGAAAAAGTATTGAATTATATTGAAGAAAAGCGCCTTTTGACTAGCTGATAAAAATGCTTTGCGATTTCATTTTCCCTGTTCCAGCCTAATTTCACGATCAATTCCCGGTTGATCCAGTATTCGGCTTCCGGAAAAATATAAAAGCTGTTGATTGTTTTTATACTTCTTTCATACATAGCTTCGTCACCCCGGAAAAGATCATTAATAAAAACAAAGCGATCATTAATGCCAATGGCTTTACGCAAATCCTTTATGGGTTCATGTTTTAATATTTCAACGACCTCAGTTTTTTCCTGTTTTAACCGGTCATTCAGTGATTCCTGCTGATGAATTGCCATTTCGTTTATTTCTTTCACACCTTCCTGGTTTGATAAGGTGGGAATTTCAAATAGCGGGTCAAACAATAAATTTGACGGTTCTGTTTTCTTTGATGAGATCGTTACTTTGCTTCTTGAATGCGTAAGTTCTTCTTCCTCTACAACAGGATATCTTTCTTTGGTTGTTTTCTGAGAGCCTTCTTCCGTCCACGAAATATTTATTGTTTTAGGAAGCATCACGGCAACTTTTGAAGTGCCCAATGTATAATTACCGTTTACCTGTAATTGATACAATTCATTTTGCAGCATTTGAACAGTAACAAGCATTTGAGAAGGGCTTGAATTTTTCTCAGCTTGTTCTTTTAACTTGCCGATGAGGATCTGGATTCGTTCCATTGATTTATACTACTTTTGACATCTTTGAAAGATTTTTAAAGTTACAAACTGTTTGCCAATAAAGACAGTATAGTCAACTAATCCAATCAATTTAACAATGTTTATTGAACCCCACATAAGAGGGGAGCGCCGGGGCTGGATAGAAGTTATATGTGGCTCTATGTTTTCCGGAAAAACAGAAGAACTCATTCGCCGGTTAAAAAGAGCAAAAATTGCAAACATGAAAGTAGAAATTTTTAAACCGATCATTGACATACGTTATGCGGAAGTAAAAATAGTTTCTCACGACACCAATGCGATACAGTCCACACCGGTTGATAATTCTCAGAAAATTTTATTGCTTGCACAGGGTGCAGACGTAATAGGAATTGATGAGGCCCAATTTTTTGATGAAGAATTGCCAGCGGTTTGTGATGAACTTGCTTTACAGGGAATAAGAGTTATTGTTGCGGGACTTGATATGGATTATCTCGGCGATCCTTTTGGACCTATGCCCAACTTAATGGCAAAAGCTGATTATCTTACAAAAGTGCACGCCATTTGTGTGGTATGTGGGAATATTGCTAATTATTCTTATCGCAAGGTCCCTAATGATGACCAGGTAATGCTCGGTGAAATGGATGTGTATGAACCACGTTGTCGTATTTGCTATAACCAGGGAATGAGTTGAATTCACTAAACCACATACTTACTCTTTTCAAAAAAGATTTGTTGCTTGAAATAAGGCAACAATATAGTTTTTACGGTGTGCTTTTGTACATCGGTGCAACCATTTTTGTCTTATATATGGCTCTCGAAACCCCGGAAAGCAATGTGTGGAATGGATTATTTTGGGTAATACAACTTTTTATTTCTATTAACGCTGTTGCTAAAAGCTTTTTGCAGGAAAGCCGCGGACGCATGTTATATTTTTATTCCATCGCAGGGCCAAAAGATTTTGTATTAGCTAAATTGCTTTTTAATTCTTTGCTGATGCTGTTGATGAGTCTACTCAGCCTCGCTCTATTCAGTTTGTTTCTTGGGAATCCTGTCCAAAAAGCAGGCGTATTTATTGGACTTGTTCTATTAGGTGGATGGAGCCTGAGCCTGGTATTTACATTCCTGGCAGCGATTGCTGCAAAAGCACAACAGAATGCCGCTATCATGGCTATTCTTGGCTTTCCCCTTATTATTCCTCAACTTTTGTTGCTGATACGTTTGTCAACAGCCGCATTTAATGAAACAATGTCTTTTCCTGTTTCAACGGTTTTATTATTAATGGCTCTTGATGCAATGGTCATCTTATTGGCTGTAATTCTTTTTCCTTTTTTATGGAAAGACTAACGAGAAGTAAGCAGTGAATAATTATTCATTATTAATTATTATTTCTTCATTATCCATTCCTTCTTATTTTTGCTCCACTTTAAAAAATGATTGCTGGCTTGTCGTTGAACTTTTTTTAAACAGTGCCTGCCAATGTTCAGTAATGTATGCATAAATCCTGGTGGAAAATATTATGTGTGGTCTTGCTGCTCTACACTTTTATTGCCGGTTTTTTAATGGATGTTCCCCGGTTACCCGCTCTGTCTGAAACCATTCGCAATCTTTATTTTCATGTGTGCATGTGGTTTTGCATGATGATACTTTTTTCCGTATCTGTAATATATGCCATCAAATACTTACGCAGCAATAAATTAACTGATGATATTTACAGTCGTCAGTTTGCGGTTGTAGGAATTGTATTTGGCGTGCTGGGTTATGCGACAGGCACGATCTGGATGAGTTATACCTGGGCTGACCCCAATAACAGTTCTTTTCAATCATTCAGTGCAGTGGCCCGCGAACCAAAATTGATCGGAGCCGCTATTGCCCTGTTGATCTATTTTGCTTACATGGTGCTTCGTGATTCAATTTCCGATATAGATAAACGGGCAAGAATAACCGCCGTGTATAACATATTTGCTTACGCCCTTCTGTTTCCTACTATATGGATCATTCCAAGATTGTTACCCAGCCTTCATCCCGGCGGAGAAAACGGAAACCCCGCATTGGATACAAATGATATTGACAGCCGCATGAGACTGGTTTTTTATCCTGCTGTTGCCGGATGGACATTGCTGGGGGTTTGGATAACTTCTTTAAAAATTCGCCTGAACCTTTTAAAAGAGAAAAGACTGCTGCAATGAAAAAAATAAAATATGTGCTCGCATTGATTGGACTGCTTTTATTAACAGTAATCAACCATGCACAGGCTGATGGGAACAAGGTTGAAATGGCTGATACTATGCGTAGCAATGGCAGAATATATGTAGTAGTAGCAGTGGTGGTTGTAATTTTAATAGGGCTTGTCTTATATCTTGTAAGATTAGATAAAAAGATAACGAGACTGGAAAAAGAAAATAAAAAAGATAACGTGAATAGATAAAACTAATAAAGAATTTGCCAGTAACAATAAACTGTAACGCTAATTGTATCCCGGGTAAATTAAGAGCACAAAAAATGTCATTGTATTTATAACCTTCCTTATACTCCTTTAGGGGATAGGGGCACAAAATTCAATCTCATGTCAGAGAAGCACTATAGTTTTTTTGAAAACGTAAATAAAACTTTTGATAAAGCGGCGGCCTTTACCAAATGGGACCCCGGTGTTTTGGAACAAATAAAAGAATGCAATGCTGTTTATCAAATGAAGTTCCCGGTAAAAATGGATGATGGAAGAATAGAGGTCATCGAAGCCTACCGGGTGCAGCATTCGCAGCACAAAACACCCTGCAAAGGTGGAATTCGTTTTGCGGCCGAAGTAAACCAGGATGAAGTCATGGCTCTGGCTGCCTTGATGACTTACAAGTGTGCTATTGTGAATGTACCATTTGGAGGCGGAAAAGGAGGGATTAAAGTTGATCCAAAAAAATATTCTGCGTATGAGCTGGAGAAAATTACACGGCGATATACGGCGGAATTGATCAAAAAAAATTTCATTGGTCCTGGCACAGACGTGCCGGCACCTGACTACGGAACCGGTGAAAGAGAAATGTCGTGGATACTGGATACCTATTCAAGTCTGCGTCCCGGCGAAATTGATGCAGCGGGTTGTGTTACCGGTAAACCAGTTACGCAGGGTGGCGTTCGTGGTCGTCGTGAGGCTACGGGCCTTGGAGTATTTTTTGGCTTGCGGGAAGTTTGCAGCATGCCTGATGTGATGAGTAAATTAGGATTGACCCCGGGTGTAGACGGCAAACGAGTGGTGGTACAAGGCCTGGGAAATGTAGGGTACCATACAGCTAAATTTTTTCAGGATGCAGGCTCAAAAATTATTGCGTTGGCAGAATATGAAGGAGCTATTTATAACGATGACGGCCTGGATGTAGATGAGGTTTTTCAAAACCGCCGGAAAACGGGGACGATATTAAATTTTCCGGGAGCAAAAAATTTTGCAAAAAATACAGATGCTCTCGAAATAAATTGCGATATTTTAATTCCAGCCGCATTAGAAAATGTAATTGACGAAGAAAATGCACCCAGCGTAAGAGCTAAACTAATTGGTGAAGCTGCCAATGGTCCATTAACACCCGAAGCGGACGAAATCTTTGCCCAAAAAGGAATTGTGGTGGTGCCTGATATGTATCTGAATGCAGGTGGCGTAACCGTTTCATATTTTGAATGGCTGAAAAACCTGAGTCATGTGAGATACGGACGTATGGAAAAACGTTTCACTGAAAACATGAATGCTCATATACTGGGACAGATGGAAGCACTGAGTGGGAAGAAAGTAGATACAGAAGAAAAAGAATTTATTATGCATGGGGCAGATGAAGTAGACCTTGTTTATAGCGGTCTCGAAGAAACAATGATAACAGCTACCCGGGAAATTATGGATGTCTGGAAAGCGAATCCTCAAATTCCTGATATGCGAACGGCCGCATTTGTAGTAGCTATTAATAAAGTGGGAACCAGCTATGCAGAGTTAGGGATATTTCCATAAGTATTGTCGAACAAAAAATTTTCAAAATCCGATTCTCCTGAAGCATGGGATTTTTTGTTTCCTGAATGTTAAAATACCTACCTTTCTGCACTCAAAAATTGATTATGAAAAAAATATTCTTTTTACTATTCGCTTTCATTTTTACAAAGGCTAATGCTCAAACTGTTGATGAAATCATTCAGAAATATGCAAGTGCAATGGGCGGATTAGATAATTTCAAAAAGATAAAAACGGCCAAATTGACCGGCACGGTGACTACCCAGGGAAATGATCTGCCTATCACTGTACAAATCATCAATGGCAGGGCTATGCGAACTGATGTTGAAGTAATGGGGCAAACTATCACCAATGTCTATAAGGATGAGAAGGGATGGAAAATTAATCCATATGCCGGCGCTCCAACGGCCACGGATGTAACAGGTGATGAATTAAATGAATTTAAAAACCAGGGCTCTTTGACCAGCCAGTTAATGGATTATAAAGCCCGTGGCTATAAAGTAGAATTGTTAGGACAGGAAGAGGTAAATGGTATTAAAGCGTACAAAATTCAATTAACCACAGAGAATGATAAAACAACTACGTATTATATTGATCCAACCTCCTTCCTGCTCATAAAAACTTTTGGTACGAGAAATATGATGGGGCAGGATATGCAATTAGAAACATATTATAGCGATGTAAAAGATATCGGCAATATTAAATTCAGCATATCAAGAAAAGTACAATCCGGTGGTCAAACTCTACAGGAAGTTCATTTTGACAAAGTAGAATTTGATGTGCCTATAGATGAAAAAATTTTTGATAAACAATAAAAATTAATATTCATCCCCAACTAAATCCACAAGGGCATTTGCTGGATAAGTTTTAAATCGATTCCGATTTTTTCCCAACCATAGGTGGTGTGGCCATTGGTAATGATAAGAAAAGAAACCGGAACACTGATATTATATCTCAGCACCTGGTGCAAAGCAGCATCATTCAAATCAATCGATGCGGCCTTGCATTCAATCATCATCCAGGGTTTATGGTTTTTTTCATAAACTAAAATATCAAATCTTTTTTTTAATTCCCCCAGCATAATTTCTTTTTCAACTGCAATAAAGGCAGCTGGATAATGAAGTGTCTGAATAAGATATTGAATAAAATTTTGCCTGACCCATTCTTCTTCACTTAAAACAAGCCATTGCTTCCGGATAGCATCAAAAATAAATTCGACTTCTTTTTCTTTTTTCAGCCTGAAAACTGGTTCGGGGAAATCAACGGCAATCATTCCCAAAAATAAATTTTTATATTAGCAGAACGTTAATTGA
>WNFX01004337.1_pt1 | contig 13948 bp, 11 predicted proteins | sample 5400111 | NCBI WGS metagenome assembly WNFX01 (sample SAMN13153363, study PRJNA577476) | soil metagenome | isolation source: 40 cm soil or saprolite under grassland replicate 1 | place: USA:California | collected 2016-06-15
GGTTGTGCAGGAGCCATGCGTGACCTCGTCGCTGTTTAGCGCCGCCGGACGCAGCCTCAGACGCTCGTTCCGTTAGCCGCGCGCGCGCGGATACCACAACGCCCCCGTTTGTCGTCAACCGTCCACGACTCTGCGCTCCCTTTGAAACCCCGGAAGCCCGATCGCCCTAGCACTCCTCTGGCGTCGACCAACGTCGTCCTTTGGCGGGACTGCGACGACGTGACTATGTGCCTGGCTCCGCGCGTCGACGCTTTGCGGCGCGAGCAGCTGACCCCACGAGGACACCGAGCATCCACGCGACGAAAGTCAGGCCGATGATGAAGACCGCGAATCCAGGCTCCCACCACCGGCCCAGATACACGTAACAGTCTGAGCAATCAGGACGCTGGTCGCTTGGTGTGGCCATGAAGTAGCCGACGACGAGCCAAGCCATGCCGAAAGCCAACCCGACCAAGAGCAGCGCAGCCGTCCGTCGCCATGTTCCTCCACGGACAAGGGCGAGCGCGAATCCCAGCGCCCCTACGATCCCCCAGATCAGCGGAAGCATCCTCACCTCGTTCACCCCTGATCGACCGTTTTCCTGCGGTGGCGAGCCGACCGGGAGGAGGCCGAGATCCCGCCTCGGCGCCGGTCGGTTCCCAGTCGACATCGAGAACGAGCGCGCGCCGCCAAGCACAGCGTTGGGCAAAAGCACGCCGAGCAATCGATTCGCGACGATCGCAGGGATGCTTCGTACTGGGTGTTCTCCCGCGCCTGTACAGAGAAGCGTCGAGGAGTGTCGCGGTTTGTTGGAACTACGACAGCCGGCCAGAGATGGCTGCCGCTTCTTCGCGGCGATGCTCGTCCCGCGGTTTCCGTCGAGGGGGCGTTGGGTCACTCCATCTGCGGGAAGCCGATGAAGCGGACGAGCGTGGAGGTTCGCCTGAGAGTTCTGCTCGCGGGCCTTCCGCTTATGGATTCACCGCGGCGTGTTACCGTCACCGGGCTCGAGGTTCGGCGCCGGGTGCTCGGTCTTGCGTGCGTGCACGTGCGCGCGAGAGAAATGTCGTGGGCGCTCCCGACGAGCTCCCCGCCGTCTGGCCCCAGCCCGACGAACGCATTCGCGGGGGTGGGGGTAGCTCTCACACCTTCTATTTTGCGTGCGCGCGAGCGAAAGTGATGGGCGCTCACGACGAGGCGCGCCGGCCAGCAGGACCCGGTGGAAGCCTGCGGTTGCCGCGGCGTGAGCCCCGATGCCGGTGGCAAGCAGTTCTCACTCGACACGACCGTAAGCGGCCAGCTCTTCGGAGGGAGCCAGTACGTCGCACACCGGCAGCGCGGTTGGTGCGTTTGTAGCCGCTGCTCGAGTCAGGAGAGACGCAGCGGCAAGGGCGAGCGCGGCGACGAGCGCACCGGCGGCGGCGTCGAGGAAGAAGTGGTTGCCGGTGGCGACGACCACGAGCAGCACGAACGCCGGGTAGAGCGTGTGGGGTGCCAAAATTCGGTTCCTGCTGCAAACCGCCCCATTCTCGTTGTCGATCCCGAGTTTTGGCACCCCACAGCCACCGCTCGCTGTTTGCACGCGCAAGGGCGGCGGTTCTACGGCTACAAGCTAATCGACCGCCAAGCCTTCCTAGCCTTCGCCAGGAAGGTCAGCTCGGTAGCTCTGTCGCACTTCCAACAGAAAGCGACAGAGGAGAATTCGCCCGGGCTGCGGCGGTCGCTGATCGTTTCGCCTCGCGCGTGTAACTAACGATTCGCAATCCGCTTGATGCAAGGCGAGACTCTTCGCCGTCCGTGTTCGACTTCCCGATCCAGCCCTCCGCGTCGACCTACGGGACTTCTTCCATCGCTGGGGCTGCGTTACCTACGAGGTCAACGATGACGTGATCGAGGTCATCGTCCCCGACGCTTCTGGCGAGCGCCAGGGGCGCCGCGAGCTCGAGCTCCACCTCGAGACCTGGCGAGCACATCACCCCGGTCTCGAGCTGGAGCTCCTCGACTGATCAACCCCCACGCGCTTCCCCATCGGCGAGCCTCGAGATCCTCCGCCCAGCCGCGCCCGGTCGGAAAGATGAAGTCCTTCTCCGGGTCGGTCGAGACGGAGGCGTAGGTCTTCTTGATCTCGCTCTTCAGGAGCTCGACATCGACCTCGACATCGACTGCCACGTGCGCCTCCTCAGCGTCCGGGACTTGACCCAACCGTCTGCGAAGACTAACGCGCCGGCGCCAGCCCATCCTGCTCAGGGTCTGGGGATCGGGCCGTTTGATAAGCCGATGTTCGACTGAGTTAAAGCACCCCCACAGGTATCCCGTTGCCCCCCGGCCGACAGCAGCGTAAGCTCGCGCCGCGTGAACTGGGAGGTCTTCGTCACTTGCGCCGTCACCGGCGTCGGCGACACGGTGGGCAGAAGCGGCCGTGTTCCGATTGCCCCCGCGCAGATTGCCGACGCGGCGATCGAGGCTGCGCAGGCCGGAGCCGCGGTGGTGCACATCCACGTGCGCGATCCGGAGACCGGCAAGGGTTCGCGTGACCCGCGTCTCTACCGCGAGGTGGTCGATCGGATCCGCTCGTCAGACGTCGACGTTGTGCTCAACCTCACCGCGGGGATGGGCGGCGACCTCGTCCTGGGCGGCGCCGAAGCGCCCTTGCCGTTCGACCGCGGCGGGACAGATCTGGCCGGAGTCGAAGAGCGGCTTGTTCATGTCGAGGAGCTCCGGCCGGAGATCTGCACAATCGACTGCGGCACGATGAACTTCGCTGCGGGCGGGGACTACGTGATGGTCAACACGCCGACGCTGATCCGCGAGATGGCGCGACGCGTGCGCGAGCTCGGAGTGCGACCGGAGCTCGAGGTCTTCGACACCGGGCACCTCGTACTCGTTCATGAGCTGATCCGCGACGGTCTCGTCGAGGAGCCCGTGCTGATCCAGCTCTGCACCGGGATTCCGTACGGTGCGCCGGACGACCTGGCGACGCTCCTTTCGATGGTGCACCGGCTTCCGCCGGGTGCGATCTTCTCCGTGTTCTCGATCGGTCGCATGCAGCTGCCGTTCGTTCCGCTCGCCGCGCTCACGGGCGGGAACGTTCGCGTGGGCCTCGAGGACAACATCTACCTGTCGCGCGACGTGCTCGCGGGCAACGGCGAGCTCGTCGAGCGTGCCATCACGATCCTCAAAGCGATGAACGTCCGCACCCTCGGCCCCGACGAGGTGCGCGAGCAGCTCGCACTGCGCCGTGCCTGAGCGCCCTGCGGCGGTGGCGCTGCTCGGTGGCGGCGTGATCGGTGCCGGCTGGGCTGCCCGTTTCGTGTTGAACGGGGTTGACGTCCGCCTCTTCGACCCCGATCCGGATGCGCCGAGGAGGATCGGCGAGGTGCTCGACGATGCCCGTCGCGCCTACGGCAGATTGACGCTGGCTCCGTTGCCTTCGCGGGGCCAGTTGACCTTCGCCGGCACCGTGGCCGAAGCGGTAGAAGGAACGTCGTTCGTGCAGGAGTCCGCGCCCGAGCGGCCGGAGATCAAGCGCGAGCTGTTGGCCGCCGTGAGCGCGGCCACGCCGCCCCAAACGGTCATCTGCTCGTCGACATCCGGACTCCGGCCATCTCTCCTCCAGGATGGAATGCGCCACCCCGAACGGTTCGCCGTCGGGCATCCGTTCAACCCCGTCTACCTGCTCCCGCTAGTCGAGGTCTGTGGCGGCGAGCAAACCGCTCCGGAGACCCTCGACCGGGCCGCGGCCGTTTACGAGGCAGTCGGGATGCACCCCCTCCGCATCCGGACCGAGATCGACGGCTTCGTCGCCGACCGCCTCCTAGAGGCGTTGTGGCGCGAAGCGCTCTGGCTGGTCCAGGACGATGTCGCGACCGTCGCAGAGATCGACGACGCAATCCGCTACGGCGCCGGACTTCGCTGGGCGTTCATGGGGACGTTCCTGACGTACCGGATTGCGGGAGGCGAGGCCGGAATGCGGCACTTCATGGAGCAGTTCGGCCCGGCTCTCCAGTGGCCGTGGACGAAGCTCGTCGATGTGCCCGAGTTGACCGACGGTCTCGTTGCGAAGATCGCAGGACAGTCAGACGCGCAGGCGGCTGGTCGTTCGACGCGCGAACTCGAGCGGCTTCGGGACGACTGCCTCGTTGCGGTCTTGCAGGGCCTTCGTGCCGAGGGAGCGGGCGCCGGCGCCGACCTCGCCGCGTGGGAACGCACGCTCTTCGAGTCGGGCAACACACGCGTGCTGGAGGAGGACGACGACCTCACCCAGCCGGCGCGACTCCATTCGGCGCGTGTGCCGGCCGATTGGATCGACTACAACGGTCACGTTCACGAGAGTCGCTACCTGCAGCTGTTCGGCGACGCGTCGGACGCGCTCCTTCGCTACCTCGGCATCGATGCGGAGTACCTCGCGAAGGGCGGGAGCTACTTCACGGTCGAGACACACCTCTGTCACCTGCGCACGCTAGCGGGCGGTGACCACGTGCACGTGACGACCCAGGTCCTCGGGTGGGACGCGAAGCGCCTGCGCATATTTCACACGCTGTATCGCGACGGCGAAGAGGAACCGGTTGCAACGGCCGAGCAGCTTTTCCTCCACGTCGACACTACGGTCGGCCGCGCGGCGGGCGTGCGCGAAGACGTGCGCGATCGTCTCTCGCGCCTCGCGGACGCGCATGCGCGTCTGCCGCCACCGGAACGCAGCGGGCGGCGAATCGCTCTCCTCGGCTAAGCGTTGTCTCGTCGGCGAGGAACCAGCGGTTGAACTCGTGCGCCAAGGTCTGTCTGGACGCGCTCACAGACGCGGCGGCTCGTTTGCGACCTCGGGGCAGATGAGTTCGCATGCAGTACGTTGTCGACGACCGCGAGGGTATCGTCGCCCGCGAGGCCACGGAGCGCGAGGGTGGTTCTGCGGCTGAGGATGTCGTCGAGGCTACAGGCCCATTCGACGTCGCGCGCATAGACAGCCTGCGCGGCAAGATCCGGCCCGTCGGGATGGAGTCGCTGGAGAAGATCAGGGTCGTTTGCGGCCGGAGCGAGAACGTCAGCGGCGAGGCTCCCGTACAGGTGTGCGAGGTGAGCGGAGACGCGACGCTCGAGCTCCGGCCAGCGCTGGGTGAGCGTGTCGGCCACCGCGTCTCTGTCGGCGGCTCCGGGCAGCGGTGAGGGCGCCCGATCGAGCCGGTGTAGGCCTAAGTCGGCGCGAAGCGCGCTGAGAGTCGCGAGTGCGATGCGACGGTAAGTCGTGAGCTTGCCCCCGGCCACGCTCAGCATCTCGCCGGAGCCTCGGTTAAGAACCGTCTCGCGGCGGGCGCTCGCGGTCGCCGCGCGCCCGAGTGGGAGGACACGGAGGCCGGCGAACGTCGAGCAGATCGCATCCGGACGAATCACATCCTTCGTAACGGCTACCGCCGCCTCGTCGAGGATCTGCGTGACCTCGGCCTCGGTCGCCTCGACTCGATCAGGTGCTCCGTCGTAGAGCACGTCCGTCGTTCCGAGCAGGAGCATGTCCTGCCACGGAAGGGCGAACGAGACGCGCACATCGTCGTGTGGGATCGCCAGCGCGGCCGTCCACGGCTGCTCGAGCCGGAGCAGAACGTGCGACCCCTTGCTCAGTCGTACGGTGGGTGACGCCGACGGATCCTCGAGACGTCGGACTTCATCCACCCAGGGTCCTGTCGCGTTGACGACCGTTCGCGCTGAGATGGCTTCGACACTCCCGTCGACGAGCACGTCGGCGCCCGTGACGCGCCCGCCGACGATCCGTAGCTCGCGCACCTCCGCGTAGTTGAGGAGAGTGGCCCCGCGGTCTGCGGCTGCGCGGAGGTTCGCGAGGCAGAGGCGCCCATCGTGAGTGACCGCGTCTGCGTAGACGCCGCAGCTGCGCAGGCCGTCGACCTGCAGGCTGGGTACGCGCGCGCGGGCACTGTTAGGAGCAGCGAGCCTGTGGAGGCGCGAGTGCGCGAGCGCGGAGTAGAGAACGAGACCGGCCTGGATCGTGAGCTGGCCGTACGGGCCGTTCCGGTACAGGGGAAGCAAGAACGGCAGCCGACGGACGAGATGCGGCGCAACGACGTGCATCAACAGTCGGCGCTCGTGGTGCGCCTCTCGCACGAGGCGAACGTCTCCCAGCTGGAGATACCGAAGACCGCCGTGGATGAGCTTCGAAGAGGCGCTCGACGTACCGGCGCCGAAGTCGCCACGGTCGACGAGCGCAACGGCGAGACCGGCCCGGGCGGCCTCGGCCGCGATTCCGGCACCGATGATTCCGCCGCCGATGACGAGCAGGTCGAACCTGCGCTTGCCAAGCTGCTCGATCGACTCACCGCGCGTCGTCATCGGCTACTCAAGCTGCTTGCGAATGCTGGTCGCGGCGGCAAGAGCCGTCTGAACGGCTGTCTCCGTGTACCACGTGCCGAGGTAGTCGCCGGCGAGATAGATCGGCGCGAGTGATCGAATCAGCGCCGGTTGGAGGCTGCTGCGACCGGGCCGGGGATAGGGCAGGCCGCGCTCCCAGCGGTGAATCACGATCTCCTCGACGACATCTCGACCGCTGGGAAAGAGTCCCTGGAAGTCGGCAAGGAAGCGTTCGGCTACCTCGGAGTCGTCGAGTCCGGCAAGCTGGCGAGCCAGGTTCGCAGCCGCATAGACCATGAGGCTACCGCCGGGGTGCCGCGTCCGTCGGGGGTCTCGAAGCACGTTCGCGGTGTTGAACAGCATGCTGAACGAGCGCTTGGGAGTCGCAAGCGCATAGAGATCGTCCCACGGCATCGGCGCCTGCTCTCGAGTGACAAGCGCGCCGACGACGTACGGCCCGTAAGGGATCGCCTCGAGGGCGTCCGCCGTGTCTGGCGGGAGGTCCGCGACGATGGCGCGGGTGACGTACGCGGGCGTGGCGACCACCGCCGCCCTCGCACGAATTTCGCGCTGCCGACCTGCTTCGACGAAGTGGACGCGCGCTCCATCCCGTTCGCGTTCGACGACGGCGACCTGCGCGCTGGTCCGGGCACGATCGCCCAAACCGAGCGCGAGCGCATCGATGACGGCACCCGAACCCCCGATGATGTTGCGCGACAGGCCGGCGACGCGATTCCAGACGAGGTGGAAGTATCCAACCCCGTACCCGGCTGCGAGCTCCTCGGGCTCTCCCGAAGAACGTGTCAGCGTCGAGCGCAGCAACGCGTCGGCGTCCTCGGGCAGCGGCCCGGTGAATTCGGCGAACGACTGATCGCCGAGGAACGCAAGGATCCGCATTTGACGATCCGCCGGGTCCTCGCCGCTCCGAGGCGCGGCGATCGCCGCGTACTTTCGCACCGCCAACCGAAGCTTGACCCCGGTTCGGGCGAGAGCGAGCCGTGAGTGGCCCGGCATCGGCAGCCGGAACGGAAAGAGCTCGACCGGACCGTCCGCAACGATCTTCCCGTTCAGCGAGGCCGCCGTCAGCCGGCCCGGCACCGGCCTGGCCGTGACCCCGGCGGCAGCGAGGAGACGCCCAGAAGCTGATTCGGGCGCTGCGAAGACGTGCGCGCCGAAGTTCAACCAGTAGTTGCCGCGGCGTTCCGATCGGATCCGGCCACCGAGTCGATCTGTCGCTTCGATCAGAAGCACGCGTCGGTCGCGCAGCTCCCAGGCCGCCGCCAGGCCCGCGATTCCGCCGCCGACGACGATCGCATCGAGTCTTGAATCGGCGGTGCGAACCATCACCCGGGAAGCGAAGCCGGCTCGGGCTCCACCTCCGCCGCCTCAGGCGCCGGCTGTTTGGTGACGAGGAGCCAGAGTCCCGTTGCGGCGGCGCAGATCATGAGCGCCAGGAATGCCCACTGCTCGCTCGCCGCCTGCGCGATCGCCGCGGCGGCGACCGGGGCAACGGCCCCCGCCGCCCCCCAGGCCAGGTTGAGCAGCCCCATCACCGCGCCACGGCCGAGGTCGGCGCGATAGGCGCCGAGTGCGCCGAGTGGATACGACAGCGTCGAGAGAACCGCCCAGAACGGCGAGCGGACAAGCAAGAACGTCACGATTGCCGCGGTCGACGTCTCCGCGACCACGAAGGTCATCGTGCCGGCGTAGCAGAGTGCGGCGATTCCGACGACGCGGAGGGCGACGGCCCTCGCACCTGCACGCGTGACGAGTGCGCTGGTGAAGACGAAGATCGCCGAAGAGGCGCTGAATGCCAGTCCGGTCGCCGCCGGCGAGAGGCCGTTACCCCGAAGCTCGATCGGCACCAGCAGATTGACGCCTCCCCCCGTGACCCCGAGCAGGACCATCAGCACCGCGCTGCCGACGACGATGCGGTTGCGACCCGCCGCCTGCAACGTTTTCACGACGGGCTCGTGCCGGTACGGCGAGTCGGCGCCCCCGCCCCGGAGGAGCGCGGCCGTCACGATCGCCGACGCTGCCGCGAGGGCGAGGAACGGCGCGCGAACACCGAACGCGTTCGCCGTCACACCGGCGAAAGCCGGACCGAACATGATGCCGACGCCGGCTGCTGTGATCGACATGCCGAGCGAAGACGGGCGTGTGCCGCGAGGACCGTGTTCGGACTGCCAGGCGAGGCCGGCGGTCCAGATCGTGCCGAGGGCGACGCCGAACGCGGCTCGGGAGAGCAGAAGCGTCCAGAAGTTGGCCGCGAGCCCCTGGCCGAGGCTCGAGACCGCCACGAGCGCGGAGGAGCCCACGGTCAGCGTCCGTGTCCCCACGCGGTCGGCAAGGACCCCGATCGGGAGCGAGACGACGAGCGTTGCAAGACCGGCTGCGGCCAAAACCGTTCCGAGCTCGACCTTCGTCAGCGACAACCGTTCCGCGAACGTCGGAGCGAGGGGCACGATCGCCATCCAGACGACCTCCGTGAGGAAGATCAGCGCGTAGAACGGAACGGTCGCCTTGCGCAACAGGATGATGCTGCTAGACGGCGGCCTCGACCGTCGGCGTGTCTGCCAGCAACTCCTGCGTATACGCCTCCTGTGGCGCGTCCAGAACGGAGCGAACACGGCCGTGCTCGACGACGTTCCCCCGGCGCATGACGGACACCGTGTCGGCAATCGTGCTGATCAGAGCGAGGTTGTGGGTGACGAAGAGCAAGCCGAGCCCGAGCTCCCTCCGCAGCTCCTCGATCAGCTCGACGATCGCGGCCTGAACCGACACATCGAGTGCCGACGTCACCTCGTCGCACACGAGCACTGACGGTTGTGCCGCGATCGCGCGGGCGATCGCGACGCGCTGCCGCTCGCCGCCCGAGAGCTGGTCGGGGTAGCGATCCACGACGGACTCGCTCAGGGCGACGCGATCGAGCGCCTCGCGAACCCGCAGCTCCGAGTCCCGGCCGTGCAAGCCTTCGAAGATGCGCAGCGGCTGCGCGATGATCTGCCCGATCGTCTTCCGCGGATTGAGCGAGCCGTACGGGCTCTGGAAGATGTACTGGATCTGGCGCCGCGTCTCCCGGTCACGCGCTCGTGCGCCGGGCGGCAGCCGTCGGCCTCGGAGCAGCATCTCCCCCGCGAGTTTCCGATGCAGCCCCCCGATGCAGCGCGCGAGCGTCGTCTTGCCAGAGCCTGATTCACCGACCAGCGCGACGCACTCGCCGGGCTCGACGCGCAGATCGATCCCGAAAAGCACCTGCCGGTCGCCGTAGAAGGCAACGAGATTACGAACCTCCAACAAGGCGGCTTCCGTCGCGCCACGCGCACGGCCGGCAAGGCGGGCCTGTTCCCGCCGGGCCTCCGCAAGCACACTCTCGTAGTGAAAGCAGCGCACCTCGTGACCAGCGCTCACGGCGACGACTGGCGGGAACGAAGCGCTGCACTCCGCCGTGGCGTACGCGCAGCGGGGAGCAAAGTGGCAGCCGGGCGGCCTGGTGCCGGGCCGGGGCGCACCGCCCGGAATGCCAACCAGTGCATGCTCGCCGCTGATCTCCGGGATTGCATCGATCAGCCCGCGCGCATATGGATGGGCCGAGCCCGCAAAAAAAGTCCGTTTCGGTCCGAGCTCGACGATGCGACCCGCGTACATGAGGGCGACCCGGTCGGCAAGGTTCGCGACAACCGCGAGGTCGTGGCTGACGTAGAGCGCGGCGACGCCGTGTGCAGAGCACAGCTCCCGAACCGTCCGCAGCACGTGAGCCTGCGTGGTGACGTCGAGACCTGTCGTCGGCTCGTCGAGCACAATGACGCGCGGCCGGCATGCGAACGCCATCGCGAGCGCGATCCGCTGCTGTTGACCACCGGAGAGCTGGTGGGGATAGCGGCGCAGAAATTCACGATCCGAGGGCAGTGCCACCTCTTCGAGCATCTGCGCGATCCGAGCCTTTCGCTCCTCGTCGGAGGCTCCGAACCCGTGGGCCTCGAGCACCTCTCCGAGCTGACGACCGACGCGGAGATTCGGGTTGAGCGCCGCCGCCGGGTCCTGCGGGACGTACGAGATGACGCCCCCGCGCAGCGCGCGCAGCTCGCTTGCGGAGAGGGCGAGCACATCGAGCTCGCCGACCCGAATGCTGCCGCGGGTGATGTGCACGCCGCGACGGGTGTGACCAAGGAGCGCGAGACCTGCCGTCGTCTTGCCCGATCCGGACTCGCCGACGAGGCCGAGCACCTCGCCCGGGGCGATCGTGAACGAGACCTCGTCGAGGATGTCGTCGCCGGTCCGGATCAGCTCGACCTTCAAGTCGGAGACGGCGACGGCGGGCGCACTCACTCCGCGGCACCCCGGTCGATGCCGGCCACGGCGCGCGAGAGGCCGTCGCCGATCAAGCTCGTCGCGACCGTGAGCGCAGCGATCGCGACCACGGGCAACGCCACTCCCCACGGGGAGCTGAGGATTCCGAGCCGGTTCTCGTTGATCATCAAGCCCCAATCCGCAGCCGGCGGCTGCAACCCTTCGTGCAGGAACGAGAGCGCCGCAATGAGTCCGATCGTGTACGTGTAACGGAGCGAGGCCTCGACGAGCAGCGGGCTCGCGATATTGGGGAGCACCTCGCCGAGGAGGATGCGCGTCCGAGACTCGCCGGCCGCTTCGGCGGCGCGCACGAAGTCGCGTTCGACGACCTCGAGCGCTGCACCCCTGACGACCCGCGCGACCCGTGGCATGGTCGTGATGGCGACGGCCAACACGACGAGCCACAGTTTGGGTCCGACGGTCGCGACCGCGACAAGTGCGAGAATGATCGACGGGAACGACAGGATGACGTCCATCGACCGCATCAGGATGTCGTCCAAGCGGTTGCGCGCGTAGGCGGCGACAAGACCGATGGCGATGCCGAGTGCGAGGCCGAGACCGGTCGCGATCGTGGCCAGCGCGAACACGCTTCGGCCGCCCCAAAGGAAACGCGAGAGCACGTCACGGCCGATGTAGTCGGTTCCGAAGGGAGACGCGCTCGAGCTCGTGAACGGGAGGCCGGACCGGCTGGTGAACGCGGTCGGCGAAGACGGCGCAAAGAAGGGGCCGAGGAGGGCGATTCCGAGCAAGAGCATGAACAGCGCAAGCCCGATCTGCGTGCGCCGTAGGCGAATCGCCTGCCCAAGCATCCGGGCGACCGGCCCACGCACAATCCGGGGAGCGAACCGCGGCGCGTGAGCGATTGTCGCCACTACAGCGAGGTCCTCACGCGCGGGCTGACGAGGATGGTCGCGATGTCGGCGAGGAGATTGACGACGACGTAGACGGCTGCGATCAGCAAAGAAACGGCCTGGACGATCGGTACGTCCCGGTTGTTGACGGAGTCGACGAGCTTGGCGCCGATCCCGGGGTAGCTGAACACGAACTCGACCGCGACGATCCCGCCAGCGAGATAGACAAGCGTCAGCGCGATGGCCTGGATGCTCGGCACGATCGCGTTCGGAATCGCATGCCGCAGCACGACTTCGCGTTCCGGAAGTCCTTTGAGGCGTGCCATCTCCACGTAGTCGCTCTCGAGAACCTCGATCAGTGATGCGCGCATGAAACGCGCGATGTACGGGGCCACCGCGATCGACAGCGTCGCGACTGGGAGCACGAGCTCCCTCAAGTGCTGCCACGGGCGACTGCCGGGTGGGATCAAAGCGTCAGGCGGGAGAAAGCTGAAGACGACGGTGGCGAACAAGAGCACCAGCGCGATCCCCACGACGAATTCGGGCAGAGCGGCGAGCATCAACAGCACAAGGGACGAACTCGTGTCGAATAGGCGGTCGCGTCGAATCGCCGCGTAGATGCCGATTCCGAGTGCGAGCGGAATCGCGATCAGAGACGAGCAGAGCACGAGGAAGGCGGAATTGACGATCGCGTCCGAGATCACCTTCGTCACCGGGTCGCCGGACGCGATCGAGGTTCCAGGATTGAGCGTCAGCATTCCCTTCGCCCAACTGAGGTACTGGTCCACGACCGGGCGGTTGAGGTGGAGTTGCTCACGCAGCGCGCGCAAGCTGTCCGGCGTCGCATTCCGGCCGAGCAGCGCCTTGGCGGGATCAGTCGGCAGCGCCTGCGTCGCCGCGAAGATGATCAGCGAGACGACGACGAGCGTCAGCGCGCCCAGGGCTATTCGCCTGATGACGAAGCCGCTGATGCCGCCGAAGAGTCTCCTCATCTCTCGGGACGACCGATCGATCCAAACCGACCAGGTTGGGCGTCTCACGGCGCCCAACCGGACTTACTTGAACGCGATCGTGCGGAACGCGTTCCCATAGCCGCCGAGCGGCAGCGTCCCCTTGCTCGGCTGGAATCCCACGACCCTAGGGCTGTAGGCGTCGACGAGGTTGTAGAACCCCCAAACGATGTAGCCGCCGTCCGTGTACTCGATCTTCTGCATCTCGTGCACGAGCGCACAGCGTTTCTTCACGTTGGCTGTCCGCAACGCCTCGTTGTAGAGCGATACGAATCTCGGGTTGTTCCAGTGCGTCTCGTTGTACGGAGCGACGCTGAGGCTGCCCGCGGCAACCTGGTTCAGGTAGTTGCGCGTGCCCCAATAGTCGGTCGAGAACGGGTACTTGAGGTACTGGCTGCCGTAGAAGGTTGTCGCGTCGAGGTTCCTCACGTTCACCGTCACCCCAGCGGCCTTCGCCTGCTGCGCGAACACCTGCGCACATTCGACCTGACCGGCGCGGCCGTTCGTCGTCGCCAGGTCGATCGTCATGTCGGCATGCCCGGCGGCCTTCAGCAGCGACTTCGCCTGCGCGATGTCCTGATGACGGTGCGGCAAGGCAGTGTCATAGCAGGCGTCGAGCGGCGAGTAGATGTCATTGCCGACCCGTCCGTGCCCCGAGAAGGCCAGGTTGACCATCTGCGGGCGGTTGGCGATCAGCCGGAAGGCCCGGCGCACGCGCACGTCCGTGAACGGCGCCTGGTCGACGGCCATGCAGATCGGAACCCAGCCGCCGCCCGCGCTGTCCAGGATCTTCAACCCCTTGGCCTTGGCGCTGCTGATCTGTGCGAACGGCATCGCCGTGATCGCGTCGACCTGCTTGCCGAGCAGCGCGTTCACGCGGGCGACGTCGTCGTTGATGTCAATAACGATCAGCCGGTCGAAGTAGGGCTGGCCGTGCCGCCAGTAATGGGGGTTCCGAACGAACTGTGAGCGGTTCCCCGGCGTGAAGCTGACGAACTTATACGGCCCGGTACCGATTTGTGGGGCGCCCTGCTTGCTGTTTCTGTAACCGACCGGCACCATGCCCATGAAGTACTGGCCGAAGGCGTCCGGGAGCACCGAGTTCGGCGTGTCGAGCGCGAGCCGCACCGTCCACTTGTCCACCTTCTTGACGTTCTGCGGACGCAGCCCCGCCAGCTGCGCCGTCGCGTACAAGCTCAGCGACTTGTCGAGCATGCGCCGGATCGACCAGACGACGTCCTCGGCGGTCATCGTCTTGCCGTTGTGGAACTCGACGCCCTTTCGGAGCCTGATCGTCCAGGTCTTGGCGTCCTTACTCGTGAACGACCTAGCGAGACCCGGGCGCAGCTTGTAGTTGCTGTCGTAATAGACGAGCCCCTCAAAGAGCGCTGCCAGCCGAGCCGCGTC
>WNFX01015253.1_pt1 | contig 13943 bp, 18 predicted proteins | sample 5400111 | NCBI WGS metagenome assembly WNFX01 (sample SAMN13153363, study PRJNA577476) | soil metagenome | isolation source: 40 cm soil or saprolite under grassland replicate 1 | place: USA:California | collected 2016-06-15
TGCGGATTTCGGCTATCGATTTTGTAGATTCCTTCCGGTGTTTTCATGTCGCCTTCTTCCTGCTTCGCGCCCACTGGGTTCCGACCCAACGCGATTCGATAACGCTTGATCTGGTTGCCGTGGCGAAAGATCGACAATCGTTTCGCTGATTTTTCCACGAGAATCCGATCGATGGTTGTTCCCGCGGGTAACGGATGCCAATTGTGATGCGCGTAGAAGTAGAGGGCCAAGGCGCAGACGGCGACCGATATCACGACTGTCACAATGACTTTGCCAATCACAGCGGTGATCTTAATGACTTGGCCACAAATGCAACATTAGCGCGAATGTTGCGTGCGTCCCGAGTTGGAGATTGCCAATGCGGATTCGATGCCGGATAAATGCGCAGCACGTTTATGACTTCGGTACGGGCTTTTCTCGGTTACCCCTATCCTCTGGGCGCGACGTGGATGGGGAACGGTGTCAATTTTGCCATCTTTTCCGAACACGCTGCGGGTGTTGAGCTTTGCTTGTTCGACAGCATCGAGGCCACGGAAGAAAACATTCGTATCCCGGTCACCGAACACACCGATCAGGTTTGGCACGTGTTTTTGCCGGATGTGCGTCCAGGACAGTTGTACGGGTTCCGCGTTTCGGGTCCGTACGATCCGCAGCACGGGCTGCGCTTCAACAGCTCGAAACTGCTTCTCGACCCGTACGCAAAGGCGATCGCCGGAGAGGTGAGCTGGGCCGATGAAATGTTCGGTTACGTCATCGGAGGCGAGAAGGAAGATTTGACTCAGGACTTTCGCGATGATGCGTGGGGCGTGTCAAAGTCGGTGGTCATCGACACCGGGTTCGACTGGCAGGGCGATCAAAAGCTCGGTACGCCGTTGCACAATTCTGTGATCTATGAGGTGCACGTGAAAGGCTTCAGCAAGCTTTGGCCCGACGTGCCAGAACGACTGCGCGGCACTTACGCCGCCCTTGGCACCGCGGCAGCCATTGATTATTTCAAAAAGCTCGGCGTGACGGCGGTCGAGCTATTGCCAGTGCATGCGCACATTGACGACAAGGTCTTAATCGATCGCGGCCTGACGAATTACTGGGGTTACAATACGATCGGATTTTTTGCGCCGCATGCGCAGTACTCCAGCGCCGGGCAAATGGGCGAACAAATCTCCGAATTTAAATCCATGGTGCGCAGTCTTCATGCCGCCGGGATCGAGGTGATTCTCGATGTGGTTTATAATCATACTGGCGAAGGAAATCATCTTGGTCCCACTTTGTGCTTTCGCGGAATCGACGACGCCGCATACTACCGGTTGCATCCGGACAATCCGCGTTTCTATCTGGATTTCACCGGCACCGGGAACACACTGAATTTGCTCCATCCACGCGTGCTGCAGCTGGTGATCGACAGCCTGCGTTATTGGGTCGTGGAAATGCACGTGGACGGATTTCGTTTCGATCTGGCGGCCACGCTGGTGCGCAATCGTGACGGCGTAAATATGCTGCATCCTTTCCTTCAGGTTATCCAGCAGGACCCGATTCTTTCGAACGTGAAACTTATCGCGGAACCGTGGGACGTCGGCGAGAGCGGCTATCAAGTTGGAAATTTTCCTGCGCCGTGGTCGGAATGGAATGGGAAATATCGCGACGCCGTTCGCAGTTTTTGGAAAGGCGATGAAGGCCGAATCGGCGAGATGGGTTACCGGCTCACAGGCAGTCCCGATCTATACCAGCATAATGGCCGGCGACCGTACGCCAGTATTAATTTTGTCACCGCGCACGATGGTTTCACTCTGAACGACCTGGTCAGCTACCACGACAAGCACAACGAAGCGAACGGCGACGGAAACAAAGACGGCGACAATAATAATCTCTCGTGGAATTGCGGCTCGGAAGGTCCAACCCAAGATCCGCAGATCAACGCGTTGCGCGAACGACAGCGGCGGAATTTTCTGACCACGCTTTTTCTTTCACAGGGCGTGCCGATGCTCACTGGCGGAGATGAGTGGGGACGATCACAGACAGGCAATAACAATGCTTATTGTCAGGACAATGAGATCAGCTGGTTCAATTGGACGCACGACGAAAAGCAAAATCAGTTTCTGGAGTTCACGCGAAAGCTGATTGGATTCCGCCACGCGCACCCGGTGTTTCGTCGGTCGAAGTTTCTTCAGGGTCGCCGGATACGCGGGTCTGAGATTCGCGACGCGATGTGGTTCAATCCGGGTGGGAGCGAGATGAGCGACGAAGAATGGGCGTCGCCATTCATTCGGTGTGTTGGGATGCTGCTGAGTGGCGATACCAGCGACGTTCTCAGTTTCGAAGGCGAGCCGATCCGTGACGAAACATTTCTGCTGCTGATCAATGCGCATTACGAACCGATCCCCTTTGTCCTGCCCGGGCAGGAGCATCTCAAGTGGCAATTGATTCTCGACACAATGGACGCAAACGGTTTCCTCACTGAGCCAAAAAAATTCGCTTCGGGCGACGACGTCGATCTTGGCGGTCGCGCCATCTGCCTGCTCCAGCTCGTAAGCGGAACGCAAGCTCAGGCCCGCGAGGAATCCTGGAAGAAACGTCGCGTCGAGTTTCCTCCGCTCAGCGCAGAAGAAGAGCGCGCCCGTCGCGAGTAGCGCGTTGTGCGGCAGAGAAATTCGGCAACGCAATCTTGTTGCCAGAAACGAATTAGTCTATAGAGATGTAGAGCGCATATTTTGATGCGCGCGGCCAAATTTTTTGGTCAGTGATTCGTCATGACACCGAGTTCGCTTATCATCGTCACTGATCGAGGGAGCTTAAAAGCATATCGGGTGAACGAGACGCCAACGCGCGGACCGAGCCTGCAATTGGTGCAGGCATTCGACATCACCGATGCGCACGGAAGGTTAGTGGACAAAGTAAGCGATTTGGCTGGGCGGTTTCCTGTGACCAACGGCGCGGGGACTCATCACGGGCCGGGGTCCATTGCCGAACGAACACATTTGGCAACAGAAATGGACCGGCGCATTCATAAGGAGCTCGCCGATCAAATTACGAAAATTGTTTCGCTTAATGAAAAAGAGGGATGGTCGTTTGCCGCGCCGGCTGAAATTCACGGGGCGATTGTCGATCTTCTGCCTCCGCCGGTGCGCGACCGGATCGTCGAACACGTGAAATCGGATTTGGTAAAAGTGGAACCGGCGAAACTCGTTTCGCGATTTCGTTCACTGCAGCAAATGTGAATAGTCCATGCGCACGCTAACCGTCATCCCGAACGACGTGAGGGACCTCACACAGACTCATGGATTACGCAATCAGCCCACGGCCCTCATCGCTTCGATTGGGAGGTCCCTCGCCGTCTGCGCGGCTCGGGATGACATCGCGTTTTTTTATCGCGCGCCAGTTTCGTCGGAGTTTAAAATCTTATGACCTATGCAACTGCCTGTTAAGATCTCGTATCGGGGTCTGGAAAAATCTGACCAGATCGACAATCTCGTTTTGGATTATGCCGCGCGACTGGAAAAATTTTGCGATCATATCAATCGCTGTGACGTGGCGATTGAGCAAACCAATCACACTCATCAAAAAGGTAATCCGTACCGGTGCCGAATCGATGTGACCGTGTCGCGAGGGCACGAGCTGGTTGCTGACGAGAAGCAGATGGACAATGGCTCACACCAACCGCTCAACAAGGTGATCCACGACGCATTCAAAACGATGGAGCGCGAACTGCGTCGCGTGGTGGACAAGCAAAGGCGCGACGTCAAAACGCACGCCGATTCGCGCTCGCCGAAATAGCGTCAGTGGCGCAGGCAATCCTGCCTGCGATGGACGTCAACGAGGGCAGACAAGATTGTCTACCTCACTTATTCCACGCCGCATTCTGTAAGACTACTCGATAGCCATCGATATCTTCGAACGTCCTGCCCTGCGGGTCCCAATACGGATTGTATGACGGCACGTTGCGAAATCCGGCTGATACCATTTGTGCACACCCTGCTTCCCACTCGTCCTTATTGGGAACGTAGAAGATCAGCAGATGATCCTGGGTCGGAGCTTTGCCGACTTGGTGTTCTCGTTGAGAGGTGAATTCGATGTGGTAGGGCTGCCTGGGATGACCGAGAATAACGCCGTCAAAACCGCGGTGATCTTTAAATTCGGCAAGCACAGTGAACCCAAGGCCCTTCGCATACATCTCGGCAATCGCGGCCAGATTATCAGTCGGCCGAGCTACACGCATGGTCGAACCAGGCTTCATAGTGACGCGCATCACATTGCGCTAACGAAAAGATCAAAAAATCATAACCCACTTTTCACGTTCGGAACACGTTGGGGCTATCGGTGGATTGGAAAAACCGCTTCGAGTCCAGGCGATTTGGTGTCGGCAAGATAAACGTAGCCGGTAAACCGTGGATAATTGTCGGGATCAGATTGCCAGCGGTAAGTGGCATCATATTCCACGCCGTCGAGATGAAAATGCATTCTTAGCACTGGAATACGATCGTCGCCTGCGACGGTATCGAATCGAGCAACGCATTTGTCCGTCTTACCGTCAATCGTTCGTGTGACTTGTAGGACTCCGTTCTCTTCTCGAAGCGTTAGGTGTCCGGTGTAAGTCGCAGTCGAATCAGGCTTGCGTCCGATGAGATCATATTCTCCAACCATGTAGCTTCGCAAGGAGTCCTCATCGGGTTGCTTGCGGTCAGCGTCCGCGCAGCGTGCGAAATTGGTGGATAACAACATCGCCAAGATTGCAACGGACGTTCTCATGATCTCTATAGCCAGCGGCGCACGGAGGTCTTATAGTCCAAGTACTGCGCTCCGAACTTCCGTTCCAGGTACTGCTCTTCCCTCGGTATGACGACATAGTGCATGAGCGCTAGCGCCCCAACGAGCGTGACCAGCAGCCACACGCTGTTGATCCAGATCGCGATACCGAGCTGTAATAACGAGAAGGCTAAATAGATCGGGTTGCGGCTGAATCGATAAGGTCCGGTGCGTACGATCGTGGTGGTGGGCTTTCGCGCGGGTACGGGCGTGCCAGCTGCCCGGAATTTTTCAACTGAGTACGAGACCAGCGGTATGGCAAGCACCACCAGAAACGCCCCGAGAGGGATGGCAAGGATTCGAGGAAGGACAGGAAGCGGTATCACCAGCTGGATCAACAACCCCACGGCGAGTGAAACTAGATAAATGAGGGGCGGCCGAACGAAACCGAGGTTGGCCACGTCCGACTCCACGTTCGGAGGACTAGCGCTCTTAGGCTTGTTTGTCACCGTCTGTCCAATACCGAAATTCATCTGTCGGCCGCCGGACGGGGAGTCTGGCCGGCGCCTTTCGCTTTCTTCGCTAACTCGTCCCATGGCTGCAGTTTCCAAGGATGCATTTCGTATACAAAAATTCCGGACTTTACCGCCGGGTCGTTCGCCACTATCGCCTTCGCCTCTGCCTCGTCAGAAACTTCCAGCAAGACGGCTCCACCTGCATTGTCAGTAAGGGGACCCGCTAGTTTCATGGAACCTTTGATGTAAAGGCTCAGCATGTACTTTCCGTGCTCTTTAAGTGGCTGCTCCATTACCGATTTTCCAGTCAACCATGCCGGACCCGGCCGATAGACGACGAGGTAGGTCGCTTTCATTGCTGCTTCCTGCGGGTTGACTGTTTGAGTGAGGCCCTGTGCCGGACAGTACGCGATCGCAAGGCTAAGCACGAGAAACAATGCATTCATTTTCATCTGCGAACCTCCTGTGAAGCCCGACGGGAAAGAGATAGGCCACCCAGCGACGTGAAGCAAAGATTCGACTTTCGCCGCGCTCGTGACACAACTGGCTGGGTTGGCTTCAGCCAGTGATTAGGTTTTTGCGAAGGCATTACTTAAGGGTGGGTCGCTAGGAGAAGCGCATCAACAGCACGAGCGAGACCAGCGCTAACACGATTCCGATCACCTCAAAGTAGTTCAATGACTCCCGGAACAGCACAACGCCGATGGCGGTGAGAAGCAGCACCAGGGAGACAGAGTAGAGAACGCTGATGGTGGCCAGCTTCAGGTGCTTCATTACGAACACCCAGCCGAACGCGGTCGAGGCGTAGAGGGCGAAGCCAAGGTAAAACCAACCCGTCCGCAGCGGTTGCTCGCGCCCGCTGGCGAGCTTGAGGAAGTAGTCACCCAGCACGCCGATCACGCTGAAGGCAATGGTGACCAGCACGGCGATCGTCCTTGTTCCCATTGTCGGCTTCTATTTTTCTCGTCCCCTACGCGATTAGGTAGCCCACACAAACCTTCCGGGCGCTAAAGGTTGACCAACTCCCCGCCCCACGAGGCCGGATCACTGTCTGCCACTGACTGCGAGAAGGTCCAGCGATGCCCGCCCAAGTCCAGTGCCGAATACTGTCGCTCTCCAAACGGATATGTGGTCGGTTCGCCCAGGGTGCGAGCCCCAGCAGCGACAGCCTTGGCGTAGTGCGCGTCCACGTCGGCCACCGGCACCATGACCCGACAACCGGAGGCATCTGGCGTCGCACTCCCTTCTACCACGACGATGGCACCCGCGCCGACATGCAGCTGAATGCGATGGCTGCCGATTCGCAATCGCTCCCTAAAACCAAAAGCGCTGCACAGCCAACGCGCAGCGACGGGGACATCGGCGTAGGGGAGTTCTGGGATTACGGGACCTGGAGGCATCGAGCGATTGCTGGGCATAAGTCGAGTGATTCGTGCGCCTAACGAGAATTCGGCCTAATAATTGCGTCTTTGAACAGTGGATCCAATCCGTTTCCTCGCCTGGGGAGGACCCAATAAAAGCAGAGCCATAGAAACCTGTTTTAGCGGGAGCTCCGACGTGATACGAGCAACAATTTCAGACCCAGGCCTGCAGTCGAGGACGAGAGCGCTGCTTCTAGTGCGCGCCTGAAATCACCGCGCAGCCCGCGCTGCAAGACAGCAACGATCCAAGCTCCAAAAGAAACCCGATCGATTCGTTAGACGATTTGCAGGTGCTTGCACATTATTTCACCGGACCGTTCGTGCCAAACACACGGGCCAAGTACTGTCCAGCCTAGGCGTGAATACCATGCCTGCTTGTCGAGCGTGAACAAATACAGCGTGCTTATTTCTCGCGACCGAGCCTCGTCCTCGACGGTGGCACAGAGTGCGGCACCAATACCCTGGCGGCGAAAATGCGAATTAACAAATACCCTCGCATGCGCAACCCAGGCAATAGGCAACTGATCTCGATTCATGTGCGCCTTTAGTTTCTTGATTCGAGCCTCAGGGGTTTTTTCGCCAAGAATAGAATCCCACTGCTCAAATAGCCACTGCGCCAACTGCGGGATGTATTCTGGGCGCTCAATTAGGTAGCTAATCTGAACTCCACGCATATCGATTCAAATGTTCGGCCTAACGAGAACAAGATCAGCCACCGTGGCCGAACTGAAAGCTGATGATGCTTTACTCATCAAAAAAGTAAACCCACGCCGGGTAGCCGTTAGTTGTATGATCCGGTTAGATGGTTTGCTATACATCGCCCAACACTTACGACTTCCAAGGCGAGTCTACCGAAATTCTTAGTCACGGCGTCTGCCCAATCCCCAATACGCCAGCAGCGCTGTCGCGACCAGCAGGGGGCCCACGACCAAAAAGAAACCGTACGGGTGTTGAGCTAGAGGAATACCACCTACGTTCATGCCAAACAAGCCCGCCACCAGGTTGATCGGCAAGGCCAGCACAGTTACTAACGTTAACACAAACAGAGTGCGATTGGTCTGCTCATTGACAAAGGCGGCCAATTCTTCCTGAAGCTGTTTGACCCGCTCAACCAGGGCCGCTGTGTCGTTGATGGCGGTGGAGAACTTCTCTGCGGCTTGTTGCAGGTTCTGAAGCTCTTCTTCTGCAATCCATTCAGGAGGCCGACTAAGAAGGCGAAAGAATGCAGCCGGTTCCGGGGCCAAAAGCCGTTGGAGTCGAACCAACATCCGCCGCAGAGAACCTAATTCGCTGCGACTGACGGAAACGTGCTTGGCCAGCAATCGCTCTTCCATTGGGGCCACTCGCTTGGTGGACTTCCGCACAATGCCACCCAACACACGGGCCTGATCTCGCAACAAACGCGACAGAACTTCAATTGGCGAGCAAAAGACTTGGCCCGCTTGCACCTCTGTCCGAAGTTGGTCAATCGAGCGCCAGGGCCGGACGTGCGCGCTTACTAGCACGCGCGGCTTTACGCAAAGACTGGTGGTCGCAATCGGCGCGTCAAAGGTGAAATCAAAAAGCACATCGTGGATACGAGCCACCAGTGAGTCTGCGTCCTGCTCCAAATGAGTGGAGTCTACGTCGCTATGCAACGATTCGTAAAAGGTATCGGGCAAGGTGAGATACCGCCGTAGCCAAGGCTCGGAAGAGACATTGGAAAGCGAAAAATGCAACCAGAGGAATTCAGCCGGTACCGCGGGACCCTGCGCAGTCAAGAACTGGACGGCTTCCTCCGAAGTGATTGACCGTGCTGGTTGGTTGGGCACAAAATGATAGCCCCAGATCGGCCCATCCTGGTCTGAACCGGACGTCGGATGAATATCTTGCCTGATTGTTTCAGCATTCATCAGATCATTGGTCAGCTTGTTTCCTACGGTGGAATCCGCCTAACGAGAAAGTAACCGATCCCTACGGGAGATGCCGCAGGATCTCAACCCCTTTCGCGATTGGCTGAGCTCCGGCCTGGTTCATGCCGATGAAGATCGCCGCGTCCTTGGTTGGATTAATCGCGATCCCAGTGCCGAACCCCGCCGTTCCTCCGTTCTTCATAATCACCGGATGCAGGTTGGGATTGCCTCCGCCGATATTGTTCACCCAGGCCATCGCCTGCTTGTTGCCATTCGGCATGGTAAAGATCGGTTTCTGCGCGAGCTGCATCGCCTCGATCAATTCAGCAGAAGCCGTTTTGCCGTTCACTTCCTTATGGCCGAGATAGGCCTCGCCAAAGCTGATCATGTCCTGTGCCGTCGAGCGCAGGCCGCCCGCAGCATACCAGGCGAAGACCGGCCAGCGCGGCGCATCCTGGCCTGCGCGGTTATGTCCCTGTGCCAGGCGCTTCTGCTGTTCAGGCGTGGGCCGCAGCGTCGTGTCGGCCATGCCCAGCGGCTGGAGAATCTCGGAGTTCACCTGATCTTCCCAGTTTTTGCCGGTCGCGGTCGCGACCAGGTAGCTCAGCAGCCCAATTCCGGCATTGGAGTAGCGATAGGGCGCGGGCAATTGGCTTGTCGGTTCGTAGCGCGAACCCCAAGTGAGAAAGTCGTTCACCGTGTAGTAATCGATGCTTCGCCGTTCTAGCAAGCGCGGCAGGTTGGTCGGATCGTCCGGCATTCCCGAGGTGAAGTCCGCCAGCTCCAACGGTGTCAACTGCTGCGCCTGGAGCGTGTAGCCCTCGGGCATGTATTTCTGAGCGGAAGCGTCAGGGGCGATTTGGTTGCGGTTGATAGCCAGCGCGAAGAGCGTGGTGGTGAACGTCTTGGTGCAGGAGCCGATCTCCACCAGGGTGTCGGACGTGAACGGAGCACCCGCATTAGTAGCTTTTCCATAGGGGAAGAAGTAACGATGGCCGTTCAGTGAAACCGCGACGATCGCTCCCACATTGGGAGAACGGCTCCATGTGCGGCCGCGGGGCAGGCTACGTTGTCCTTGGGCCAAGTACGGCTGCATGATGCCGTCGACCACTCGCTTGACCGCTGCTTCCTCGCTGCCGTTATCGGGCTGTAAACGCGGACCGGCGGCGAAGGGCGTTTGCTGCGCGGCTAGTTTCGCCGCCGTCAAAAGCGCGACTGTGACGATCAGGCCAAAACGAGTAGCGATGCGATGCCACAGTCTCTTCTCCGCGCAATTATCTGAGCGATTATTTCCCACTGGGTCATTCAAATCTCTGCGTGCTACAAGTGCCGTTTCATGTGGTGTCTGGCTTTGGATCTAACGAGAATCGAGCAGATGGAGACTTTGCGAGATGGACGGGATAGCCTGAGAGGGCGAATGAGCTGGGAAGATCATGAGTCAAAGAGATAAGCCACCCAGCCACTTGAAGCAAAGGCTTGGATTCCACTGCGGGGGTAACGCAAGTGGCTGGGTTGGCTTGACTGAGTGGTTAGGCGTCATTGAGATCGGTGACAATTCGCTTTGCGCCATCGTATCGCTCAAAGAGATCGAGATGTCCTCTCAATGACATTGGTCCGTCGCGCTCGTAGTAGTCCGATACCCACTGAAGTAGGAAACTCAATCTCCGATCTTGCTCCTCTTTTGTGGGGTACTTGTGAGCCTCGTGTGGCCTGTCGCGACAGTTTTGGACACAGACCTCGCATCCTGGGTGCAGCAAAACTAGCTCGGGGCGCCAAGGAAAGGACGTTTCGATAAGGTCAGCATAGGAACCTTCGATAACCCAGTGGTCGTGATCGGAGCAGAAGCGGCGTAGGTCAGCCTCGCGATCCGAAGTCTTGCGTTCGATCGCGACTTGGCCTGGCTCCCAGTAGATCGTATCGAGATCCAGTGACGGAAGCGAAGAATCGCCCGAAAGTTTCTTTGCCAGGGTGCTTTTGCCGGATCCAGAGTTGCCGAGAATCGCGACTCGCATACCTAACGAGACAGAGAATGGAGCCTGCGGGAAGCGGTGCGACATGGACGGGAAGCCCGAAGGGTGTTTTCGCGGGAAGAAAACATCATAAGCCACCGCTAGCGTTGAACAACAATACGGCGGGAGTGCGTGAGCGCGAAGAGGCAAATCGCACTAGGGTAGCCGGGCACCTGGATGCAATCCAGGGTGTCGTGGCAAGCACTCTGGGCTTGTTCCGCGATGGGGGCCGTTGGCTTCATCGATTGGTTAGGCGCATTTTTTCATATAGCGCAGTCCGTTCTCAATCTTCCAGTCGCGCCAGCCGTGCTTTTTGTAGAATGAGTATGCTCGCAACCGAGTGTCAACGTCCGTCGTAAGCCACAGCGACGAACAACCTTCGCTGAAAAGCCAGGTTTCAACCTGCTCCAGCAAGGCACCCCCCGATCCCGCCGCGAATATGAGTGGGAAGCACAGCGATGACCTCCATCTCCCCCGATAATCGATCCCCTATGGCGAAACCAACTACCGAGCCCTGCTCCTCGCACAGCCATCCCCGATGGCTGCTGAGCAGTTTCTCTCTAAGGCTCTTCTCATTGATTCCCAGCGCGGCTAACTGATCGAGTGTGAGGCGATTTTCGTCCGTCGCGGCACGCACCCGGAAAAGTTGCGGGACATCGCTGGCCTCAATGCGGCGTATCACGCTCATGTGGCCTAACGAGAATTAGACGACATTTTGTCATCTATTTCTGCCTCCACAGAGGGCAGTCTGCCGGAAAACACGGCAAGTTGGCAAGCTTTCGGTCAACCGTGGATTCCAACGGGCGAACGATCTGGATTGCAGACGCGCACCGCGACGATGGGGACCGTTTCGCTGTGCGTCGCGTCGGCACAGCCGCTCTCGTTCTCTGGCGAGTTGCACAGGTATGCACCCCTCGGACAGTAGTCTCTTCTTGGAAGGACTCAATAAACTGCACTCGAAAAATCACGGCCTGCCCAGAGCGATCACGACCGATTTGCTTTTGGTCGCGCTGCTCATTGCATATTTCCTTCACTTTGCGCTTCAGTCCTTGCCTGCGCATTTCCGAGGCGACGACATGATGAACATGTTCCATTACTGGTTCGTTGGTCCGCTGAAGGCGATTCGTGCAAACCTATTTTTTTGGACTTCGTTCGAGCGTCCCCTTGGAGCTCTCTACTATCTGCCGTTACATCATTTTTTTGATCTCCATCCTAAGCCCTACCGGGTAGTAACCATTACACTGGTAGGCGCCGGGATACCCATCGCTTACTTGTTGGCTCGATCACTCGGTGCTTCGCGGTCGGTTGCCTTTCTCGCAGTTGTTCCATGGTGTTATCATCCTCGACTGGCTAGTTTGGTGTTTATCGATGCTTTTATTTATGATGTCCTATGCTGCCTCTTTTATTTGGCTGCGCTTGCCTGGTACGTTAGCATTCGTGAAAAAGGCCAGCCTCTCCGTCCGTTGCAGCTGTTTGGGTGTCTCGTACTTTACCTCTGCGCGTTAAATTCAAAGGAGATGGCGGTTACGCTACCGGTGATCGTTTTAATTTATGAGCTGCTGAAATACTATCACGAACCAGAGCGGAAAAACTTCTTTCACTGGATCTGGCGCGACGCTTCGCCAGCTTTGGTTGCGGGCCTGATTACCGCGATTTACTGCTACGCCAAAATGTACGGTCCGGATGGCCTGTACGTCCATCCTCAAGGACGCGGAGCATACGTGCCTCATTATTCCTGGCACACGTTTGGCAAGGCGAATGCGAATTTTTTTAGCCAGCTGGTCTATCTAGCTCGGGATGATGTTATGCCAGCGAGGCTGGTTTTCGCGGCTGCAGCGCTTGGTTAGGCGAATTCAATTTTCCGAAGCATGACGACGGATTCTTTGTCGCCGACCTCGCGCTCATATATCGCCCATCCATTCTTTTCATAAACTGAAGCGGTCACAGCGAGGCAGTCGATGAAAAGGGAAAGTCCGGCCTGACGTAAACTGCAGCGATCCAGGGCGCATATTGGGGGCGATGAATGCAGTCGTTTTCGATGACGCAGCAACTTCCAACTGGTTCGCCCTCGGCCAGAGCGATCACGCTATACGGCACAGTATCCAGTTTCGTGTGGCTCCGGAGCCAGTTGAGAACAACCTCGGGCGAGTCGCATCGCTTGCTCCACCACTCTTCGTAGATCCAGCGCCCAACGGTCTCGAGGTGCTCTGGGCACTCCGATAGCTGCTTAAGGGCGATCGTCATTCGGCGGGACATTATAGACAGAGATAAGCCACCGCTGGCGGAAGCGACATTTGTCGTGGAGTTGGGTGTTGAAGTCATCTGAAGGCTACTCATCGGCACGGCCAGCGGTTGGTTGCAGCGTTTGGTTAGACGCTTAGCCGCGTGGCTTGTTCTCTGCGTTGAATAGTTCAGTGGTGGCCGCGCCATGGCGCTCGTTAAAGTAGGCAACGAAGTCCGGGCTAAAAGCGTGACTCACTCGCGGCCATGCGTCTCTCCAAGCCGGCGAAGTCAGATAGGTGATATTCGCGAGGAGGTTTAGGTCTTCAGGATTGAGAATACCATCTCTGACCTGTCGGTACATCGTGTCGTAAATTCTCGCTTGCAGTACGCACATCATGGTTGCGGCGGTTTTATCGAGATCGTCGAACGTTGTCATTGATTCACGCTTTACGACGACGCGGTGAAACACCGATGTCAGCCGCGGATCCGCAAGAAAAGCGATCGTTAGAGCACCTTGCTGTTCTGCGAAAGATTGGTAAGCGGCGGCGCGGGCCGTAGCTGTGCCTTGCCGCATCTGACGCGCGAGGTACAAAAGCGAAATGACTACGGCAATCGTGCCGACGGCCTGCGCCAGATTGCCGATGATGTTCCAATCCATTGCAGAACGGGTTAATTCGCCAATCGTCTAACGAGATGGAGCTGAGCCACCGCTGGCGAAGGCGAGCGTGGCAAACATCGGAAACTGTTTCATAATCAAATGTACGCATCGCAACGGCCAGTGGTTGGCTCCAGCGATTGGTTAGGCATTTAGTGTAACTGCTTATTGGCGCGTAGTCTGGGACGAGTAATGGTTGGCAACCAACCGCCAGTGCCCTTGCTGCTTTACCCACACCCTGGTAAAGCGAGTGTCACGGGGAACAGTTTTGCCTTTATCTTGCCCAATCATTGTCGAGAGGCCGGTCTCCACAGCCGTGTCTCCATAGACGCGCACTTGAACGTCATCGGTGGTGATAGATTGAAATTTCAAATCACCCGACGTGAAATCTAAAATCACCTGCGGCTTGGTTCTCACTGTGCCACTTGGCCCTACGCCTATGAAATCAGCAGCGTAGATGCGATCAAGGGCCGTCGCATCAGCATGAATCT
>WNFX01005967.1_pt1 | contig 13942 bp, 14 predicted proteins | sample 5400111 | NCBI WGS metagenome assembly WNFX01 (sample SAMN13153363, study PRJNA577476) | soil metagenome | isolation source: 40 cm soil or saprolite under grassland replicate 1 | place: USA:California | collected 2016-06-15
TACATCCGCATAACACCCGAGAAGCTGTGGCATGCACTAACAACGCCCGAGATCATAAAGCAGTATCGGTTCGGAATGAGCGTCGAAAGCGAATGGAAGGTCGGCTCCACGTGGAGAATGTATGCTGACGGAAGCCTCACGGACTCGGGCGAGATTCTCGAGAGCGTTTCGCAGAAGCGGCTGGTGATGAGTTGGCTAAATGAATGGAAGCCCGAGTTCAAGGCAGAGGGCAACTCCCGTTGCGTCTACGAGATTGAGCCCACGGGAGCGTCCACGAAGCTCACACTCACCCATTCGATTGAACGGCCAGACTCCAAGTTCGTCGGAGCCGTCTCGGAGGGCTGGCCGAGGGTCATATCGAATCTCAAGTCGCTGCTTGAAACGGGGGATGTTGCTCTCGTCTATCATCGCGGGCGCGGAGACTAGGGGGCCGCGGGGGTGAGAGCGATGCCGAGCACCCAGGACCGGGTGTATGCGCGTTGGCGCGCCGAGCCCGAGCGGTTCTGGAGCGAAGCCGCCGACGCGGTCCATTGGTACAAGCGATGGAGCACGGTCCTCGACGCCTCGCGGGCGCCTCACTACCGATGGTTCTCCGGTGGCGTCGTCAACACGTGCTACAACGCCCTCGACCGGCACGTCGCCGCCGGGCGCGCGGATCAGTTGGCCCTCATCTACGACAGCCCCGTCACGCAAACGGTCGCCTGCTTCACCTATCGCGACCTGCTGGATCGCGTCTCCCGGTTCGCGGGCGTCCTGCTCGGGCAAGGCGTCAAGCGGGGCGACCGTGTGATCATTTACATGCCGATGGTCCCCGAGGCGGCGGTGGCGATGCTCGCATGTGCGCGGATTGGCGCGATCCACTCGGTGGTCTTCGGAGGCTTTGCGGCTCACGAGCTGGCCGCACGCATCAGCCACGCCCAGCCGACCGTCATGGTCTCCGCGTCGTGCGGGGTCGAGCCCAACCGCGTCGTGTCCTACAAGCCGCTCCTCGACAAGGCGATCGAGCTCGCCGCCGTGAAGCCCCGCCGGTGCATCATCCTCCAGCGACCAGAGGAGCGGGCGCTGCTGGTCCCCGGCCGCGACCTCGACTGGTCGGAGCTCATGGCGGCAGCGCAGCCGGCGGAGTGCGTGCCGGTGGCGGCGACCGATCCGCTCTACATCCTATACACGTCGGGGACGACGGGCATGCCGAAGGGGGTCGTCCGCGACAACGGCGGGCACCTGGTCGCGCTCACGTGGAGCATGAAAAACATCTACGGCGTCGAGCCCGGCGAGGTCTACTGGGCTGCCTCCGACCTGGGGTGGGTCGTGGGCCACTCCTACATCCTCTATGGCCCGCTGTTCAACGGGAACACCACCATTCTCTACGAGGGAAAGCCGGTCGGCACGCCCGACCCCGGTGCTTTCTGGCGCGTGATTTCCCAGCACGGCGTGCGCGTCCAGTTCACGGCGCCCACCGCGATCCGCGCCATCAAGCGCGACGACCCGACCGGCGAGCACGTGCGGCGCTACGATCTCAGCCGCTTCCGGACCCTGTTCCTCGCCGGCGAGCGGTGCGATCCCGACACGCTCCACTGGGCGGAGCAGCGGCTCGGCGTTCCGGTGATCGATCACTGGTGGCAGACCGAGACGGGGTGGCCGATCGGATCGAACTGCCTCGGCTTGGGCGCGATCCCGGTGAGGCCGGGCTCCTGCGCGCGCGCGGTGCCAGGATACGACGTGCGCGTGTTGGGAGCGGATGGTCGCGAGGTCCCCTCGGGCCAGACGGGGAGCCTGGTCGTCAAGCTGCCCCTGCCGCCGGGGTGCCTACCCACCCTATGGGACAACGACGCGGGCTTCGTGCAGTCCTACCTCAGCCAGTATCCCGGCTACTACCTGACGGCCGACGCCGGGTACAAGGATGCCGACGGTTATCTCTGGGTGATGAGCCGGACCGACGACATCATCAACGTCGCCGGCCACCGGCTCTCCACGGGGGCGATGGAGGAAGTGCTGGCTTCGCATCCGGACGTGGCCGAGTGCGCCGTGGTGGGAGTGGCGGACCAGCTGAAGGGCGAGATCCCCTTGGGATTCATCGTGTTGAAGGCGGGCGTGCGGCGCGCGCCGGAAGCGGTCGTCTCGGACCTGGTCGAGATGGTCCGCGAGCGGATCGGGCCGGTGGCGTGTTTCAAGACCGCCACCGTCGTTCAGCGGCTGCCCAAGACCCGCTCCGGCAAGATCCTGCGCGGCACGATGAAGAAGATCGCGGACGGGATCGACTATCACGTGCCGCCCACGATCGACGACCCGGTCATCCTGGATGAAATTACGACGGCGTTGACGTCGCTCGGATATCCCCGCACCTGACATGCGTCGGGTGCTCGCGGTCGACGTGAACGAGATGCTGCTCGATCTGCAGCTTCAGCGCGGTCCGTTAGGCAGCTGGTTCAGCCTGCTTATGAGGATACAGATGTCGCAATTCCGGGTCGCGGGCGCGGTGCTAGCGCTCGCATGTATCGGCTGCGGCGCCATCCTCCATAAGGTACGGGTCGACTCAACACAGCTCGCCGGAATTCCTTTCCACAAGCCCCTGGCATGTGATTCTTGCTACGTGGTAATTCCGCGAGCCCAAATCGACTCAGTCCGCGTGGGGGAACTCGTGGATGGGTTGTGGCGGAGTACGGCTCTGGTATTAGGGGTGCTCTTTACAGCGGGCATTGTCTATTGCGCACGCCGAGATTGCGGTGGGACCTAGTCTTCTATTTGTGAGCGTTCTACATCGGTGCCGCCGCTTAGGCGCGATCCGTTAGGCCGCTGCCCAGATCTCTGGTGACTCGCCTCAGCGTCAACCTGAACAAAGTCGCATTGCTTGAAGCTGGCGGCGCGCGTAGATCAAGGAATGATTTCTCTTCAGCGCTCCGCAGCGTAAGTGCATGTTCCGACCCAACGGGTAGATTCCTTTTTATGCATCGTAGAGACGCCGTCGCGGCGCTTCTGGGTGGCCTCGTGTCGCCGTTAGTGCTCCACCTAGACAGCGTTGCGGGCGAACGGACTCCGGCTCCCGACTTTGGCAGCATCGAGCGGCAGGTAGCCGGCCGTCTTGGCGTTGCCGCGCTCGACACTGCGACCGGGCGGCGCCTGGCGTACCGGGCGGACGAACGCTTCGCGATGTGTAGCACCTTCAAGTGGCTGCTCGGCGCGCAGATCCTGTCTCGTGCGGACGCTGGAACGGAACAGTTGTCCCGTGTGGTGCCCTACGGCGAGACAGACTTGCTGGAGTACGCGCCTGTAACTCGCGCTCACGTGCGGGAGGGCGGCATGACAATATCGCAGCTCGTGAGCGCCGCGGTCCGATACAGCGACAACACCGCGGCGAACCTCCTGTTACAGGCGGTTGGCGGCCCGGCGTCGTTCACCGCGTACGTACGTCAGCTCGGCGATCGCATCACGCGACTCGATCGCGTCGAGCCGGACTTGAACAGCGCCATCCCGGGCGACGCACGTGATACCACGACGCCCAACGCGATGGTGGCGAATCTGCGCGTGGTCCTGCTCGGGGACCATCTGGCTCGAGCCGCTCGTGATCAGCTGATCGCATGGCTTGTCGGTAACACCACTGGCGCCGAAAAGCTGCGCGCCGGGTTGCCGGCGACGTGGCGAGTCGGAGATAAGACGGGGATGGGCGCGCACGGCGCAACGAACGATGTGGCGGTCACTTGGCCAGTCAACCGAGGGCCCGTACTCGTTGCCGCATATCTCGCGGACACGGAGGCGGGCGTCGCGGGCCGCAATGACGCCTTAGCGAACGTCGGTCACGCGGTAGGCCGATGGGTACAAGCAGCTTGACGCGCCATGCCGCCTCACAAGCGCTTGAAGCTGGCGGCGCGCTTAGATTAAGGAATGAACAGTCTTCGCAGCTTAGGCACACTCCGTTAGGCCGAGCGTGAGCTATGAGTAAAGGCAAAGGTCCCCGCAAGCCAAGACAGACCCAGGAGCAGGCCGCTCTCGTTCCTCCAGCGCGCACTCCGAGCCCGAGTCCCGAGCGTCGCCCGGTGGTTTCGCAGAACTATCTGCCGGCGGTCCTCGCATGGGCCCACGCGATTCGCGCGGTCGTCGGCGCCGTCCTCGATTTCGCCGATGCCGCCGCGGAAGCAATTACGAAGGGAATCAAAGATCGCGGCACAAAAGAGGACATATGAGAGCCCTCGGATTGGTTGGCACCCTCGCCGTCTTGGCCGGCTGCGCGCCGTCGATTCTCCCCGTGACCGCGTCCACCGCAACGCGGATTGACGTTCCGCCGCGGACGAACCCGGTCGATTCGACGGCGGTCGCTGAGGCGGCCACGGTCGAGGTGCGTTACTACCCGCATTCACCGACCGTGACGATCGTCGCGTGGGATGATGCGGATGCCGCGTACGGATTGCGTGCGTGGCTGCGCCGCGATGGCTCGCTCATCGTCGGCCATCGACTCTACGTGAGCACGTATTACACGCCGGCGAAGCTGTTCTTCAACCGAGCGGTGACACCGACTCGCCCCCTCGAGTTGACCGGCATCTCGCGCGACGTCCAGGCGTGCGTCGGCGGCCGGCCGTGCTCGCCCCTGGAGACATTCGGGGCGCTCATCCCCGATGCGCTGCTCCGCTCCAATGCCGACAGCCTGGCGGTGCTGTTCTACGATCGCGCCGGTCATCGGTTGCTCATCACCATCCGTCGTGATTTGATCGACGCCTACCTCGGTCGATTGGACTCGGTGGTTGCGCTCATGCAGAGGAAAGCCCCGCAGTGAAATGAATCCCATCCTGCGCAAACTGGCCGACCTGCTGATACGGGTCCGGCTACCGAGCGAGCCGATTCCCCCAACCTGGCTGCAGCTCGTCGGCCGGCAGGTCCCACTCATCGCGCGCCTTCCGACAGCTGATCAAGATCGGCTTTATCACATCATGCAGCTGTTCGTGAAAGAGGTCCCGTTTGAGGGGTGCGGCGGGCTGGAGCTGCGTGAAGAAATTCGCGTGACGATCGCGGCGCAGGCCTGTCTGTTGCTTCTGAAAATGCCGTACCCGCGGTACGCCCGCGTTCGGCGCGTCCTGGTCTATCCGGCCGCGTTCGTGCCGAAAACCCAGCACTCGTATAGCTCCGGTCACATGGTTTCGCCCGACGAGCCGGCCGCCGGCCAGGCGTGGCAGTCTGGCGTCGTCATCCTCGGCTGGGAGGAGGTCCAGGACGGCGCACACGCCAGTGACGACGGACACAACGTCGTGTTCCACGAGTTCGCCCACATGCTGGATGCTGAGGACGGTACGATGGACGGCGTCCCCGTCCTCGATTCCCGCTCGAGCTACCACGCGTGGGTCACCCGCTGGTCGGCCCAATTCGCAGAGCACGTGCGCCGCGTGGAGGCCGGTGAGTCCACGGTGCTCGATCCCTATGGAGCGACGAACCGGGCGGAGTTTTTTGCAGTTGCAACGGAAGCCTTCTTCGAGACGCCCTTTGAACTGCGCAGCGATCAACCCGATCTGTATGCCCTACTCGCGGAGTTCTTCAAGCTCGACCCGGCGTTGCTGCAATGGGCGGCGCCAGAGCAGGCGACGATAAAATCGATAAGTTGAAGCAAAAGGAGTCAGACCATGGGTTTCATCCCCGAGTGGGCGCTCGGCGTAGGGGTCATCATCATTGCCGTCTCGATCGGGCGAGCCGTATCGTTCATGGTCCGCGCGCCTTCCCGCTCGGTACAGGCGTCGTCCGAGGAAATCGGTGAGCTGCGGCAGGCGCTGGATGAGATGCAGACCCGCGTAGGAGAGCTGGAGGAGCGCGTCGATTTCGCCGAACGGCGCCTGAGCTCGTCGTCCCGATAGCGAGGGAGAGATAATGCAAGGAGCTGGTGGCACGCCCGGCGGTGTGGGAGCCTTCGCCGTGGGCCTGGGCATGGTCGTGGTCGGCGCCTATCTGCTGCTCACCCGCGTCACCGTCGGCAGCGGCGGCTGGCTGCTCTGGGGCTACAGCGCGTTCGGCATGTCGTTACTGCCGCTGCTCATCGGCATCGGCTGGCTGTTTTTCGACGGCCGCAGCATCGGAGGCTGGGTCCTCACGGGGGCCGGCGCGCTCATCATCTTTGCCGGCATCATTGCGAACATGCACATCTACTTTGCGGCGACGTCGCTGTTCGACACGCTCGTCATGCTGGCGCTCCTGGCCGGCGGGATCGGGGTGATCGCGCGGTCGCTGAAAGCGGTCTCGGCGTTCCCGCAGCAGGAACGATGAGGGCACGAACCGCACTGCTTGGTGCCGTCTTTCTATCGATTTCCGGCTGTAACCGATCGCATCAGACCGAAGGTGAAAGGCTCGCGCGGAAGGATTGCGCCGTGTGTCACGCCTTCCCCGAGCCACAGCTCCTGAGCAAGGCGACCTGGAAGAGCGGCGTCCTCCCCCAGATGGCGCCGCGGCTGGGCGTCACTACGAAGTCGCTCTACGACGCCACGTCCCGCAATCCGTACATGACAGTCCTGACCAGGGGCGTGTCCGCAGCAGACTGGGAAAAGATCGTCGCCTATTATCTCGGGCAGGCGCCCGACACACTGCCGCCACAGTCGCTACCCGCTGAGCCGCAGCTCGACCCGCCATTCTTCAAGATCGGCCCCTTCGCTCCCCAGCTGCGTAGCAGTGGGATCATCACGTTGCTCAAGACCGATACGGCGCACCAGCGGATATTCGTGGGCGAGGCCGGCACGAACCTGCTGCGCACCTTCGACTTCAATCGCCGGCTCATCGCGACGCAAACGCTGGGCAGCCCGCCGACGGACGTCATCGTGGATTCTGGACGGGTTCTCCTGCTGGAATCGGGCATCCTCGACCCCAACGATGAGCCCAAAGGCAGCCTCATCGAGTCGAATGGCCGAATCCTGATCGACTCCCTGTTCCGGCCGGTGTTTGTCCGCGAGCTCGGCCCGAACGAGTTTCTCATCTGCGAATTCGGCGACAACCGCGGCCGGCTGGCGTTGTATCGTCTCACCGGTTCCAGGTACACGCGGCAAGTGCTGGATGACACGCCCGGCGCCATCCGCTTCGAGATCGCGGACCTCACCGGTGATGGGCAGCCCGACATCGTGGCGCTGTTCGCGCAGGGCGATGAGCGCATCGTGCTGTTCGCCAATGATGGCCACGGCAATTACACGACGCCGCCCCGCGTGCTCGCTCGGTTTCCCCCGGTGTATGGGTCGATGTACTTCGCGCTGCACGATTTCAACGGTGACGGGCACCCCGACATCGTCTACGTCAACGGCGACAACTTCGACTACTCGCGTGTGCTCAAGCCCTACCACGGGGTCCGAATCCTGGAGAACGACGGCCACAACAATTTTGTCGAGCGCTACTTCTTCCCGATTTATGGAGCAGCGCGGGCGGAGGTGGCGGATTTTGACGGTGACGGCGATCTCGATATTCTGGCGACCAGCAATTTTGCCGACGCGCGGCATCTCGAGCGAAGCATCGTGTACCTGGAGAATACGGGCCGATACGTCTTCAAACCCTATGCCTTCCGCGTCGCGTCAGAGAATCAGTGGAACCTGATCGCCAGCGCCGACCTGAATCACGACGGCTTGCCCGACGCCATCGTCGGCGCGATGCACCTGGAGAACATCGCCAGAGCGCAGCGCTTCAGCGGCCAGGGGCCGGAAGTCGGCCAGGATCCGCTGCTGCTACTTGAGCGCTCACGGCGCGCCCTGCCACACCGGTAGCTCGACGTACGAGGCGCGCGCCGCCGACCGATAAATGCGGTGCGTCGCCGCCTGGAAGTCGCTCGCCTTTGCCGTGAAAATATTCGCCACGAAGGTCTGCGGGTTGCGATCGATGATCGGGAACCACGTGCTCTGCACCTGCACCATGATGCGGTGGCCCTTCAGGAAGCGGTAATCCTGGCTGTGGAGATCCACGACATACTCGAGCACGCGGTTCGGCGGAATCGGCTGCGGCCGGTCGAACCCGGAGTGAAACCGCCCCCGCAGCACGTCGTTGGCGACCATCAGCTGGTAACCGCCGGTCATGTTGGGGCTGGAATAGTCTTCGGGAAAGACGTCGATCAGCTTCACGATCCAGTCGGCATCACTGCCCGTCGTGCTGGCGAACAGGTGCGCCGCGATGTCGCCGCGGATGACCACGTCGAGCTCGAGCGGTGCGGTCTCCCAGCTCAGCACGTCGGGGCGATGATCCACGAAGCGCTGGTCCTGCAGCAGCCAGGTGTACCAGCCGCTCCCCTTTGGGTAGTAGGTGGGCTCGATCGGCCGCCGGCGATACGGCACGGGGTTCGCAGGATCGGAGACGTAGCTGTCGTATGACAACGCGCTCGCCGTTGGAGCATCCCAGCTCAGCTCGCGGTTCTGATGCACGTACAGCTTCTTGCGCGTCACCTGCGCGCGGGCGGGCCAGGCATCGTTGCGCACCCACGTGTTCGCCCCCGCTTCAAAGGTGAGCGCCTCCGGCAGGTTCAGCGTGCCCTTGTCCTTGAGGTAGTACGCGAAGAACGGCGCCTGCACGCTGTCCCGGAAGTACTCTGCGGTGTTGCTGCCGAAGTCCACGTTGCCGAGACGGCGTCCGGGGCCGCCGGCCCAACCGCCGTGGTTCCACGGCCCCACCACCAGGAAGTTGATTCCCGCCGAGTCGTGCTGCTCCATCGACTCGTAGATGCGGATCGGGCCGACGAAATCTTCCTGGTCCCACCAGCCGGCGACGTTGAGCGTCGGCACCGTGGTCCTGGTGAGATACGTCGTCGCGGCCTGGTCGCTCCAGAACGCGTCGTGATTCGGGTGTGCGATAAAGTTGTTCCAGCTTGGGAGCTTGCCGTGCAGGTAGCGATCGTTGGCGTTGCTCAGCGGGCCGAGCTCGAGGTACCAGTCGTAGGTGTCGTAGCGGCCGAAGTCGAAGTTGCTGTTGGTATCGGACGCCTCGGTGAGGACTGAGTACTCGAAGCCGTAGCTGAAGCGGAAGGCGCCCTGGTGATGAAAGTCGTCGTTCAGGAACATGTCGTCGGGCGAGGCCTGGGGCGACGCGGCGCGCAGCGCGGGATGCGGATCGATCAGCGCCTCGGCGGTGGTCCAGCCGTCGTACGAAATGCCCAGCATTCCCACCCGCCCGTTGTTGTTGGGAATGTTGTGGATCATCCAGTCGATCGTGTCGTATGCGTCGGTGCTCTCGTCGGGCCCCCCGCCCTTGGTGGTGCGGTGATCCGGCTTCCGCTGCATCACGAACGTCCCCTCGGATCCGAACCGCCCGCGGATGTCCTGGAACGCGAAGATGTAGCCCTCGCGCACGAGCGCCTGGTAATAGAAGCGGAAGTTGTTGGCCGCGCCTTCGATGCCGTACGGCGTGCGGCCGAAGATGATCGGCAGCGGGCCGGTGGCGTTGCGCGGCACGTACCAGGAGGTGTGGAGCTTGACGCCGTCGCGCATCGGCACCATCGCTTCATGCCGCTCGAAGCTGCTGGTGTCCTGGGCGGCGAGGGCGACGGCGAGTAAGGGGGCGAGTATCATGGTGCCGAACATGGCGGCGGCCGGCTGGGGGCGCAATCGCGTAGATTCGAGGCATGCAGCGACTTCCTGAGTTGCGACCGACGCCGGTCAGAGGCCGTCATCCCCTGGTTTACGTTTCCACCTTTCTGTTATTCCTTTCGCTCGTCATTTTTTTTGCCAGGCTGGCGGAGTTCTGGGCTATCGTCACGGCTGGCCTCGCAATTGTCATGGCAGTCTTGGCGTTCGTCATTGCCTTGAAAGGCCGTCCATCAACCTGAACGGAGAGCATGAGCCATGGTCCACGTGAGCTACCTGCCTGTCCTCGTCGCGGCCGTCGTCGTGTTCGTGCTCGGCTGGCTGTGGTACAGTCCCTTGCTGTTCTACAAGCCGTGGATGCGGCTGCGGGGCCTGGACCCCGTCGCGGCGATGACGGGCGCGAAGATGCCTGGGGGGAAGCTGGTGGTCGAGTTGGCGCGGTGCATCATCCTCGCCTACGTGATCGCGCGCTTCGTGGCGCTGCTCGGCATCAGCAGCTGGATGGGCGCCGTTCACTTCGGCTTCATGGTGTGGATCGGCTTTCCCGTAATCATTCTGACGGGATCGATTCTCTGGGAAAACACGCCGTGGAAGGTGGCGGCGATCCATGCGGGCGACTGGCTCGTGAAGATGCTGGTGATATCGATCATCGTCACACTGTGGCACTAGAGGACAACGGCCCGCGACGCGCCCCCCGTCGCCGCGTCGCGGGTCTCGCCACTCGCACCACCAACGCGGACGAGGCACAACCGTCCCAGGCGCGGATTCCCGAGCTTTGGGGGCGGTTCATGAGTCAGCATTGGGCCGACCGTCTAGAGCAGGGCGGCGCTGTCGGCCCGCTCCTCGCGGTCTACTCGGCGTACGAAAGCGATGTGTCGGGCAGCTACCAGATCCTGATTGGTCGGGAGCTCGCTGGATCTTCCCCGGTTGCCCCTCCATTGCAAATTGTCGACGTGCCTCAAGGTCAGTATGTCGTGTTCGGTTGTCCAGGTCCGCTGCCAGACGCTGTGATCGAGGGGTGGCGTCGTGTTTGGACATTCTTCGAGCATCCGGATGCGCCGCGGCGTGCGTACACGGCAGATTTCGAAGCGTATTCCGAACCCGAGCGGACCGAGATTTGGGTAGGGGTGCGCGAACAGTGATGGCCATGCAGTTCTGGACACGGCGACCCGAAGAGGTCTAATCTCTCTCATGCGCAACCGACTCCTCCCCCTACTGTCTGCACTCTTGCTGGTCCTCTCGGCGAGGGCCGTCACCGCCCAAACATCCCTCCAGCTCCGCTGGGAGCTCGTGCGGGACAGTATCACAAACGACGGGGGTGCGTCTCGAGCCGTGTTCACGCTCACCAACCGCGGCGCGAAACCGCTGCCGCCGAGCGGCTGGGCGATCTACTATAACGCGCTCCACTCGGCGCAGCCGGGCAGCATGGGGGGAGGGTTCACGAGCGAGGACCTGACGGGCGACCTGCATCGCCTGATGCCTGCCGCAGGGTTCGCCGGACTCGCGCCCGGAGCCAGCGTCCGGATCGAGTATCTCACGGACGTGCTCCTCAATCGCAGCTTCGCTCCGCAGGGTCCGTACGTTGTTTTCGACGCCGCGAAGGACGTCGGCGTCCCCATCAGCGATTACGTCGCTGCCCCCTTCGAGCGCCGCGTGGCGACGCCCGAGAACCAGTTCGTGCTCGACTCCGTGATTCGCGCCATCCCCGCGAGCGAGCTGCCGCCGGTCTTTCCGACGCCGGCGGAAGTGACGCGCGGAACGGGGTCGCTGCGCGTTACGGCGATGCCGCCGGTCGAAGCGCCCGCGACGCTGAACAACGAAGCGGCGTTCGCCGCGGAGTACCTGCGCCCCTACTTCGGTACCAGGAAGGGAAGTGGCCCGCCGCTGCGACTCGAGGTGGGCCCAGTCGCTGGTCAAACGTCGGCCGAGGCGTACTCGCTGGTTGTGGATCCGACCCAGGGCCTACGAATCGTGGGTGTCTCGCCCGCCGGTGTCTTCTACGGTCTCCAGTCGCTGCGCAGTCTGCTGCCCGCGCCCACGCCACGCGCAGGCCTGGTCCTGCCGGCGATCCAGGTGGTGGACGCTCCCCGCTTCGGCTACCGCGGGTTCATGCTCGACGTCGCCCGCAACTTTCACCAGAAGCCCCTAGTGCTGCGCACGCTCGATCTGCTCGCGCGCTACAAGGTCAACGTCTTTCACATCCACCTGACCGACGATGAAGGCTGGCGGGTCGAGATCCAGGGTCTCCCCGAGCTGACCGCGGTGGGCGCGCGCCGCGGCCACCCGCCCGATTCGGACCGGCATCTTCAGCCCGCGTTCGGCTCGGGTCCTCTGGTGGATCGGCCGTGGGGCAGCGGATTCTTTTCTCATGCTGACTACGTCGAGATTGTGCGGTACGCCGCGGCGCGGCACATCGAGATCATTCCTGAAATCGAAATGCCCGGCCACGCGCGCGCCGCGGTCAAGGCCATGGCCGGGCGTCCAGACTACGCGCTGACGGATCCCGCAGACACGTCGAAGTACACCTCGGTCCAAGGCTACCCCGACAACGTGATCAATCCAGCGCTCGAATCGACGTATCGGTTCATCGAGCGCGTCGTGAGCGATCTTGCCGCGATGCACCGCGAAGCCGGTGCGCCGCTGCGTCACATCCACATGGGTGGAGACGAGGTGCCGGCCGGTGTCTGGGTCGGGTCGCCGGCCATCCAGGCCTACATGCAGGCGCACGGCATCACGAGCGTCGAGGATCTCTGGTTCGCCTTCTACGGCCGGGTCGAGCAGATCCTGAAGGCCCAGGGCCTCCTGCCCTCGGGCTGGGAGGAAATCGCGGTCCGCAAAACCGTGCGCGAAAGTCGGCCGACAAACATCTCCAATCCCGATTTTGCCGCGCGCGGCTGGCGCGCTTACGTCTGGAACAACGTCCCCGGCTGGGGCGCCGAGGACCTTGCCTACCGCCTCGCGAATGGCGGCTACGATGTCGTGCTGAGTCCCGTGACCAATTTCTACTTCGATCTCGCGTGGAATCAGAGCCCGGACGAGATCGGGCTGGACTGGGGTGGCTACGTCGACCTGCGCAAGCCGTTCGACTTCATTCCGTTCGACTACTACCGCAACACCCGCCTCGACCGCCGAGGCAATGCTTTGGACCCCGCCGTGTTCGCCGGCAAGGACCGGCTCACCGACTACGGCCGCGCGCACATCGTGGGGATTCAAGCCGATTTGTGGTCGGAGACGCTGGGCGGCGAGGGACGCGTCGAGTACATGCTGGTGCCGAGATTGTTCGCCCTCGCCGAGCGGGCGTGGGCGGCCGATCCCGACTGGGCGAGGGAGCGCGACGCCGCGAAATCCGACTCCCTCTATCGCGAGGCCTGGTCCCGCTTCGTGAACGTTGTCGGCCAGCGTGAGCTGCCGCGCCTCGATCGCGAAGTCCCAGGGCTCAACTATCGAATCCCGACCCCCGGTCTGAAGGCTCAGGGCGGGGTGGTTTACACCAGCGTGGAGTTACCCGGCTTCACCCTGCGCTACACGACCGACGGCAGTGAGCCCACTGTGCGCAGCGCTGTAGTCCGCGGTCCGATCCCGTTGCGTGGGACGGTCCGCGTCGCCGCGTTTAGCACCACGGGGCGAAAAGGTCGTACGGCGACTTCCCCGTGAACAGCAAGAAAATCGCGCGCGACGTCCTGTTGCGACGATTCGGGCTCGAGCGATCCTATCGACCTCCGGCGCTGTTGCGGCATCCGGAGTGGAACTACCAACCGCTCCTCAAACTCGTCGTCGGGCACCACCTCCGCCTCCGTCCCGATTTCAATTTCCTGCAAGTGGGCGCGTTTGACGGCCTGACCGAAGATCCCATTCGACCATTGGTCGAAGCATTCGGGATTCGCGGGATTGTCGTCGAGCCACAGCGCGAGCTGCTCGAGACGCTCAAGACGAATTATGCAGCGTATCCGCAGGTCGTCGCCGTCAACGCGGCCATCGCCGATGCGGACGGCGCGCGCGATTTCTACGTCACGACGCGCGGCCCGAGTCGCAAAGCGTCGTTCTTCCGCGCGCACCTGCTCAAGCACGGGGTGCCCGAGGCAGAGATCGAAGTCCGACGCATCCCGAGCGTCACGATTGCGAGCGTGTTGGCCAGGCACGGCATGGACCGCTGCGACTTCATTCAAATTGACGCCGAAGGGTACGACTACCAGATCGTGCGGACGATCGACTTCCAAGTCACACAGCCGCTCATCGTGAGCTTCGAGCACGCGCACATGAGTAATCGCGAGTGTAACGAGTGCATCGAGCTGCTCGCGTCCCACGGCTTCCGGTTCATTGGGACGCGACGGGACATCATCGCGCTGCGAGAGCCCGCACGATCGCCCGCGCCGGCGCGCCTTCGTGTCCTCGCACCTTGAGCGGTAGCACGATCAGATCGTAGTCACCCG
>WNFX01004340.1_pt1 | contig 13938 bp, 13 predicted proteins | sample 5400111 | NCBI WGS metagenome assembly WNFX01 (sample SAMN13153363, study PRJNA577476) | soil metagenome | isolation source: 40 cm soil or saprolite under grassland replicate 1 | place: USA:California | collected 2016-06-15
GCCCCACAGGTGGGGGATGTCCACGTTGCCGTAGGTCAGGTAGGCGGGCTCGGGCAGCGCCGCGAACAGCTCCGCGTACTGGCGGGAGGCGGCATCGCGGATGTGCTGGGCCGGGTCGCCGCCGAGCCGCTGCCAGAGCCCGGCGGACATGGCCCGCGCCTCGTCGAACTGCTTCGCCGTCCGCAGCGCGACGAACTGCCGGGCTGCCTCCACGCCGAACAGGTCGGCGAAGATCCCCTGCCCGTGGTCGGCGTAGTCCACGAACAGCAGCAGGTCACCCAGGCACAGCAGCGCGTCCGCGCCCTCCGCCGCGCCGCGCAGCGGCCCTGCCGCCCCGTGCACATCGCTGACCACATGAACCCGCATGCCGTCACCCTAAGACGGCCGGCCCGGGCGGCCCGGCCCGCGGCCGGGAACTGGCACCCGGCAGCCATGGCCGCTCCCGCATAAGCTACGAAGTGGCAGGGCCCCTGCCCGATCGCCCGCGGCCCTGCCGGTCAGGTGGCCGTGCAAGGAGGCGCAATGCGGGAGTACAGCACCCCGGTGGTCGTTGACGTGCCCGCTTCCGCGCGCCTGACCGACACGGTCTTCGAGCGGGCGGAGCACGACCCGGGACTGGTTGTCCTGCGGCGCAAGGCGAGCCTGGCGCCGTCCCGGGCCACGCCGGGCGGCGGGGAAGCGGCGTGGCTGGACATCACGGCGCGCCAGTTCCGCGACGAGGTCGCCGCGCTCGCCAAGGGGTTCATGGCGGCGGGGATCGGCGAGGGTGACCGGGTCGCCCTCCTGTCACGCACCCGCTACGAGTGGACCGTGGTCGACTACGCGCTCTGGGCCGCGGGCGCGGTCACGGTCCCGGTGTATGAGACCTCCTCCGCCGAGCAGGTGGAGTGGATACTGAACGACTCGGGCGCGCAGGCGATCGTGGTCGAGACCCCGGCGCACCTGCAGGCGATCGGCGAGGTGCTGCGGCGGCTGCCGGGCGTGCGGCGGACGTGGCTGATCGAGGCCGATGCGGCCGCCCCGTCGCTCGACGCACTGGTGGCCGAGGGCGCCGGGGTCGGCGAGGCCGACCTGGCCCAGCGCCGGGTGTCGGCCGGGGCCGGGGACTTCGCCACGATCATCTACACCTCGGGCACCACCGGCCGCCCGAAGGGATGCGAGATCACCCACGGCAACCTGCTGGCCAACGCGCGGAACGCGGTCCGTTGGCTGTCGGTGATCTTCGACGCACCCGGCGCGTCGACCCTGCTCTTCCTTCCCCTCGCGCACTCGTTCGCGCGCCTCATCGAGGTAGGCGCCATGGAGGCGGGCGCCGTGCTCGGCCACATCCCCAGCGCGGGAACACTGCTGCCGGACCTGGCCACGTTCCAGCCCACGTTCATCCTCGCCGTCCCCCGCGTGTTCGAGAAGCTCTACAACGGCGCGGAGCAGCAGGCGTCGGAAAGCGGGGTCAGGGGCGCGATCTTCCGCGCGGCGGCCAGGACGGCTACCGCCTGGAGCCGCGCGCTCGGCACCGGCAACGCGCCCTCGCCCGGCGGGCCCGGCGGGCCCGGCCCCATGCTGCGGCTCCAGCATGCAATCTACGACCGCCTGGTCTACCGCAGGCTCCGCGCCGCGGTCGGCGGCCGGGTGCGCTACTCGGTGTCCGGCGGCGCTGCGCTCGGGGAACGGCTCGGCCACTTCTTCCGCGGCGCGGGGATCACCATCATCGAGGGGTACGGGCTCACCGAGACCACCGCCGCCGCCACGGTGAACCGGCCCGGCCGCAACAAGATCGGCACCGTCGGCCAGCCGCTGCCCGGCGTGTCCGTGCGGATCGACGAGGACGGCGAGATCCTCCTCACCGGGCTCAACCGCTTCGTCGGCTACTGGCACAACGACGCCGCGACGGCCGAGGCGATGACCCACGATGGCTGGCTGCGCACCGGCGACATCGGCGAGCTCGACGGCGAGGGCTACCTGCGGGTGACCGGCCGGAAGAAGGAGCTGATCGTGACCGCGGGCGGCAAGAACGTCGCGCCCGCCGTGCTCGAGGACCGGATCCGCGCCCACCCGCTGGTCAGCCAGTGCCTGGTGGTGGGCGACGGCCGCCCGTATGTGGCCTGCCTGATCACCCTGGATCCGGAGGCCGTCCGCACCTGGCTGGCCCGCCGGAACCGCCCGGCGGATACCAGCCTGAGCCAGCTGACCGACGACCCGGATCTGATCGCCGAGCTCCAGGCGGCGGTGGACGATGCCAACAAGGCGGTGTCCCGGGCCGAATCCATCAGGCGGTTCCGGGTACTCGACACCGACTTCACCGAGCAGGCCGGGTACCTGACGCCATCGCTCAAGCTGCGCCGCAACATAGTCACGAAGGACTTCGCGGATCAGATCGAGGCGCTCTACTCCTGACTGGCGGCGGCGCGGGGACACCGCCCGGCCGGCGCAGGGACGCTGCTCAGCCGGACAGGATCTCGTGCAGCCGCCGCGCGACCAGGTCCCACCGCCATTCCTGGTCCACCCAGGCCAGCCCCTTCTCCCCCATGGCCCGGGCGCCGGCCGGGTCGGTGAGCAGGTACACCAGCCGGTCAGCGACGCCCGCGGGGCTGCGCCCGGCGACCACGTAGCCGGTCTCACCGTCCCGGATGGCGTCGGGCGCGTTGCCGGAGTCGCCGCCGATCACGGGCAGGCCGGTCGCGGACGCCTCCAGGTAGACGATGCCGAGGCCCTCCACGTCCAGGCCGTGCCTGCGGGTACGGCAGGGCATCGCGAACACGTCCCCGGCGTCGTAGTGGGAGGGCAGCTCGGACCAGGGCACGGACCCGGTGAAGATGACCGAGCCGGCCACCCCGAGCCGGCCGGCCAGCCGCTGCAGCCGGCCGGCGTACGGGCCGCCGCCGACCAGCAGCAGCGCGGCGTCCGGCACCGCCGCCCGGACCTGCGGCCAGGCCCGGATCAGCGTGTCCTGTCCCTTGCGCGGCACCAGACGTGACACGCAGACCACCACCGGCCGGCCGGCCAGCCCCAGCCGTTCGCGGACGGCAGCACCCCCCGCGCCCGGCCGGAAGGCATCGGAGTCGACCCCGGGCGCGAGCCGGGTCATCCGCGCCGCCGCCGCCGGGGACAGCGCCCGGGCGAGCCGCACCCGGGTGTATTCGCCGAGGTAGGTGACCGTATCCACGGAATCACCGATGCGGCGCAGCAGACTGCGCGCGCCGGGCAGCACCGCCCAGCCCGCCTCATGCCCGTGGGTGATGGCGACCTGGCGCCGCGCGCCGGCCCGCCGCAGCGAGGGCGCGAGCAGGCCGAGCGGCGCCGCCGCGCCGAACAGCACCGTGTCGCGGCCGTCGCGCTCGAGCAGCCGGGCCGCCCGGCGCGCCACCGACGGCACGGGCAGCATCAGGGACGTCGGGTGGCGCTGGACCGGAAACGGCTGGGCTGCGTCGAAGCCGGCCGCTCCCTCCCAGGCGGGTGCGTAGACGGTGACGCTGCCCTCCGGCAGCCGGACCGCCAGGGCATGCACGAAGGACTGGATCCCGCCGGCCCGTGGCGGGAAGTCGTTGGTCACGATCAGGACCTTCGGCATCGCGCTCCCCGCATCGCGGGCACATCCGGATGCCCGGCCCAGTGACGGTAACGGAGCGATTCTAGTGCTCCCGCCGCCGTCCGCCGGGCATCGCCGGGGGTCCGCCGGGCATCGCCCGGCAGGATCAGCGGCCGGCGGTCACGGGCGGACGGCGGAGTTCAGGTTCGCCGCGTACCAGGAGCTCGACAGGCTGACCTCTTCCACGTTCAGGCCAGGTTGAGGCGCATCGATGAGCATGTTGTTGCCCACGTAGATGCCCACGTGGCTGTCACCGGCGAACTCGAGGATGTCACCGGGCTGGAGCGCGGAGAGCGACACCGAGGTCAGGCCGGCCTGCGCCTCGCTGGTGCGCGGGATCGCGATCCCGGCCGCGGCCCACGCCTGCATGGTCAGCCCGGAGCAGTCGAACCCGGACCCGCACGGCCCGGTGCCGCCGAAGACGTACGGGCAGCCGAGCGCCGCAAAGGCGAACGCGACCGCCTTCCCGGCCTGGGTGTTGGTGGGGACGGTGTTGGTCCCCCCGGCGAGGGCGCCGCCGCCGATCAGGTCGGCCTGCTGCTGCGCGGTGAGGGTGTTGAGCAGGCTCTGCTGCTTGGTGATGAGCTTGTTCAGGTTGGCCTTCTGCGATGCCAGCTGCGTCCTGAGCGAGGCCACGGCCGTTTCGGTCCGCTGGCCGGTCTGCTTCGCGGCGGCGAGCGCGCGCGCCGTCAGGTTGACCTGCGCGAGCTGCTGCTGCCGGGAAGTGGACAGGTGGGTCAGGATCGCCGACTGCGCCAGCAGCGTCTGCGGGCTGGCCGAGGTCAGCACGCTCAGCGGAGAGGTCATGCTGCCGTTCTCGTAGGCGGTCGAGGCGATCTGGCCGATCGCGCCCTGCATCGCGTGGAACAGCACCTGGTCCCGGGCGATCTCCCGGTTGACCAGCTTCAGCCGCTGCCGCGCCCCGGACAGGTCCTGCGACACCTGGTCGTACCGCTGGATGAGCCAGTTCTCCTGGGCGGTCAGCTTGTTGAGCTTGGCCTTGACCTGGCTGACGGTCGGCTTGGGCGATGCCCCCGCCGTCCCGGCGGTAAATATCAGCCCGGCGGCGCTGAGCATGGCGGCAGCGGCGAACACGCCGCGGCGGATGAGGGGGGACCGGATGAGTAGACGCGTACCCACGTAGTGACCCGCTCCTTCTCCCCACCCCACCGAACCGGTCGATCTACCCGGGCTAGGGCGGCTGAGCCAGCGCCCTGCGGCCTGGCCGGGGAACGGCCACGGCCAACTCACCCGTGGAGGTTCCTCAGGAGGGGGACCGAGGGCAGACCTCCGGTGGGTCTCCGGCTCCCCGGCGTGCCGCTGGGCGGGTGGCCGGGGCTTCGGCGGTGGCCGATCACCGTCGCCATCATGACGACTGCGGAGTGATGCGACCGGGGCCGACATTAGTGAAACGCGGGCGACGAATTCAACCGCTTCGCGCACTCCCGTCCCACGTTTCTCTCATTCCGGCATATTTCGGGCAAGCTGTGACACCAGGTAGAGGTCAAGACGCCCGTGCCACCGGCTCCCGCATGCGCAGCGGGGACACCAGCCTGGCGTCCGCGAGAACCCGCAGGGCGCGCCGTTCCGCCTCACCGATCTCGGTCGCCGGCCGGCCCGGCGGCCCGAGCAGCGCCGTGACCACGCAATCAGCGCAGGCGATGTCGCGCATCACACACCGCTCGCAGTCAATCAGCATGATCCCTCCATCAGGCACGGCCATCGCTGGCGGCCGCGGCACCGGCCGCAACAGGCACACACGCTATGAGATGCCACCGACACTTCCCCGTTGCCGGAGGTAACGGCCGGCCCCTTGCCGGAGGTAACGGCCGGGACGGTGACCGGCGGGCGGGCCTGGCGGGCTGCCGTGGGGGGGCGGCCATGGCGGGCGGCCGCCGGCGCGCCTGGGCAGGACTGTCGGTACCTCGTCCTACCGTTGCTCCGTGATCACCCGGGCAACAGCGGCGGAACCGGCACCGGGCAGGAGCCGTCCGCTCGATGCGATCGATTTCGTCATCGTCGACGTCGAGACGACCGGCTGGACCCCGGGTGTGGCGCGGATCACCGAGATAGGCGCGGTCAAGATCAGCGCCGGCCACCAGCTGGGGCAGTTCTCGTCGCTGGTCAACCCCGGCGGCGCGATTCCCGAGCACGTTGCGGCGCTCACCGGCATCAGCGACGCCATGGTCGCGGCCGCCCCCCCGCTGGCGGAGGTGCTGCCCGCCTTCCTGGCCTTCGCGCGCGGCTGCGTGCTCACCGCTCACAACGCGCCGTTCGACGTCGGCTTCCTCACGGCCGCATGCCAGGCCTGTGACCTGCCCTGGCCGGACTTCCCGGTGGTGGACACGGTGGAACTCGCCCGCTGGGTGCTCGGTGAGGATGAGGTGCCCAACTGCAAGCTGTCCACCCTCGCGGCGTTCTTCGGGGCCCGGACCACGCCCCGGCACCGCGCGCTCGCGGATGCGCTGGCCACGGCGGACGTGCTGATGGGCCTGCTGCCCAGGCTCTCCGCGGCCGGTGTCAGCACGCTCGCCGAACTGCTCGCCGTCCAGGAGCTCGCCCGGCGGCGATCCCGGTCCCGGCCCTGGGTGATCCGGGCCGTCCGCAGGGTCATCCGGGCCGTCTCCGGCGGGGGCCCCCGCCGGAGGGTACGCTACCGGCGATGGCTGGGCATCGGCGCCCGAGGAGGCAGACGTGGTCACCGCGATCGTCCTGGAGAGAGCCGACGTGGCGCGCATCCCGGAAACAGCGGAGGCGATAGCCCAGATCCCGCAGGTCAGTGAGGTCTATTCGGTCACCGGCGAGTTCGATCTGGTGGCGATGGTCCGGGTGCGGGCACACGAGGAACTGGACGACGTCATCCCGGGCACGCTGAACCGGGTGGCCGGTGTGACCCACACCGAGACGCACATCGCCTTCCGCACCTATTCCCGGCACGACCTCGAGGCCGCGTTCGCCATCGGCTACCCCGAAGCCACCTGAGCCGCCCGCGCCCCGCCCGGGCGCCCGCGCCGGCCAGGCCTCAGCCGCGCCGCGGCGGCCGGTCAGGCCGGGGGTGGGGCCAGCCGCTGGCTGGCCGCCACCCAGCGGTCCAGCAGCCCCCGGGCGGCGCCCGAGTCCAGCACCGCCGCCGCCTTGGCGCAGCCGCCGGCGAGCGCCTGCTCCAGGCCGCCGGCCCCCGGGACGCCTTCCGCGGCGGCCAGCGCGGCGGCGGCGTTGAGGACGACGGTGTCCCGGACCGGGCCCGGCTCGCCGTCCAGCACGCTGCGGGCCACGGTTGCGTTGTGCGCCGCGTCCCCGCCGCGCAGGTCGCCGGGCTTGGACATTGGCAGCCCGAGCGCGGCGGGGTCGAGCACGGTCTGGCTGACCTCACCGGCGTGGACCACCCAGACCGTGGACGTGTCCGCCGTGGTCAGCTCGTCCAGGCCGTCGTCGCCGTGGAACACCAGCGCCGAGCAGCCGCGCCCGGCCAGCACCCCGGCGATGATCGGGCCCATGCGCGCATCGGAGACCCCGACCGCCTGCGCGCCGGGGCGGGCCGGGTTGGCCACCGGGCCGAGGAAATTGAAGACCGTCGGCACCCCGAGTTCGCGCCGGGGCGCGGCGGAATGGCGGTAGGCCGGGTGATAAAGCGGCGCGAACAGGAACGCGATGCCGACCTCCTCGGCCAGCCGCGCGCTGGACTCCGGCGGCAGCGTGATCACCACCCCCAGGGCTTCCAGCACGTCCGCCGCCCCGCAGGCCGAGGTGGCCGCGCGGTTGCCGTGCTTGGCCACCCGGGCGCCCGCCGCGGCGGCGACGATCGCTCCCATGGTGGAGATGTTGACCGTGTGCGCCGCGTCGCCGCCGGTGCCCACCAGGTCCACCAGCGGGCCGGGCACGCTGATCGGGGTCGCACGGTCCAGCATTGTCCCGGCCAGCCCGCTCACCTCGGCGACCGTCTCACCCTTCATCCGCAGTGCCACGCCAAACCCGGCGATCTGGGCCGGCGTCGCCGCGCCATCCATGATCTCGCCCATCGCCCAGGCGGTCTCCCCGGAGGTCAGGGCCTCTCCCTTGACCAGCGTGCCGATCAGCGCGGACCAGGTGGGTGTACCCATGGCTCAGGCCTGGGCGACCGCGCCGCGCTGGCGCATGAGGCCCGCCAGGGCGCTGGCCAGCGCCCGCGGGTCGACCGGGTGGCTGATCACCGCGTCCGCCCCGGACCAGGTGGCGAGCCAGCCGTCATCCGGCCTGCCGATGATCAGCAGCACCGGCGGGCAGGCGTGGATCTCGTCCTTGGCCTGCCGGCAGACCCCCATGCCCCCGGCCGGCTGCGCCTCGCCGTCCAGCACCATGACGTCCGCCCCGCCCGCGTCGAGCAGCCGGAACAGCGCCGGCTCGGTGGCCACTTCGATGATCTCGGCCTCGGGCACGTCGGGCGCCGGGCGGCGGCCGATGGCCAGCCGGATCCGCGCTCTGGTGTCCGCATCGTGGCTGTAAATGACGACCTTCATGCAGTGGATCGTACCTACCCGGGAGGCCGGCCGAAGTTCCCCGCCACCGACACGGGGGGTCGCCCACCGCTCGCCTACGCGATGTCGTAATAATGACCCCGTGGCCACAGCATCCGCGACACAGACTCCGCCTCGATCGCCGGCCAGCCGGCCGAGCCTGGTCAGCGTCGGCACCATCGTTTGGCTGTCTTCTGAGCTGATGTTTTTCGCGGCGCTGTTCGCGATGTACTTCACCATCCGCTCGGTCGACAAGAGCCAGGGGCTGCCCTGGCCGGGCGCCGATCTGAACCTGACCCTGGGGACCATCAACACCACGGTGCTGCTGCTGTCCAGCGTCACCTGCCAGATGGGGGTGTTCGCGGTTGAGCGCGGCCAGATCAGGCGCACGGGCAGCGTCTTCAACCCCGCCCGGTGGGGCCTGCGCGAGTGGTACGTGCTCACGTTCTTCATGGGCCTGTACTTCGTCCTGGGCCAGGGTTATGAGTACCTCAGCCTGATCCGCGACGGCCTGACGCTGCAGTCCAGCGGCTACGGCTCGGTGTTCTACATCCCCACCGGGTTCCACGGCCTGCACGTGACCGGCGGCCTGATCGCGTTCCTGTTCCTGCTGGGACGCACCTACGCGGCCAGGACCTTCACCCAGGAGCAGCAGGTCAGCGCCATCGTCGTCTCCTACTACTGGCACTTCGTGGACGTCGTGTGGATCGGCCTGTTCACGACGATCTACCTGATCCGCTAAAGAGCTACTGATCTCATGCATCCCCTGAACCGGAACCGAGGCAACAAGTGAGCGGGATCAAGCGGCGGCGCAGGCAGCGGGCCGCCCGGTACACCCTCCTCATGCTGGGGCTCGCCGCCATCGGCCTGGTGTACGCGGCCGTCACCGGGGCCGGCGGCGCGGCGTCCGCGGCCACGCCCGGCGGCCCGTCGCCGGCCGACATCGCCCAGGGCAAGGCGATCTTCGCGGACACCTGCTCCTCGTGCCACGGCATGAATGCCCAGGGCACCTCGGCGGGCCCGAGCCTGATGGGTGTCGGCGCCGCCGCCGTGGACTTCCAGATGAGCACGGGCCGGATGCCGGGCAAGGACTTCGACGCGCAGATGCCGCGCAAGCCGGTGACGTTCACCACCGAGCAGATCCACCAGGTCGCGGCGTATATCTCGTCCCTGGGCGGGGGCCCGGCGATCCCCTCGGGCGCCCAGGTGAACCCGGCCGGCGCCGACCTCGCGCTGGGCCAGCAGCTGTTCATCACCAACTGCGCGCAGTGCCACAACTTCGCCGGCGCCGGCGGCGCGCTCACCTACGGCAAGTCGGCGCCGGCGCTGACCCATTCGACCCCGACGCAGATCTACGAGGCGATGCTGACCGGCCCGGAGGCCATGCCCGTGTTCAGCGACACCACCGTCACCCCGGCCCAGAAGCGCGCCATCATCGGGTACGTCACCAGCGTCCGCGCCGAGCCGAACCCCGGCGGGTTCAGCCTGGGCCGGGTCGGGCCGGTGACCGAGGGGCTGGTGGCTTTCCTCGGCGGGATCGCGATCCTGGTGTTCGTCGCGATCTGGATTACGATGAAGCGACGTGAGGCATGAGCGAGATGCAAGGCAGCGGCGAGCAGTTCCCGCCCGGCGACGGCGCTGAGGAACTCCCGGGGTCCCGCGCCCCGCACCGGGTGGTCGGCACTCCCCCGTCCGCCCGGGCCAGGACCCTGCTGGAGGCGCCGCCGCCGGAGGACCCCAGGCCGGAGCGCTGGCTCCCGGCCGAGCCGTCCAACCGGGACCAGGCGAAGCGCGCCGAGCGGATAGTCGCGGCGCTGTTCATCCTGTCGATGCTGGCCAGCATCGGGTTCATCGCCGCCTACGTCGGGCTGGAGGTGCACTCGGTCGGCGCCACCGCGCGCTCCAACCTGTGGCTGGGCCTGTCGATGTCGGTGGCCTTCGGCGCGCTGGCCGTGGGCGTGGTCATCTGGGTGCGGTACCTGATGCCGAAGGCGGAGCTGACCGAGGAGCGCAAGCCGCTGGCCTCGAGCCCGAAGGACCGGGCGGAGTTCGACAGAGACTTCACCGAGGGGGCCGAAGCCAGTGGGTTCGTCAAGCGGCCGCTGCTGCGACGGACCCTGATCGCCGCCTCGGTGCCGCTCGCGGTCGCCCCGCTCGTCATCCTGCGGGACCTGGGCCCGCTGCCGGGCACGAGCCTGCGCCACACCGTCTGGCGCAAGGGGATGCGGCTGCTGGTCTTCGGGCCCAACACCCCGCTGCGGCCGGCCGACTTCGCCATCCCGGGGCAGATGATCACCGTCGTCCCGGACGGGTACCAGGACAACCAGGACGCCCTGGCCAAGGCGACGACCATCATCCTCAAGTTCGGGCCCGGCCAGCTCCGGCCGCCCACGGTGATGAACTGGACGGTGGACGGCATCGTCGCCTACTCCAAGATCTGCACCCACGTCGGGTGCCCGGTCGCGCTGTACGAGCAGACGACCCACCACATCCTGTGCCCCTGCCACCAGTCGACGTTCGACGCGACCCGCGGCGCCCAGGTCACCTTCGGGCCCGCCGCCCGCCCGCTGCCGCAGCTGCCGCTCGGCACCGACGCGCAGGGCTTCCTGGTCGCCACGAGCGACTACCATGAGCCGGTCGGCCCGAGCTTCTGGGAGCGGGGATGACCAAGAGCAAGACCACCGAGGCGCTCGAGGGCACCGGCCGGTTCTTCGATGACCGGCTGCGGGCGGCGCGGGCGGTACGCGGGGCCCTGCGGAAGCTCTACCCCGACCATTGGACGTTCCTGCTCGGGGAGATCGCCCTCTACTCGTTCGTCATCCTGCTGCTCACCGGCACCTTCCTGACCTTCTTCTTCCAGCCGAGCATGACCGAGGTGGTGTACCACGGCGCCTACACGCCGCTGCGCGGGGTGCGGATGAGCGAGGCGTACGCGTCCACGATGGACATCAGCTTCGACGTCCGCGGCGGGCTGCTCATGCGCCAGATCCACCACTGGGCGGCGCTGCTGTTCATGGCCGCGATCATGGTGCACATGCTCCGGATCTTCTTCACCGGCGCCTACCGCAAGCCGCGCGAGCTCAACTGGCTGATCGGGATCGTGCTGTTCACGCTCGGCATCCTGGAAGGCCTGTTCGGCTACTCACTGCCGGACGACCTGCTGTCCGGGACCGGGCTGCGGATCACCCAGGGGGTGCTGCAGTCCATCCCGATCGTCGGCACCTACGCGTCGTTCTTCCTGTTCGGCGGGGAGTTCCCCGGGCACCTGATCATCCCCCGGCTGTACATCATCCACGTGCTGCTGATCCCGGCCCTGCTGCTGGCGCTGATCTCCGCGCACCTGTTCTTCATGTACCACCAGAAGCACACCCAGATGCCGAGCAAGGGCCGCACCGAGAGGAACGTGGTCGGCGCGCCAGCGTACCCGTACTTCGCGGCCAAGACCGGGGCGTTCTTCCTCTTCATCTTCGCCGTGCTGGCGCTGCTGTCCACGTTCGCGCAGATCAACCCCATCTGGCTGTTCGGCCCGTACAACCCTTCCGGCATCACCGCCGGATCCCAGCCCGACTTCTACATGGGGTTTCTGGAGGGCGCGCTGCGCATCATGCCCCCTTGGGAGTGGAACGTCGCAGGGTACACGATCGCGTTCAACGTGTTCATCCCCGCCCTGGTGCCGCTCGGCCTCATCTTCACCGGGGCCGCGCTGTGGCCCTTCCTGGAACAGTGGATCACCGGCGACAGGCGTGAGCACCACATTAACGACCGGCCACGCAACGCGGCGACCCGGACCGCGATCGGGATGGCCACGATCACCTTCTACGGCGTCCTGTGGCTCGAAGGCGCCAATGACGTCATCGCCGACCAGCTCCAGATCCCGCTCTACACGCTGACCTGGATCGCCCGGTTCGCCATCTTCCTCGGCCCCATCGTGGCCTACTGGGTGACCAAGCGGATCTGCCTCGGCCTGCAGCGCAAGGACGCCCACCTGCTCGAGCACGGGGTCGAGACCGGCATCATCCGGCAGCTGCCCAACGGCGCATACATCGAGGAAACCCGGCCGGTGGACGAGGACCTGCGGGCCGTGCTGGAGTACGGCCGGGTCGGCGCGCCGCAGCTCACCGGCCCGCCGGCGGACGCCGACGAGGTTCCGGCGCCGGGAACCAGGGGCCCGCTGGGCAGGATGCGGACGCGCCTCGACCGCGTCATCACCGAGGGCATCCCGATCGAGGCCGACGGGCACGGCAACGGGCACGGCGACGGCCACGGGAACGGGCACGGCTCGCCCGCGGCCGTCACCGCCGGCGAGCAGGAAGGCGCCCAGCCCGCGGAGCCAGGACCGGAGCAGGGCGGCACGGACGGCGAGAACGCCGGCCGCTGACAACCGCGCGGTCCACGCGCACCGCTCCAGCCACGCGCACCGCTCCAGCCACGCGCACCGCTCCAGCTAGGCATGTGGCACCAGGCCAGCTATCGTGCGACGGCACGCCGCCGATGGCAGGTTCCCGGCCGCGTGGAGGCTGAACAGCAGGCTCCCGACCGTGTGGGGCCGAACAGCAGGCTCCGGGGCCGTGTGGAGCCGAACAGCAGGCTCCCGGCCGCGTGGAGTCGGGGGGGCCCGGCGCCGTATGGGGTCCGTCCCGGCCGCGTGAGGCCGCACAGAGCGCTGCGTGCCCACCGGGGCCCAGGGGGCCGCACGGCCACGATCAGGACGTCACCGGGGCCGGCTCATGCGCTGGCACCAGCGGGGGACCTGGAAAGGCGCGCGGGCTCAGTGCGCGTACTGGCCGCGGTAGTACTCGAAGACGAAGCCGATCGCCGACAGCAGGACGAAAAGCATCCCGATCAGGAAGAGCCACCACCCGATCGCCGCACCGAGCGCGGCGACTGCCGCCGACATCCCGGTGATCAGCGGCCACCAGCTGTGCGGGCTGAAGAAGCCGAGTTCGCCGGAGCCCTCGGCGATCTCGGCGCCCGGCCTGTCCTCGGGCCGGGGCGGCAGCCGTCGGCCGGTGAACAGGAGGTAGAAACCGGTGAGGAAGGCGAGGCCAACGGAAAAGGCCAGCGCCGTGGTCCCGGTCGGATCCTTCGAGAAGTGCCAGTAGACCACGTCAACGACGGCGAAGAACGCGGCGCAGCCGACGAACAACCACCCTTCGACCTTCATGAGTTACCTCTGTCCTGCCGCGGGGATCCTGGGCATCCGTCCGCCACGCATGCCCGGGCTCATTGGGGTGCCGAAACGGATTGACGGTCCCGCCCGGACCTGATCTGCGGGTAGTGCAGGTCGAACGCGGGGCGCTCGGACCGGATGCGCGGGATGGAGGTGAAGTTGTGCCGCGGCGGCGGGCAGGACGTCGCCCATTCCAGCGAGTTCGCGTAGCCCCATGGGTCGTCGGCCGTGACACGCTCGCCGTACCGCGAGGTCTTGTAGACGTTGTAGAGGAAGATGAACGTGGACGCGCCGAGGATCCACGAGCCGATGCTGGAGATCTGGTTCAGCGTGGTCACGTCGTGCGGCAGGAGGGGGTAGTTGGCGATCCGCCGCGGCATCCCCTCGACGCCGAGCCAGTGCTGGATCAGGAACGTCATATGAAAACCGATGAACAGGGTCCAGAAATGCCAGGCCCCCAGCGTGTTGTCGAGCATCTTCCCGGTGAACTTGGGCCACCAGAAGTAGAACCCGGCGAACATGGAGAACACCACGGTGCCGAAGAGCACGTAGTGGAAGTGGGCGACGACGAAGTAGGAGTCGGTGACCTGGAAGTCCAGCGGCGGCGAGGCGAGGATGACCCCGGTCAGCCCGCCGAAGAGGAACGTGACCAGGAAACCGACGGCGAACAGCATCGGCGCCTCGAAGGT
>WNFX01004342.1_pt1 | contig 13928 bp, 13 predicted proteins | sample 5400111 | NCBI WGS metagenome assembly WNFX01 (sample SAMN13153363, study PRJNA577476) | soil metagenome | isolation source: 40 cm soil or saprolite under grassland replicate 1 | place: USA:California | collected 2016-06-15
TGGCCATCATTCTCGGGGCGACGACCGTGGGGCTGATCATTACGACGATCTGGGCGGCTGCACTCGGCCAGAGCGCGGTAGCGACCGTCTTTGGCATCTTCGCCGCCTTCTGGCTGAGCTACTTCCTGCTCGTGACCGGGCTGATCCGTGCCTGGTTCGGAATCCTTCCGCGCGACGTGACCGCCACCCTGGAGCTGTTCCTGATCACCTGGCTGGTCGTCGTGGTGATGCTCACCCTGGCGACGCTCCGGCTGCCAGTGTCCTTCACGGTGGTGTTCGTGCTCGTGGCTCTCACGGTGCTGCTGGTGCTGCTCGGCACCGAACAGGCATCGACTGGCCTGACGAAGACCGCCGGGTACGTCCTGCTGGCGGCCGCCGCCGTGGGTGTCTATCTGTTCTTCAACTCGCTCTCGCTGGCCACCGGCGGCAAGGCGCTGCCGCTCGGTGCGCCGATCCTGAAGTGAGGGCGGCAGCGCCCTGATCGCCGCCAGGCAGAGGTAGCCAGCTTGGCAAATTCTGCGCCATGTGCGGGTGCGGGGGTCCGCCATGCGCGGGTGCGATCCTGCTGGTGCTCGCCGCCGCGGGCCGCGGGCCCGGGAACCGGCGGCCACGCCGGTCAGGCCGGCCGCGGCGGCGGCCCGGTCACCTCGCTGACCGTTACCCACCGGCCCTGCGCCGCCGATGCCTCCATCGCGTCGCACACGGCCTGCACCGCCGCGCCCTGGCCGAACCCCGGGCTCCACGGCGCGTCCGGCCAGCCTTCCAGCAGGTCAGCGACCTGATTGCCAAACGATGCGCCGTACCCCACGCCCTGCCCGATCGGCCACCAGCTGCCGGCGTAGGGGTGGCTGGGATGCTCGGCCCGGATCCGCCGCATGCCGTACAGGCCCGGGTCGTCGTCCGCGCTGCCGTAGCGCAGCTCGTTGAGCCGCGCGTAGTCGAACACCAGCGTGCCGCGGCTGCCGTTCACCTCGACCGTGAAGTCGCACGGGCGGCGGACCGCGGCGCGCGCGACCTCGATGGCCCCGAGCGCGCCGGAGCCGAACCGCAGCAGCGCGCTGGAGGCGTCATCGACGGTCACCGCTTCGGTACCGCCGCCGGGCAGCGGGCGCTCGGCGATGAACGTCGCCGACTGCGCGCAGACGCTGGCGATCTCCCCGGTCATCCACAGCGCCATGTCGATCAGGTGGCTGCCCAGGTCGGCGATGGTCGTCCCGCCCATCGCGCGGTCGAACCGCCAGTCATAGGGGGTCTGCGGGTCGGTGAACTCGTCCGACAGCCAGGTCGCCCGCCACAGCCGGACCTCGCCGACGGCGCCGCCGGCGACCATGCGCCGCATCAGCGCGACGGCGGGCAGCCGCCGATAGTTGAAGCCCACCGCGTGGTGGACCCCGGCGCCGGTCACCGCGGCCAGCGCCGCCGCGGCCTCGGGGTAGGTCAGGGCGAGCGGCTTCTCGCACAGGACCGCCTTGCCCGCCGCGGCGGCCGCCTGCGCGATCTCCGCGTGCGTGCCGGGCGGGGTGCAGATATCGACCACGTCGATGTCGTCCCGCGTGACCAGCGCGCGCCAGTCGGTGGTGTGCTCGGGGATGCCGTAGGCGGCCGCGGCGGCGGCGACCCCGGGGCCGCTCCGCCCGGAGATCACGGCGGCTACCGGCGTGACCGGCAGCGGGCGCAGCATCGGCGCCACCCGGTAGCCGTAGCTGTGCGCCTTGCCCATCACGCCGTAGCCGACGATGCCGACCCGGAGCTCGCTCACCTGCGGCCTCACCGGCCCGTCCCCTCGCCCACACGGATGGCCGCGCCTGCCTGTTCCGCTGCCGCCAGGGCGGCGATCGCGTCGGCGCCGGTGGCGCCCTCGCACGGGCCGCCGCGGGCGAACGCAGCGAAGCTCTCGGCCTGCCGCCGCACCGCCTCCAGCTGGGCGCGCTCCCCCTCCGCCGGGTCGAGGAAGTCGCAGCGTACCGTGCCGCGGGTGCCGAACGCCTCCGCGCGCGCCATGTCGCCCGCGGGGTGATACCGGCCCAGCGAGACGAAGCCGGTGCCGCCGCCCGACAGCTCCACGATCACCTGCGCGCTGTCCACGTCCGGGGCCTGCTCCGGGGGGTCGCCGAGCCCGGGGACCAGGCCGGACGCCACCGCCGACAGGGCGGTGATGTCCTGGCCGGTCAGCCACCGGAGCTGATCGAACTCGTGCACGCCCATGTCGACGAGGATGCCGCCGCTGTGGGCGCGGAACGCCGCCGGCGGCGGCTCCAGATCCCACTGGTAGCAGGTCACCAGGTGAACGGTGCCCAGCTCACCGGAGGCCATCCGCTCGCGCAGCCTCCGCAGCGCGGGCACGTACCGCCGCCAGTACGCGACCTGGAACGGCACCCCCGCCGCCCCCGCGGCCTGCACCGCCGCCCGGGTCTGCGCGGCGGTCACCCCGCACGGCTTCTCGCACAAGATCGGCAGGCCGCGCGCGGCGACCTCGGGGATGATCCTGCCGTGCTGGTCGCTGGGCGCGGTGATCAGGATCCCGTCGACCGCGGCGCCGTCCAGCATCGGCCCGATGCCGGGGTAGAGCGCGGCGCCGGAGGACCCCACGGCGCGGCGCGCCTGCTCCGACACCTCGGCGATGGCCGTCACCGCGACGCGCCCGGAGCCGGCGAAGGCCCGCATGTGGGTACGGCCCATCCGGCCCGCCCCGATCAGCCCGAGCCGGAAGGACGGCGGCATGTCAGAGCCCTCGTTTGGCCAGAAAGGCACGGTTGTGCCGCTGTTCCTCGGCCGCCCGCGCGAACCGCTGCGCGCTGCGGGGCAGGATGTCCTGCTCCACCACCAGCCAGCCGCCGAACGAGATGCCCCGCAGGCCGTCCAGGATGGCGTCCACGTCGAGGTCGCCGCGGCCGAGCTCGCAGAACGCCTCGCGGGACCAGATGTCGGTGGCGGGCGCGCCGTCGGCGACGATCCCGGCCATGACGGCGCGCACGCCGTCCTTCAGGTGCACATGGTTGACGCGTTCGCCCCAGTCCCCCAGCATGGCGACCGGGTCGCCGCCGCCCATCATCATGTGCCCGGTCTCCAGGCACAGCCCGATGTCGGACCGGTCGAGCACCTCCTCGATCTCCCACGGGGCCTCCACATAGGTCCCGGTCTCCGGGTGGAAGGTGGGCTCGTAGCCGCGGTCGCGGCAGTGGCCCACCACCCGGGCCAGGCCCGCGGCGAACCTCCGCCACCCGCCGGCGTCGAGGCCGAGGGAGGGCTGCCCGGCGGACCGGCCGGGCTGGCTCCGCCGCTGCGGGCTGCCGGCGTCGGCCAGGGTCGGCCGCGGCGGCGGGCCCGGCAGGTACGGCAGCACCGCGTCGAACGTCGCCAGCAGCGCATCCAGCTCCCCGAGCGCCTGTTCCAGCGCGTCGTGGTCGGCGTAGGGCAGCTCGAGGTAGCCGCCGGCCAGGCCCAGGCCCCGCTCCGCCAGCAGCTCCCCCAGCCGCGTCCCGCTGCCCAGGTACCCGACCGGGCCCAGGTCGATGCCCGCGTAGCCGGCCGCTGCCACCTGGTCGAGGACGCTGATCCCGTCGGGCACGTTCGGGTCATGGCCCACCGTTATCTCGAACGCGCCGTAGCTGACCGGGGCGTTCGCCACCGCTATCCCCGCCCGGGCCTGCGTCTGCGTGCTCACCTCGCGGTCCCTTCCCCGCCGGGACCGGCCGGGTCATCGACCGGCCCTCCCGTGCGGTGGCTCTCGATGATCGCCTGGCACAGCGCGATGTCCCGCAGGCCGTCAAGCCCGGAGGTGACCGGCGCGGTGCCGCTGACGGCGCTGTGGTGGAACGCCACCAGCTCGGCCTTGAAGCCGCTGGCGTAGGAGACGGTCTCCTCGGTGCGCCACGAGCGCGCGGTGCCGACCTCGCCGCCCTCGATCGCCAGCACGGCGGGCTCGCTGCGCAGGAACGGGGACGGGAACGACAGGGTCACCCGGCGGTCCGGCGCGTACAGGGCGAACTCCATGGTGTACCGGGCGATGCCGGGCAGGTCGATCCAGTGGATGGCGGCGGGCAGGCCGCCGAACCGCAGCATCACGGTCACGCTGTGCTCGGCCAGGCTGACGTAATCCAGCCGGTCCGGCTCGCCGAGCAGCCCGCGGACCGTGTTGAGCTCGTGCACGAGCGTGTCGAGCAGCACCAGCTCATACACGTGCAACTCCAGCGGGCTGGCCTCCCCGATCGCCGCCCGCACGCGCGCCGCGTTGTCCTGCCGGAGCCGCTCCGCCACGCCGGCCGGCGCCGGGGGCCGCGGGAGCAGGGGGTAGTGCCCGACGTAGGGCCCGAGCGGGGACTCGAGCGTGGTCACCCGCAGCAGCCGGGCCTGCCCGGCCCCGGCCAGCCGGCCGGCCTCCTCGGCGAAGCGCGCGAAGGCCGGGTCGTAGCGTTTCGGGTAGCCGACCATCAGGGTGACCCCGGCCTGCCCGGCCGCCGCCACCATCGCGCGTCCCTCGGCGACCGAGAAGCACATCGGCTTCTCCACGAACACGTGCAATCCCGCCCGCGCGGCCGCCTCCGCGGCCGGTGCGTGGCTGCCCGAGGTGAGCACCAGGACCGCGTCGAGCGGGTGCCGGATCAGCTCGCGCCAGTCGGTGAACACGGCGGGGATGCGGTAGCGCTCGGCGCACGCCCGCGCCCTGTCCCCGGCGATGTCGCACACCGCCGCTACCTCGAACCGGTCGCCGAGCTCGGCCAGGTAGTGCAGGTACATGACCTGGGCGATGAGCCCGGTGCCGACCAGGCCGACCCGCAGCCGCCGGGCCGTCACCCCGCCACGCCCCCGGCGGCGTCGATCGCCGCACGGAGCAGCCGCGCCGCCTCCGGGACGCCGGTCTCGGCCGGCACGAACGGGTCCTCGTGCTCGATCGACACCACCTCGGCCTGTGACTGCGACAGCGCCCGCACCAGCCCGGCCCACCAGGCCAGGTCGTGGCCCCGGCCGGGGACGGCGAACGTCCACGGCATGTCCGCCGCCGGCTCGGGCCAGCGCCGGTCGAGCAGGCCGTTGAGCGCCAGGGAGTCCGGGTGGAAGACCGTGTCCTTGCCGTGGACGTGCCCCACCCGGCCGCCGAGCGCGGCGGCGACCCGGTGCCCGTCCATGCCCATCCAGAAGAAGTGGCTGGGGTCGAGGTTGGCGCCGATGGCGGGCCCGAGCGCGGCCACCCGGGCGAACGTCTCGACGTTGAACACGCACGTGCCCGGGTGCAGTTCCAGGCAGACCCGCAGGTCAGGCTGCTCGGCGGCGGCGAAGGTGGCCAGGCCGGCCCAGTACGGCGCGATCTGCTGCTCCCACTGCCGCTCGTAGACGCCCTCCAGGTACGGCAGCCAGCCGCCGGCGCCGAAATGCGGGACCCGGTCGCCCGGCCGGCCGGCCGGGCAGCCCGCCATGGCCACCACCCGGGTCACCCCGAGCGCCGCGGCCAGCCGGATCGCGTTGCGCAGGTCCTCGTCGTGCCGCCGGGCGAGGCCGGCGTCCGGGTGCAGCGGGTTGCCCCAGGCGTTGAGCGCGCTGATGCCGAGCCCGTGCCGGGCTATCCCGTCCAGCCAGGCCGACCGGGCGCTCGCACTGGCCAGGAGCCCGGCCACGTTGCAGTGCGGGTGCGGCGCGTACCCGCCGGCGCCGACCTCGATGTGGGTGATCTCGGGGGCGGCGCGCCGCAGCCAGGCCAGCGTCTCGTCCAGCGGCCGGTCCAGGAAGGCTTCGAGCACAATGCCGATCCGCAGTTCCGGAGAGCCGGCCATTGTCGCTGCTCAGCCCTCCTGCCCGGCGAGATCACGGGGACATCCGATGGTCCGACTCTGCTCCAGTCCCTATGACCTGTCAAGATACTGTCAGAATGTCGGGACAAAATGGCCTCCCCGGCCCACCGGGCGGGGCCGGGGGCCACGGAGCCGCCGGGTGGGCGCTGCGGCCCGCCGGGCCGGGCGGGCCGGCCGGGCCGCCGCCGCAGATCACGGCTCTCCAGCGGGCCCAGCCTGCCCGGGGGTTGGCCAGCGGCGCCACAGCTGGCCTTGACGCCAGCGATGCTGGCTGGCCCCGCACCGGTCCGGCCGGCGGCATCTATACTGGACTAGCTCCGCAATCAACAATATGTCCAAACAAATGAGCCCGTACGCCTGCGGGGCCAGGACGCCCGGACGACGCCGATGGAGGGCTGGATGGCGAGCGTGACACCGGACCGCGAGATCAGCACGCCCGGTGTGATCAACATCGACCGGACCAGCCCGGTGCCGCTGTACTTCCAGCTGGCGCAGCACTACGAGGCGGCCATCAGGTCCGGCGCGCTCAAGGTCGGCTCCCGGCTGGACAACGAGGTGCAGCTGGCCGAGCGGCTCGGCATGTCGCGGCCCACCGTGCGGGCCGCCTTCCTGTACCTGTCCAACAAGGGCCTGGTGGTCCGCAAGCGCGGCGCCGGGACCCTGGTGGCCAAGGAAAGCATCGACCGCGACGTGGAGCTGACCAGCCTCTACGACGACCTCGCCACGGCGGGCCGGGCCCCGGCCACGAAGGTCATCCGGGTCGAGGTCACCCACGCCAACGACCGGGTCGCGGCGGCGCTGCAACTGCCCGAGCGCGCGCTGGTGAACTCGCTGCAGCGGATCCGGCTGGCCGACGGCGAGCCGATCGCGCTGATGCACAACTTCCTGCCCGCCGCGCTCGTTCACCTGAGCATCGAAATGCTGGAGGAGCACGGCCTGTACGAACTGCTCCGGGCGTCGGGCATCCGGATGTGCTCGGCCAGCCAGCGCATGTGCGCCAAGAACGCCTCGGCCGCGGAGGCCCGCACGCTGGGCGAGAACCGCGGCGCCGCGCTGCTGACCATGGAGCGGATCGCCTACGACGACACCGGCCGCCCGGTCGAGTTCGGGCAGCATCTCTACCGGGCCTCCCGCTACGCGTTCACGACCAGCTTTCCCCGGCCGGACTCGGCCCCGCCGCCGGGCCCGCCGGCGGGCGGCTGGTAGGCGGCGCCGTCAGAGCAGGCCGACCGCGGTGTCGACGGCGGTGGCCACGTCGCCGCCGGCCGGGTACAGCAGCGACCGCCCGGCCAGCAGCCCCCTGACGTTCGGCAGCCGCAGCGCCTTCCGCCAGCCGGCGAACGCCTCCCCGGGATCGTCGGCAACCTCGCCGCCGAGCAGCAGCACGGGCAGGGTGGAGGCGGCCATGACCCGCTCCATGTCCCTCACGACCGGCACCTTGAGCCACGTGTAGGCCGACGTCGTGCCCAGGCCGGAGGCGACGGTGAGGGCCAGCATCATCGCGTACTCACCACCCGTGCCGCCTATCCGGTCGTGAGGAGGAAGTCCAGGCACGTCCCGTCCTCGGCGATGTCCACCACCGCGCCGCGGAGCACGCCCGACCCATAGTCGCTGCCGGGGTTGACGCACAGCGTCCGGCCGATCTTCTGCGCCGCCCGGGACTCGTGGATGTGGCCGTGCAGCCCGACCGACGGCTGGTAGCGCTGGATGGCCTCCCGCACCGCCTGGCTGCCGACCGGCACGATGCTCGGCCGGCCGCCGCGGATCACCGGCTTCAGCGTCTCGTCCAGCTCGGGGGCGTCGTCGAGCCCCGATGCGTACGGCGGGCAGTGGATGTTGAAGATGGATTCCTGGCCCTCGGGAACCTGGTCCAGCATCGCGCTGATCTGCTTGCCCAGGTCTTCCTCGGAGGTCTCCCGCTCGGTGTTCCAGGGCGTGTAGGGCACGACGCCGAGGCTGGCCATCGCGACCGGCCCGAGATCGCACAGTTCGGCCTCGGGGCACTCCACCCGCGGGTGCGCGGCCAGCACCGCGTCGGCCTCCACCGGATCGTCGTTGCCGGGCGTGATGATGCAGCGCACGGCGGGATCGAGGCGCTCCGCCGCCAGGTCGCACCAGCGCTGCAGCTGGGCCGCGATCTCGCTGCGGAAGAGCCGGTCCAGGGCCGCAGGGTCGGCCTCCAGGGCGGCGAGCTCATCGGCCTCCATCCGGACCGGATAGAACCCGGCCCGGTTGACATCGGCCGCCAGCTGGTCCCACTCCGCCGTCGGCACGGTCACGCTCTGGCCCTCGATCCGCGCGGTCAGGTCCCCGCCGCGGGCCAGGACGGGCACGAGCGCCTTCCCCGCAAAGTCGCCGCCGAGGATCACGGCGTCGACCTGGCAGACCTTGGCGGCGGCCAGGAACTTGCGGAAGCAGACGTCCGAGCCGTGGATGTCGGTGGCGAAGTAGAGGCGCAGGGCGCGCGTCTTCTTCCCCCGCTGCCGGCGGGATCGCAGCATCGGCTATTCCGGCGGCAGCTCGTGCATGGCCATGCTCAGGTCCAGCGCGTCCCGCTGCCGCCGGACGGAGCGTGCGATCGCGTAGATCACGGGACCGGCGCCCAGCACGATCACCAGCGTGAGGATCGACTCCCAGCTGAACTTGCCGTAGACGCTGGAGTGCGTGACCAGCTCGAACACGGTGAACAGCGCGAGCACGGTGGTCGCGCCGCCGACCCACGTGGCCTTGCGCAGGAACGCCCGGCGCGCGTCGTCGCTCGCCCCCGGCAGCTCGATCAGATCGGGCCGGCGCAGCGGCAGGAACAGCGCGGCGACGCCGCCGGCCAGCAGGATCAGCGCGAAGAACAGGCTCTGCAGGGCGACGATGCTGCCGAGGTTGACCAGGCTGGTGAGGAAGCAGAAGGCGATCCCGATCACCAGCACGATGCCGATGGCCACGTTTGGCGCGTGGTTCCGGTCGCCGATCTTGGCCACGCCGACCGGCAGCAGCCGGTCGAAGGCCTGCGCGAACAGGACCCGGGTGGTGACGGTCACGAAGGCCAGGTTGACCGCGATCTCGGCGAACGGCACCGCCGTCGCGAACAGGATCTTGGTGATCGGGTCGCCGGACAGCAGCAGGCCGTAACCCAGGCCGCCGGAGACCGAGCTCAGGCTGGTGATCTTCGCGTAGGCGTCGGGGTTGATCACGCCGAGGTTCGCCTGCGCCTGCATGAAGGTCAGGCCCGCCCGTGCGCGCAGCAGCGCCCAGACGGCCACCCAGAGAACCACCAGCACGAGGATGCTGATTGTGGACGCGTACAGGTAGGTCCGGCCCGGCCGGCGGAGCTCGCCGCCCACGTAGTAGGAGTACAGGACGCCGTTGTAGTTGAGCACCATGAACGGGATGATCGCCACCGCGGACGCGATCGAGGTGCCGAAGACCACCCCGTTCGTGTGCGCGGCCGTGATGGTCGCCTGGTAGGCGCCCGGGTGGTGGCTGAAGCTGCCAAACGAGGTGACGAAGTCGGCATGGGAGTTGAACGCCAGGATGCCGATGAGGGCGATGAACGCCACCACCTGCAAGATGATGAGGGTGAAGATGATGCGGGCGACGATCTTCACCTTGAACAGTGACAGCGCCGCGACGATCAGCATCAGGATGACGCTCAGCCACGCGATCGACAGGTTGCTGGTGAGGTGGTTCCCGGCGTTCGCGATCGACTGCTTGCCACTGGCCTACCTCCAGTCTCGGCGCACGCCGGCGAGGGATGAAGCGCAGGACCGAGCGGCATCTGGGAAGCGACCGCGCGGCCCTCAGGCTGCACCCCAATGTTTAGGCTCTGACAAGCAATTGTCAATATCTATGGACATACGACAATGTCGGCAAGACAGCAGCTCAGCCGCGGTCGGCCAGCCGCACCGGGACGTGGGCGTGCGCCGGCATGGTGACCGCTCCGGGCGCCGGGCGCCGCCGGGCTGCCCGCCGCACGGCAGTGAACTCCTGGCGAATCTGGCCGCGGGGGTGGCCGGGTGGCAGGGTTGGCCTGGATGCTGGGGTAAGAACAAACCGCACAGGACCGTAGATGGGGCCGGCATGACAGGTGATGGGCACGCCCGCGCGGGCGATCCGGGCAGCAGGAACGTGGTGCCGCCGGGCGTGTGGGTGGACGACACGGATGAGGATGACCCGGTGCTCCGCAACGCCGACGGGAGCATCGTGGACACCTGGCGGGAGGACTATCCCTACCCCGAACGCCTGAGCCGCGAACAATACGATCATGACAAGCGGCGGCTGCAGGTCGAGCTGCTCAAGCTGCAGTACTGGATCCAGGACAGCGGGAACCGGATCGTGCTGGTCTTCGAGGGCCGCGATGCCGCCGGCAAGGGGAGCACCATCAAGCGCTTCATGGAGCACCTGAATCCCCGGAACGCCCGGGTCGTCGCGCTCGACATCCCGACCGAGCGTGAGCGCGGGCAATGGTACTTCCAGCGTTACGTGGCACACCTGCCGACGGCCGGGGAGATCGTCATGTTCGACCGCTCGTGGTACAACCGCGCCGGGGTCGAGAAGGTCATGGGCTTTTGCACCGATGAGCAGTACGAGACCTTCTTCCATGAGGTCAACCACTACGAGAAGCTGCTGGTGGACGACGGCATCGCGCTGACGAAGTTCTGGTTCTCCGTCACGCCCGGCGAGCAGCACACCCGGTTCGCCATCCGCCAGATCGATCCGGTGCGGCAGTGGAAGCTCAGCCCCACCGACATCGCCCTGCTGAGCAAGTGGGACGCCTACACCACGGCCAAGGTCACGATGTTCGAGCGCACCCACACGGACGTGGCACCGTGGACCGTCATCCGGAGCAACGACAAGAAACGCGCCCGGCTGGAGGCCATGCGCAGCCTGCTCGCCGGGATCGACTACGACCGCAAGGACCCGGACGTCGTCGGGCAGCCAGATCCACTGATCGTCGGCGTTCCCGCGGACATGCGGGAAATGGATCCGGGCCTGCTGTCCCCCACGCCGTTCGCCAAGATGCGGCTGGGACGGCCGGCCCCGGGGTAGCGGCCGGGGGTGGGCCCGCCGGCGCCCGGCCGGCGACCCGGCTCCCGGCCGGCGACCCGGCTCCCGGCCGGCGGATACGCCATCACGGGTCGGGACAGGCTGCCTGCCGCCCGGCCCGGGGCGGCGAGCCGGTCGCGCCACCGGGTCTTCGGGGCGGGGCGGCCGGCTGGTCGCGCCACCGGGTCTCCGGGGCGAACAGGCCGAGCACGGCCGCCAGGCCGAGGACGCCGGCGGCGAGCCCGAAGGCCGCGCCGTAGGAGGCCACGTCCACCAGGTAGCCGGCGCTCACCGGCCCGGTGACCGAGCCGATGTCGCCGGCCATCTGATACGCGGCGACGACCGTCCCGCCCTGGCCGCCCAGGATGTCGCCCAGCATCGCCGCCGGCCCGACGTCGAGCAGCCCGGATCCCAGGCCGAAGACGGCCAGCGCGGCGAGATACCCGCCCAGCCCGGGGACGAGCGCGAGCATGAGCATGCCGGCCGCCGACACGAGGCAGCCGGCCACGATCACCGGCCGCCGGCCGAGCCGGTCGGCAAGCCGCCCGCCGGGCAGCAGGGTCGCGGCGTTCAGGACGGCGACCACGCCGAACCCGATGCCCGTCCAGACGGCCGACCGCTGCAGCACGTCGCGGACGAACAGCGGCACGATCGCGGCGCGGACCCCGAAGGCGGCGAACCCGTCGGCGAGATTCGCGCCCGCCGCGGCCCGGTACGCGCGGTCCCGCAGCGCGCGGGCGATCTCGGCGAATCCGCGCGCCGCGCGCGGTGGTGCCCCGGTGCGGCGGCGGGACCCGTCCCGCAGCACGGCGATGGCGATGCCGGCCGGGACGACGAGCAGGCCGCCGTAGATGATGAACGGCGCCCGCATCGACCAGGCCGCGATGAGCCCGCCGACCGCTGGGCCACTGATCCCGCCGACCAGGAACCCGCCGGCGTACAGGCCGCTGGCCCGGCCCCGCTGCTCGCTGGGAACGCTGACGAGCAGCAGGGTCTGGGCGCTGACGCCGTACATCGCCGAGCCGAGCCCACCGGCGCCGCGCAAGATGATCAGCTCAGTGAACGAGCCGGAAAACCCGGCCAGGATGCTGCTCACCGCCACGATCGTGATGCCCGTCGTCATCACCACCGGCTCGCCGAGCTTGTCCACCAGGCGGCCCGCGGGCAGCGCGCCCACGATGCGCATCAGGGCGAACGCGCTGACCACGCTGGCGGCCGCGGCGGTGCTGACCCCGAAGTGACGGGCGAACGCCGGGATGTCGGGGGCGACGATCCCGAACCCGAGCGCCACCGTGAACGCGACGGCGGTGAGGATGGGCACCTCGCGCGGGAGGCCGCGGAAGGGCCCGCGGTGAGAGCGAGGCACGGACGGCATTCTGCCAGCCGGCGCCTGACCTGCCCAGGCGGGCAGATCGCGGTGTCCCCGGCCGGACCCAGGTGGGCCATACCGCCGTGGCCCCTCACGGGCCCGGTGAGCACCGCTTCCTCTACCTCAACCCGGGCGACGGCAGGTCCACCGGGAACTGAGGCGGCGGTGCCCGGCCGGGAGCGTCAGCGCAGCCAGTCGAGGAGCAGTTCGTTCAGCCGGTCCGGTGCGTCCAGGGGGATCCAGTGGCTGGCGCCGGCGATCACTTCGTAGTGCCAGGGCCCGTCCACGCACGCGCCGGACTTCTCCATCCGCTCACCGTCGAGATAGTGATCGCCGGTGGACCAGATGCCGAGTGCCGGCGCCGTCACCGGCGGGAGCTGGCGAGGGCTCCCCGGCATCCGCGGCGCCAGGTTCGCCCGGTACCAGTTCAGCGACGCCGTGAGCGCGCCCGGCCGGGACAGGTCCTCGATGTAGCGCTCGAGGTCGCCGTCGCCGCGGCTGAACTCGCGCAGCCAGGACCAGTCGTTGAACTGGATCGTCGCCTCGGCGATGCCCTCGAACTGGAAAAGCAGCTGATACCACGCCATCTCGTTCTGCCGCATGGTGCGCGGGGCGCGCGGATGCCCCACCGAGAGCACGGCGAGCTTCATGACGCGGTCCGGGAGGAACATGGCGGTGAACCAGGCCACGGCCGCCCCCCAGTCGTGCCCGACGACATGCGCCGCCTCGACGCCGGCCGCGTCGAGTACCGCCGCCACGTCCCCGATCACCTTGGCCAGCGCGTAGTCGGCCACCTCCGGCGGGCGGTCCGAGCGCCCGAGGCCCCGCATGTCCGGCACGATGACGCGGAACCCGTGGCCGGCGAGGAACGGGATCTGGTGGCGCCACAGGTATCCCGAGTCCGGCCAGCCGTGAATGAGCAGCACCGGGGTTCCGCTCCCGTGCTCCTCCACGTGCAAGCGGACCCCGCCGACCGCGACCTCCCGGCTCTGGCCGGCACTCATGCCAGCCTGCTAGCCCTGCTGCCCGGGCGGCTGGTACACCTGCGTCGTGTTCTTGGCCCGCGCCAGCGTCTCGCCGAGCTGCTCCTGGGTGAACAGCTCGTGGGTCTCCAGGTGCTTGAAGGCGCCCGAGCTGCCGGCCGCGATGCTCACCGCCGCCGCGCTGACCGAGTCGGGGACATCGAAGATCACCATTCCGTCATAGTCCCCGAACATCCAGTAGATGGCGTCAAACGACCCGCCCACCGAATCGAGCACCTGCCGCAGCGCCGCGGTCCGGTCACCGGGGGCGCTGATCATCCGCCCCCATGTCTCGCTTGAGTAGGTGAAGAAGCTCACGTATTTCGGCATGGTCCCCCCGCGGTCTAGTCATCGTCGTCGTGTTGAACGAACGGCTCCAGGTGCAGTTGCTGACAATCATGGCGCACCTTCTCATGCCGCGGGAAGCTGCTGCGCTTCGCCGCCGCGCCACCTCACGGCAAGGCGCCCGGCCGCACGGTCGCGCCGGCCGACCAGAACCGGTGACTGGATCATGCCACGAGCCCGCACCCGCCCCACCCCCAGAAGATAAGTATCGCCCGCCCGCGGATTAGGGCACCTGACCGATGAAATCGCAGGTGTCTTAGACCGAAAGGTGTTCTGCCTGTCGTCCGGGCCGTCGAAGGAGGCGGTGCTGCGGGTGCACGAGAAGGCGGGGCATCCGACCGAGGAGATCTACGAGGTGCCGGTCGA
>WNFX01011198.1_pt1 | contig 13928 bp, 13 predicted proteins | sample 5400111 | NCBI WGS metagenome assembly WNFX01 (sample SAMN13153363, study PRJNA577476) | soil metagenome | isolation source: 40 cm soil or saprolite under grassland replicate 1 | place: USA:California | collected 2016-06-15
AGAAAGGAAACGGATGCGACGTTTGAGTCTGGTGTTCTTGCCCCTTGCGCTCGTTGGATGCGGGGCGCTACGCGACGCGTTCTCGTCACGCGCCGACATTGTCGCGCGCGCCAATGACCAGACTCTGACGGTGGAACAGCTGGCCGACTGGGCCGGCGCGAACCGGGATCTGCCGCTCGATCCGCTGACGCTCGCCCGCGTGTCGCACGCGTGGGTCGATTATACGTTGTTTGCCGAAGCGCTCGCCGGCGGCAAGGATCTGCGCGACTCCGCGACTGCCGCAGCCACAATGTGGCCCATGGTCTCGCAGCTGAAGTGGCAAAAGCTGCACAACCGGCTTACGGCCCGAGAGAGTCTCACGCCGCCGCAAGTGGACTCGGCCTACGAGGCCGGCCAGGTCCGGGTGTTCCAGCACATCCTGTTTCAGGTGCCCCAGAACGCCGCGGACAGTATCGACAAACGCAAGCATCGCCAGGCCGACCAATTGCTGCCGCAGGCGCGCGCCGCGGGAGCACGGTTTCCGCAGCTGGCTTCACGCTACTCGGAGGATCCCAGCGCCAAAGCTGCAGGTGGGTCGTTGGGGCTCGCGGTGCGCGGGCAGTTCGTGCCGCAGTTCGAGGAGGCCGCCTGGCAGCTCGCGCCGGGCGCCGTCAGTCCCATCGTAAAAACGCAGTTCGGCTATCACATCATTCGGCGTCCGCCCCTGGCCGAGGTGCGGGACTCGTTCCGTGTGGGCCTGGAGTCCCGGATCACGCGGGAGCTGGATTCGTTGTACGTCGACAGCCTCGATATCAAACGGCGCATCAAGCCGGTGGATCGGGCGCCCGAATACGTGCGCAACGCGGTGCAGGATGTCGATGCGGCGCGCACCAGCAATCGCGTGCTCGTCTCGTATCGCGGCGGCTCGCTCAGGGTGCGTGACCTGATGCGCTGGCTGAGCGCGCTCAACCCCCAGCTCGTGCAGTCGCTGCCGCAGGCCGGCGATCAGCAAATCACTCAATTCCTCAAGGCGATCGCACAGCGACAGGTGCTGCTCGAACAAGCGGACTCCGCCCGGATCACGCTGAGTCCCGACGATTGGCGCCAGATCCGGGAAGAGCATGACTCCACGATCGTGACGCTCACGACGATCTTGAATCTGACGCCCGAGGTGCTGCGGGATTCGGTGGGCCCATCGCCGCAGGCGCGCGCGAGTTTCGCCGCCGCGCGGGCCAATGATTATTTGGACCGCGTCCTCCACAAGCGCGCGCGCTATTTCCCCGTGCCGATGTTCCTGGCCGAGCGACTCCGAGATCAAGGACGTTGGAGTGTGGATGAGGCTGGGATTCGGCGCGCGGCGGAGCGGGGCGGCGAGCTGCGTGCCGATTCCGGACAAGCCGGCGGTGGAGCCCCACGGATGACGCCCGCGCCGGGACCGCCACCGATCGACACCGCGCGCCACCAGCCGAGCGGGCGGCCGCCGCGATGAAAGCGGTTCTCGTTTTTCTGGCCGTGGTTACGACCGCCACCGCGCAGCAGCCACCGGTACCGGACCAGACGCTCGATCGCATCGTCGCGGTCGTGGGCACGCGCCCCATCCTGGCGTCGCAGATCGACGAAGAAATGGTTCAGCAGCAGGCGCAGGGGATGACGCTGCCGACCGACTCCGCGGGTCTCGCGACGCTCCGGCGCCAGATTCTGGACCGGCTGGTCGAGCTGGAAATCCTGGTGCAGCAGGCGGAGCGCGATACGTCGATCAAAGTCACCGATCAGGAAGTCCTCGATCAGGTGGAGCAGACCTACCAGAACGTCCGCAAGCAGTTCAGCTCCGAGAACGACTTTCGCGATCAGATCCGGCAGGCGCGGTTTGGCTCCGTCGAAGAATGGCGGCGGTGGCTGGGCGACCAGCAGCGCCGGCAACTGCTCGCGCAACGTCTGATCGAAGCGCAGCGGCAGAAGGGCAAGCTCCGGCCCATCCCGCCGACGGAAGCACAGATGCGGGAATTCTGGGACCAGAACAAGGATCAGCAGCCCAAGCGACCGGCGACGGTTTCGTTTCGACAGATCGTCGTCAAGCCGGCGCCGGATTCGGCGGCGCGCCTGAAGGCGTTCCAGCGCGCCGAATCGCTGGTGGTCGAGCTCCGGCATGGCGCAGACTTCGCCGCGGCCGCGAAGCGATTCTCGAATGACAGCGCGTCTGCAGCGCAGGGCGGTGAGCTGGGCTGGTTCCGGCGCGGCGTCATGGTCAAGGAGTTCGAGGACGTGGCGTTCCGGGTCCGTCCGGGCGAAATCACTCCGCCGGTGGAGACATCCTTCGGCTTCCACATCATCAACGTCGAGCGCACGCAGCCGGCCGAGATCCTCGCGCGGCATATCCTGATCACCCCGGTCGTCAGCGAGGCGCAGATCGCCATCGCCAAGCGCCTGGCCGATTCGCTGCATGGCGTGCTCGCGCGGGGATCCGCTGGCGTGTCGTTCGACTCCCTCGCGAAGCTGTACGGCGACCCGCAGGAGCCGAAGCTCGCGGAAGATGGGGCGCTCACGGAGATGCCGCCGGAGTATCAGAAAGTGACCTCGGCCGACACGACGCTCGGGCTGAAGCCGGTGATCACGGAAGGGGCCGGTACGCCGCGCACGAGGTTCGTCGTCCTCGAGGTGACGGCCCGCCATGCGGCTGGCGACCTGTCGTTCGACGATGTGAAGCTGAAGATTCGGCAATCGCTCAGCGATCAGCTCGCGATCCGCCACTTCATCGATCAGCTGCGCCGTCAGATCTACATCGATATCAGACTGTAGCGGTGGTAGCCACGCGGCCGCGCCTCGCCGTTGCTGTAGGAGATCCCCGCGGGATCGGTCCCGAGGTGGTGCGCAAAGCGCTCCGGCAGCCGCTGGATGCGGAGGTCCGCATCGTCGGCGGTTGGGAAGATGGAGCCCCGACTGAATTGGAGGCGGGTCGAGCGGCGGCGGAGGGTATCGAAGCGGCGGCCCGGCTGGCCCTGTCGGGCGAAGTGGATGCGATCGTGACCGGCCCCGTCAATAAAGCCGCGCTGCACGCGGCCGGATACCGGTTCCCCGGCATCACGGAGTTCCTGGCGCACATTGCCGGCGACATTCCCGTCGCGATGATGCTGACGACAGGCCGGCTGCGGGTTGTGCTTGTGACGACGCATCTGTCGTTGCGCGACGCGATCGGGTCCGTGACCACGGAACGCGTGGTGCAGGCCGGGCGCATTGCGCGGGATGCGCTGCAGCGGTGGTGGGGCGTGGCGTCGCCACGCCTGGCGCTCTGCGCCCTCAATCCGCACGCTGGCGAAGGCGGGTTGTTCGGCGACGACGATGCCCGCATTCTGGAGCCGGCCGCGGCGGCGCTCGAGGCGGCGGGGCCGCTGCCCGCCGATACGGTCTTCGTGCGGGCACTGCGGGGTGAGTTCGACGCGGTGCTCGCGCCATATCACGACGTGGGTATGACCGCGGTGAAAGTGTCGGGATTCGGAACAGGCGTGAACGTCACGCTGGGTTTGCCGTTCATCCGCACATCACCCGATCACGGCACGGCCTTCGACATCGCCGGGAAGGGGATCGCGGACGCTGGGTCGATGCGCGCCTCGCTCGAGCTTGCCGTGCAGCTCGCGACCGCGCGGCAGTCGCTGGGGGACTAGCTCGAGGGTTCCGGTACGTGGGTGGTCGCCGGCCAGACCCGCACCCGCCCCACACGCCGGCCGTCCATCTCCAGAATCTCGAACGTTGCTCCCTGCAGGTTCACCCGGTCGCCGACCTTCGGCAGCCGGCCCAGCCGTCCGAACAACAGCCCACCGATCGTCGTGTAGTCCGTGTCGTCGAGTTGCAACTTCAACGCGCGGTTCACGTCGCTGATGTCGGTGCTGCCGGCGAGAATCGGCACGCCGCCGCCGCCGCCGCCCCCCCCGCCTGCTCCGCCCGCTCCGCCCGCTCCGCCCGCCCGGCCTGCCCCGCCCACGCCGCTGCCGGTCGCCGGCGCCTGGTCGTACTCGTCGTAAATCGGCCCGACGATCTCCTCGAGCAGGTCCTCCATGGTTACCAGTCCGGCCGTGCCGCCGAACTCATCGAGGACGATGGCCAGGTGCACCTTCTGCCGTTTCATGTCGGCGAGGACGTCCTCGACTTCGCGTGTCCCCGGCACGAAGAACGCGGGTCGCGCGATGTCCTGCACTGGGGCTTCGGAGCCCGACAGCAGGCCGCGCAAGATGTCCTTCGCATGGACGATACCGACGACGTCGTCGAGCGAGTCCCCGGTCACGGGATAGCGCGAGCGGCCGGCGGCGGCGACGCGGTCGGCTGCCTCCGCCAGCGATGCCCCGGCGGGGAGCGCGACGATCTGCGTCCGCGGCGTCATGACCTCGCGCGCATTCTTTTCGCTGAACTCGAAGACGCCCTCCAGGAGCCGCGCGTCACCGGCGCCGAGACCCCCGGTCTTGCGGCTCTGCTCGACCAGCATGCGGATCTCCTCGGGTGAATGCACACGGTCGTGCTCAGTGCTGGTGCTTTTGATCCCGAGCATCCGCACCAGGAGATTGGAGCTGCGGTTGAGCAGCTCGGTGAACGGCCGTGTGATCCAGGAGAAGACGATCAGGGGAGCCGCGACCCAACGGCTCGTGCCTTCCGGATAGGTGATGGCCCAGGCCTTCGGCGCCTGCTCTCCGAACACCACGTGCAGGAATGAAATCACGGCCACGGCGGTGACGGAGGCGATGCCGCCGCGCGTGAGAAAGCTCAGGCTCTGGGGCAGCGAGGAAAACCAATCGCGGAAGAGGTGCGCGACGGTGTCTTCGGCGACGTAGCCGAGCAAGATCGACGCGACGGTGATGCCGAGCTGGGCGGCGGAGAGCTGGCGGTAGAGGTCGTGCAGGGCTTTGCGCACGGTGCGGGCCTTGCGGTCCCCACGCCGGATCATCGCCTCGATGCGCGTGCGACGTGCCGCCACGAGCGCGAACTCGGCCGCGACGAAGAACGCGTTGGCCGCGACGAGCACGATGACGGCGACCAGGCGCAGCCAGAGAGCGTTCACGACCTAAAAGGTATTATGTTTCTCCCTGAGGAAACACTCGTGCTGCCCGCCGAAGCCCACTGCACCTATCGCGCCCCCCTGAACGTCGAGACTCGACGGCGCCTGACGCTGGCGTTGGCCATCACGGCGGTTGTTATGCTGGTCGAGCTCACCGGCGGATGGCTGGCGGGCTCACTCGCGCTGCTGGCCGACGCCGCACACATGTTGGCGGACGTCGCTGCTCTCGGCCTGGCCCTGTTCGCGGCATGGATCGCCCAGCGCCCCGCGACTCCCGAGCGCTCGTTCGGTTTCATGCGACTCGAGATTCTGGCGGCCCTCGTAAACGGGGCGGTACTCTTTGCGATCGCGATCGGCATCGGAGTCGAAGCGTGGCATCGCTTTCGGACGCCGCCGCTCGTGAACGGCGCGCTGCTCCTCGGCGTCGCGGGGGTGGGCTTCGTGGCCAATCTCGTCGCGGTGACCGTCCTCCATCGCGACCACGAACACTCGCTCAATCAGCGAGGGGCCTATCTGCACGTGCTCGGGGATCTGCTGGGCTCGGTGGGCGCGCTGATCGCCGGCGTGATCGTGTTGACGCTGGGATGGACGCTGGCCGATCCCATCATCTCGGTGTTCATCGGCGCACTCGTGCTGGGCAGCGCCTGGCGACTGGTCAAGGAAAGCGCCGACGTGCTGCTCGAGGCGACGCCGGCGCACATCGCCCTCGCTGATGTGCATGATCGGATCGCGTCGGTACCGGGGGTCGAGTCCGTCCACGATCTGCATCTCTGGACCGTGACGAGTGGCGTCGTTGCCATGAGCGGGCATCTCGTGGTCAAGAACCCTACCGACAATCAGCCCGTGCTCGAGGCCGTGCAGGATCGGATGAGGGCGCTGGGGATTGCACATGTCACCGTGCAGGTGGAGCGGGAGCCGATTTGTGACTAGGGCGGCATAAGGCGGCACAGGACGGCAAACGAGGGCAAATGCCCATGCCGACCTATGCCGTCTTGTGCCGCCCTATGCCGCCCGTTTATACTGCGCCCCTCATTATGGGGACCGTAACTCAGTGAAGATCCGCAACATCGCCATCATCGCCCACGTCGATCACGGCAAGACGACACTGGTGGATCAGATGCTCCGCCAGGCGGGTGTGTTCCGCGCCAATCAACAAGTGGCAGAGCGCATCATGGATTCGAATCCGCTCGAGCGGGAGCGCGGCATTACGATCCTGGCGAAGAATACGTCGGTGCGGTGGGGCGACACGAAGATCAATATCGTGGACACGCCGGGACACGCCGATTTCGGTGGTGAAGTCGAGCGGATCCTGCGTATGGTCGACGGCTTCCTGTTATTGGTAGATGCTGCCGAGGGGCCAATGCCGCAGACGCGGTTTGTGGCGGGAAAGGCGCTGGCGCTCGGACTCAAGCCGATCGTGCTGGTCAACAAGATTGACCGGCCAGATGCGGAGCCACTGCGGGTGCACGACGAGGTGCTGGAGCTGCTGATGGACCTGGAGGCGTCGCCTGAGCAGTTCAACTGCCCTTTCCTTTATACATCCAGCCGGGCGGGGACCGCGACGCTCGATCTGAAGAAAGCAGGGAAGGATCTGAAGGCGCTGTTCGAGACAATTCTGGACACGATCCCCGCACCGAAGGCAAATCCGGACGGACCTTTCCAGATGCTGATCTCGACGCTCGACTATTCGTCCTATCTGGGACGGATTGGCATAGGGCGGATCGAGCGCGGCCGTATCCACGTGGGTGACACCGTCGCGTTACTGCCGATCGGCGAACCGGGTCCAGTGGGCGACGGCAAGTTCGAGCAGGCGCGCGTGGTGAAGCTTTTTGCATTCGAGGGTCTTGAGCGTGCGGAGCTCGAAACGGCTGCGGCGGGCGAGATCGTCGCCATTGCCGGGCTTGCCGGTGTCGAAATTGGGAAAACCGTGACCGCGCCTGATCATCTCGACCGGCTGGCGGGCATCGCGGTCGAGGAGCCGACCATCTCGGTCGACGTGCTGGTCAACAATTCGCCCTTGGCCGGGCGCGAGGGCAAGTACGTGACCGGCCGGCAGCTGCGCGAGCGGCTGTATCGCGAGCTGGAGCGCAACGTCGCGCTGCGCGTGGAGGACACGGACACACCATACGCCTTCACTGTATCGGGGCGTGGGGAGCTGCACCTCGGCATCTTGATGGAGACGATGCGGCGGGAGGGATACGAGTTCCAGGTCAGCCGGCCACGGATCATCCCGCGCGAGGGGCCGGACGGCGAGCGGCTCGAGCCGTACGAAGAGTTGATGATTGACTGCCCGGAGGGGTATGTCGGCGTGGTGATGGAGAAGCTGGGACCGCGCCGCGCGACCATGCTCGATATGAAGAATCCCGGGTTGGGGATGGTGCGGATGCGGTTCAAGATCCCGGCCCGTGGGCTGCTGGGGTACCGCTCGGAATTCTTGACGGATACGCGGGGGACGGGGATCATCCACCACCGCTTCTTCGAGTATGATTTGTGGGCCGGTCCGCTGTCGGGGCGGAACCGGGGGGTGATGGTAGCGGACCGGGAGGGGGTGGTGGTGGCGTACGCCCTCTTCAATCTTCAGGAGCGCGGTACGATGTTCGTACAGCCGGGAGATCCGGTCTATGAGGGGATGATCATCGCGGAGCACGTCCGCCCGGGTGATCTCGACGTAAATGCCACGAAGGAAAAGAAGTTGACCAACATGCGCACCACCGCGGCGGACGAGATGATTATCTTGGAGCCGCCACGCCAGATGACCTTGGAACTGGCCTTGGAGTACATCGAGGACGACGAGCTGATCGAGGTGACGCCGTCGTCGGTGCGGCTTCGCAAGCGCCTCCTGGGCGCGACCGAACGCCGCAAGCTGGCCCGGAGCGAGAAGCGCGCCCTCGAGGAGTAGGGTAGGGCAAGGGGGGGGTCCTGGAGCAGTCGTTCGACGTAAACCTCAGCCGGAGGTGGCAATGCTGGCCCGTGAGACGTCGACTCATTGGTCGCTCAAGCGCAGGAGCGACGAAGTCGACGAGGAGTTCGGAGAATTCGAAGAGGACAAGGAAGGGAACACCCGAGACGGAAGGATCGCGGGTTTTCCCAAGCCCCCAGCCCCGCATTTCAGGGGCGACGCTTTTCGCGCAGCGGTTTTTCGTAATCGAACAGCTCCGTCGGCGTGATCCGAAGTGCCGCGCAGAGGCGCTCGATGGTGTCCGCATGAATGAGCCGGAAGCGGCCGTTGGGGCGCGTCAGGCGGTAGATCGTGTTCAGGCTGAGACCCGTGTACTTGGCGATGGCATAACCCGTCAGGCCGCGCTCCTGGAGCAGCTGGCGCAGGCGTAACCGCACCAAGCCCTTGCGGCGCATATAGACCTTCCTGCCCTGATACGTGGCCATGTTTCCTCCCCGCATCATAATTCATAGCTCAGTTATACCATGCATGTGCACTATAACCCATATCTATGTGATATCGGGCAACGGGTCATATTGCACGATGTAGGGCAAAATGACCCCCATCCTCGGAAAACCCCTTGGCGGCTAACTACTGAGAACGGCTGGGGATAGCCCCTGACGCTACTCCGGCAGGACTCTTGCTTGTGGTCGGGCATCCGCCACGAGGCTTTGGGGGGCTGTGAGGAATCGCACAGGATTCACGTTCATTGAGATGATGATCGTTTTGGTCATCGCGGGCTTGGTGTACACCATCGCCGCGCGGCCGGTGCGGGGGGCGTTCGTCGCCGCCTCGCGCCGCGCCGCGGTGCGCGAGGTGACCGCCTATCTGTTTCGCGCCCGCATGATCGGGATCCAGCAGAGCCGCCGCGCGTGGCTCGTGCGGAGCGGCAACGTCCTCAAGATCGTGGTGGATTCGTCCGGCACGAAGGTGCAGATCGGGACCACCATCGACATGAATCTCCGCTACGGCGCAACGCTGACCGCGACGCCGAAAGACAGCATCGAGTTCGATCCGCGAGGGTTCGTGGTACTGCCGGCATCGACCCCGAAGCTCATTGTCACCAAGGCGCCCGCTGCCGATACGCTGTGCGTGACCGGCCTGGGCCGCATTGCCGTGAGGGGGTGCTGACCATGGTTGGTCGACTACTTCGACGCGTGCGGCGTGCGCTCCGGCGCAGCGGCAGCTCGCGCGGCGGCTTCACGATCATAGAACTGATCATCGCCGTGATGATCTTCACCGTTGGGCTGCTGGCGATGGCGGGGACCGCCTCGCTCATCATGATGACGATTACCGGCTCGAAGACGCGCAGCGTCGCGGCGACGGTTGCCGAGTCGCGGTTCGACCGGATGCGCGCGCAGGGCTGCGTGGCACACACCAGCGGCAGCGCGGTCACGCGCGGGATCCGGGAAGACTGGAGTGTCAAGACGTTGGCGCGGGCGGATGACGTGACCGTCGTTGTCACCATGCTCAGCAACCACCGGGTTCGGACGCAGGCATTCCGGAGCTATATCCCATGCTGACCGCCACGGTGCGCCGGCGGCGCGCGGGATTCACGCTTGTCGAAATCCTCGTGGTTCTGGTGCTCATGGGGATCTTCTCGGCCGCCATGGTGACGTTGCTGCTGCGCCAGCAACGCTTCTACAACAGCACCACCCAGGTCATCCTGACCCGGCAGCAGATCCGCCAGGCCACGTTCATGCTGCCCGCGGACCTGCGCGGCATGTCGCGCGCGGGCGGCGATCTCGCGGTGATGACGGACTCTTCGATCGAGTTCCGGTCGGTCTTCGGCACCTCGGTCGCGTGCATGGTAAACGCCGCGGGGGCCTGGTTCTCGACGGTGCCCGTCCAGCTGGCCAAGGGCTCAGCGATGACCAATTGGAAAATCCCGCCGGCGCTCAACGATTCCGTCGCTCTGTACGACGACGGCGCGAGCATCGGCGCCCAGGATGACGGCTGGCGGTTCGCCCGCATCACGGCGATCCCCTCGTTGGTGACGGGGGACAACGTCACCGGCTGTCCCAGCTCGTCCAAGCTCGTGCAGCTATCCGATCTCACGGCGAGCAATCCGAGCTACCACATCGCAATTTCTCCGGCGCCGACGGCGACGACGCTGCAGGGAGCGTCGATTCGGTTCTTCCGGCACGTGCACTACAGCTTGTACAAGTGGGCGACGGACGGCAAATGGTATCTCGCCTATTACGACTGCGTGCCGTTTCGTGCGCCCGTTTGCACTACGCCCCAGCCGATCGCCGGCCCGCTGCGCCCGTATGCGGCGCCCGGCACGACGAGCGGCCTGGAGTTCACCTACTACGATTCGACCGGGGCCGTGACCGCCGTGAAGGCCCAGGTTGCGCGGATCAGCGTGGTGGCGCGGGGGCAGGGCGAGACCACGATCAACCTTACGGGGGCGGCCCCGATCCCGCTGCGCGATTCGCTGCGGATCGAAGTCGCGCTCCGCAATCGCAATTGAGGAACGAGGCCATGAAGCGCTACGTCAAGCGGACTCTTCGGTCGGAACAGGGTATGGCGCTGCTTGCCGCCCTGGGTGGGATCATTCTGATCGGCGTCATCATTGCGGGGGTGCTCTTCTCCGTCACGCAGGACTATCGCATCAGCGACAACTCGCTGCGCCAGTCGCGCGCGACGGCGACCGCCGAGCTCGGGTTGAACCGGATTCTGGTCGACTGGAGTCTCGCCGACAACCAGCGGCTCAAGACGGGGGACACGCTGAAGCGTGCGTTCACCGCGTCGGGCGGCGGCATCGCAAACGTCACGGTGACGCGCCTACCGGGCCCCTTTTTCTGGGCGGTCTCGGAAGGCATGTCCGGCCTGACGCGCAGTTCGTTCGTGGCGCGCCGCCGCTACGGCATGCTGCTGCGTCTCGACTCGCCGAACATGAACTTCATGGGCGCCATCACGACCCAGGGCAATACGACCATCAACGGCAACGTCACGGTCAACGGCAACGACGCGACGCCCGCGGGCTGGGCGAGCTGTACGACGGGTTCCAACCTTGCCGGCGCCGCGATTTCGCCCACGACGACCGCGACTGTCAACGGTAGCGTAACGGTGAACGGCAACCCGCCGGTGCTGACGACGCCCGCGGCCAGCGACACGAACACGTACTTCAACTACGGCAACTCGACCTACTCGTCGCTCGCCAGCAGCGCGAACCTCGTGTATCCGGGCGGCACCACCTTGAACGGTGTGCTGCCGAACGCCGTGGGCGCGACGTGTGTCGCCAGCCTGATTCCGGCCAACTGGGGGGAGCCGAATCACACGGTGCCGGCCAGCCCGTGCGAGACGTATTTCCCCATCATCCACGTGCTGGGAGACCTGAGCGTCAACACCGGCCGAGGGCAGGGAGTGCTGCTCGTCGATGGTGACATGACGGTGGCGGGGAACTTCGTGTTCACAGGAGCCGTGATCGTTCGTGGGGGACTCAAGATGTCGGGCACCGGCAACAAAATCACCGGCGCGGTGATGGCGGCGAGCGTGTCGGTCGATGACAACGTCGGGCTCAGTGGTAATACGAGCATCCAGTACTCGTCGTGCGCGCTGCTGGCGGCGCTTTCGGCGAACGCGTACCCGCGCGCAGCACGGCAGCGGGGCTGGGTTGACGTCTTCTAAGGGTTGAAGGGACCGAAAAGGGAGTGGGAGTAGCGCATATGCGAAGAGGCTAAGCGATGACGAGAGGCGCTTAGCCTCTTGCCTTTCAGCTGGAGTCTGCCGCCGCCATGGCGCCCAGCGCGGAGATTCCGCGGACGCGACGCTGAGCGTGCGGCAGGTCTTCAGATGACCCCCATCTCAGCGTAGTTAGGAGAATCTTGTGTATGCGGTCCCGCTCTTCACAAGCCGGGGGATCCTGCACGGATGGGGACGACTTCCGGCCCACAGAAGGGACCGATCAGCGCGCGAAGAACTCACCCATCGCGGGGGCCGCGGCCGCGGCCCCCGGGAAGGCCGTCAGCCCCAGCGCCTCCAGGGTCAGACGCAGTGTGCTTTCATGCTGGTAGAGCGTGGTCGACCGATAGCCCTGTTTCACCCTCGCTCCCACGACCATCCAGACGATCCGCCCGCCATCGTGCGTGGCGTCATTCGACGACTCGTCGAACGTAACGATCAGCACATTCTCCCGCAGAAAGACCGAGTCCCGGACCAACGGCCCGATGTTCGTGCGTAGCCAGGCGTCCGCCGAATCGAGGCCGCAGTCGTGCGCGTCGTGGCACAGATTGGGCACGATGAGCGCGTAGTCGGGGAGGCGGCCGCCCGCGCGATCGCCGGCGAACTGCGAGAAGGGCACCAAGTTTCGGCGCTGCGCGGTGTCTTGGAGGACGTCGGCGAGATAGCTGAACGGGTTGTGGCGCCGCGCATACCGTCCCGGGCCGTCGCCCGCGTAGCCGACCGCGGGAAGATCTTCCGCGTAGGACTTCCATGTCTTTCCCGCCGCTGCCAAACGACGCGCTACGTTTTCACCGGCGACGGTATCGGCGTACGCGTCGTTATTCGTGATGATCTGGCCGGTGACCAGCATGAAGTAATTCCCGATCGAGGGGTGGGTGTTGGCGTAGTACTGCGTGGCGAGGCCACCACGTTGGATCAGCGAATCGAGAAACGGCATCGCTCCAGTGCCGATCACGCTCTCGTAGTTATGGTTCTCTTCCACTACGAGGACCACGTGCTTAACGAGGGGAGGCGATGCACCGCCGCTGGACCGCGCCCCCCCCTCGCAGCCCGATGCCGCGAGCGCGAGCAGGACGAGGCCAACGCGGCGCGTCGTCGCTAGCGACTCAACCAAAAGTTGAGCTTCACCAGGAACACATTCGTGGGCCGGTCACGAAACAGATCAGTCGCCATGTCGCGCTGCATGTCGAAGGTGCCGTCGTAGGGCACGTAGCCGGAGCGGCTCTGCGTCCACACCAGAAACATGGTGGATCCGGGCCGATACTCCCAGCGCAGCACCGCCTTCACCTTGAACGAACGCGTTCTGAAGTCGGGCCGGTATAGGGCGAACTCGGCGGCCGGGCCTGCCCCGTCCGGGTCGACGCCGAGGCAACGATCCGGACCGGCGCTGCCACACACCGTGGTGTCTCCCGGCGTGATGGTCGAGCCGTTATCGCGGCCGTATTGATCGAACGAGTAAGTCCGCCGCGCGCGCAACTCCTTGTAGCGGTCATACGCGCCCGAGAACGTGAACGGCTGCGCGTACAGCTCGAAACTGAGCAGGGGCGAGAACGTGGCGTTGGCGCGAACCGTCACGTAGGCGCTGCGTTGCCGGAGCTCGGCGAAGACATACCGCCTGCCCAGCGTCGCCGCGGCCGTGCTGTCGGCCACACGGGTCACATACTGCGCCGAGCTGCGTCCGGTCAGGTAGCCCGGTCCCAGGCTCAGGGAGAGAGCGGCACTGGGTCGCAGCGTGAGCTGTGGCAGCACATTCACCAACCAGCCACCCGCATCGTCACCGGAGTACGACAGGAACGCGTACCAGCTCGTATGCTTGCGCGTGTCGGTAGTCAGCTGGCCACTGCCGTACCAAGCCCGCGGCGTTGCGGCGAGCGGTCCGCCGCGGGTTAGTCGGTCGTCGAGCACTGGCATCTCGTACTTCGCGGTCCAGTTCACTGTCCAGAAGTTGCGCAGCTGGGCATATCCGAAGCCACCGAGGTCGCGCTGGATCGCGTTGCCATCGTAATTCCAGGTCGGACTGAACGTGACGTAAGCATACCCCTGGCGGAACCATCGGCCCGGCTTGGTCCAGCGCCGGCCGAGCGCGGCGGCGGCGGAGATCAAGTCCACGCGCTTCTGGAAGCCGAGGTCGTTCACTTCGAACCCCGGCGTCGTCGTGCTGGCTGCGAGTTCCCAACGCCAAGTCCCTGCCAGCTTGTTGAGATACAGGTCGGCGGTGACCCCCGTGAGCGAAATCCTGGTGGGATCGTAGCGGAACGCCTGCGCGTCGGGGCGCGTGTAGTA
>WNFX01009514.1_pt1 | contig 13927 bp, 15 predicted proteins | sample 5400111 | NCBI WGS metagenome assembly WNFX01 (sample SAMN13153363, study PRJNA577476) | soil metagenome | isolation source: 40 cm soil or saprolite under grassland replicate 1 | place: USA:California | collected 2016-06-15
TCATCCGACACGAAATGCCCGTAGCCGATGACGCGCTCGCCGAAATTCTTGACGTAGCTCTTCTGATTCTGCAACAAGGCGCGCCGCGTGGCTTCCGTCCCCGGCTTGTCCCAGCAATAGATCGCCCACTGGGCCGGCTTCGTGCGGTAGTAGTTCCGCAGCGCCTCCCCGCTCAATCCATATCGAGGATCGCCCGGCAGATATCCGGTCATGTTTCCCTGTGACATTTCATCTCCGAAATCACGCAACCCGTATCCTACCACGCCGGTGGCCAGTTCGCCCGACCGCGGACGGCGGCGGGGGCCTCGCGCGCCGCGCGCACGGCCTTGCCGTAGCAAGTAGCCTGGAGCGAAGCGACATCCGGGGTCACCGGTCCATGTCAGCTTGGGCATTTCGCTGCGCTCATGCGGGCTACGGGTCGTTACTTCCTCTGCTATGCTCGCGGCCTCGTGCAGTGGCGATATCATGCTCACCCTCTACTCCTATCCGGAGCTGTTCGGCGTCGCCGACAACAACGGCTATGGCCTGAAGGTGTTCGCATTCCTGCGGCTCGCCGGTGTCCCGTTCCGGCACGAGCACGTCTTCGACGCCTCGTCGGCGCCGCGCGGCCAGTTGCCCTACATCGTCGACGACGGCGAGACGATCGGCGACAGCGACACGATCATCGCCTACCTCATCGCCAAGTACCGGCTGACGATCGACGCGAAACTGACCGGCGCGCAGCGCGATACCGACCACCTGATCACCCGCATGCTCGACGACCTCTATTGGGTGATGTCGTACTCGCGCTGGAAGGACGAGCGGTTCTGGCCGCTGTTCGCCGACGCGCTGATGCGCACGCATCCGAGCCTCACGCCGGAAGGCCTGCGCAAGGCGCGCGACTACAACGCCCAGCGCTACTATTTCCAGGGAATCGGGCGCTACGCTCCCGACGCCGCCTACCAGCGCGGCGTTAAGGATTTGCAGGTGCTGGCGGACCTGTTGCCCGCGAGCGGCTACCTGCACGGCGAGATACCAACCAGCATCGACGCGGGCATCTACGGCTTCATCGCCAATATCCATTTCTACGACATCGATACGCCGCTCAAGCAGTTCGTCTCCTCCCGCGCCAATCTCGTGCGCCATTGCAACGCGATCCATGCGGCCGTGACCGCGCCGCCGCAGTCTGCCTGGTAGTATTCAAACACTCCCTTCGGTTCGTCCCCGCGAGGGCCCGCGGCCCTCGGCCCTGGATTCCCGCCATCAGCGCGTTTACGCGCGTCGATAGCCAGCGCGTTTACGCGCGTCGATAACCCGCACCTAAAGGGCGTTTACGCCCGTCTTCGCGGACTATGGACGGGCGTCCACGCCCTTGAGGACCGCTATGCGCGGGAATGAGCGGAGTTGGCCGTGCGGTCGGAGCGTCTCGCTTAAACTGAGCCACGACTGGACGGCGGATCGATGCTGCGCCACCCCGCCCCATGTGCTACGCTGCCGCCAACAGGGCACACCCATGTCGCATGTCACTTATCGGATCGTCCGCCACGACGAGGGCTGGGCCTACACGGTCAACGGCGTGTTCTCGGAGCCGTTTCCGAGCCACGAGGCGGCGCTTGCGGCGGCCCGCACCGCCGCCGCCGAGCAGCGCGTACCCGGGCACACGGAGATCATCGAATACGAGGACGAGAAAGGCCACTGGCACACGGAGACGGCCGCCGGCAGCGATCGTCCGGACACCGACGTCGAGGACACGACTTGAACAGCAAGCACGTCGCGTAGGATGGGTTGAGCCTTAAGGGCGTCCTACGCATTCTCCTTTGCACCGCCCATTCCCGCGCATAGCGCGTCCTCAAGGGCGTTTACGCGCGTCCATAGCCCGCGAAGACGGGCGTAAACGCCCTTGAGGTACGGGCTATCGACGCGCATAAACGCGCTGATGGCGGGAATCCAGGTCTATTCTCCCGGTCGCGAACCAGCTCTTGATGAGTCAGGGAGTTGTTCCCGATCATCGATGAAGGTCATGGTAAGCGGCTGGCCGGCCGCGGCGTTTCCGAGCGCCTCCGTGAACGGCAAAGACGCACATCGTTTGAGCGTTTGCGCCACGGCGATGCGATATGCCGAGCGCTCCGCCTCCGACGCCTCCCTCGATTGAAATATGATCCTTGGCTCTCCGAATAGCTCGCCGTTGCGCTTGAAGCTCATCAGCACCGTGATCTGCATGCCTAGCCGCGACTGCTCCATCGGCGGCGGAACCCAGCATGCCAGCAGCGCCGCCTCTAGATCGGTGAGCGTACCGATCGGCGCTTGCGGGTTCTGAGCGGCGGCGCTTGCCGAAAGCGCCGCGATCACCAGCGCCTCAGCGGCAATTTGCAAGCGAGATTTGAACATCGAGTCAAATCTACAGGTGGCAGACAAACTTGCCGCCGCAAAGAGCATCGAGCAATACCACCGCGAGGACGACCTGCGAGCGGTCGGCCGTGATGTAGCTCGGCACCGGCCTCTTCGCTGGGGGCGCGTTGTTCGCAGCCGGCTCGCATAGACAGGTCACGGACAAGGTAACTGGCGCAAACGATGGAGACAACGCGCCGCCAGCAGCCAGCAGCAACGCTCCCCTCTGCATCTCCTCATTTACATTCGCACTGACTGTGGCGGACGGATCACGGTCTACTGGATCGTTGTGAGATAGCTTACGACGCTTAAGCCGCGCCAACCGCAACGAAGCCCGCCATGCTGCGTCTTGCCCCGCGCCCAACGCATGTCCTCGCTTGGCTTCTCGCCACGGCGTGCGCAGCGCACGCCGGCGAGGCGACGGAGGCCGCAAGCGGAACGGCGGATCAGTTCAAGCTCACGGTCGGCTCTCTGTTAATGACCGACTACATCTATCGCGGCATCAGCTATTCGGCGCACCAGCCGTCGGTCGGGACCTATGTCGACGCCCAACAGGGTTGGCTTTACGTCTATACGAACTTCAACAGCGTGCGGTTTTCGACCAGCCCGGCCGTCGAGGTGACGATGGCCGCCGGCGCGCGCCCGACGCTCGGTCCGTTCGAGTTCGATATCGGCGCGGCGTATTACTATTATCCTGGCGAGCTCGGGCCGGAGCTGTCCAACTACTGGGAGGCGCACGCGACGGTGTCGTACAAGCTGACCGACAAGATCACGCTGGCACCGACCCTCGCCTACGCGCCCAACGTCTGGCAGACCGGTGCCTGGGGCACCTATTTCGCCGGCACGCTCACGCTCGATCTGCCGAGCGAGCTCCTTCCCGCCGATGTGGGCTGGACGTTGTCCCTCGATCTCGGCCGCTGGCTGTTCGGCCCGACCTCGAGCGGCGGCGGCGTGAGCGCGGCAGGCGGTGGGCTTCCGCTGCCGGACTTTACCAACTGGCACGCCGGCCTGACGTTCAGCTACCGCGTGTTCAAGCTCGGCCTCAATTATACCGACACGAACCTCTCGAAAGAGAACTGCTACGTGCTGACCGGCGACCTCGGGGCCATACCGGGCGGCATAAGCAATCCCGGCAACAATCCCTTCGGATTGCGCTCGGGCCTGTGCGGCGCGACGTTCTCGGCAACGCTCGGTTTCGACATCAATCCTGCGACGCTCGGCCGTTGACGAAGAGCGCGCAGATCGAACCGGACATCGAGTCGATCACGCCCGCTAAGCGTTGTGTTCCAGCTCCGCGCGATTCCATTTGCCGAGCGTCGCCGCAGCCTCGTAAGTGCTCTGGCAGAAGTCGAGCAGCGCCTGGCGCGGCGAGGCGGCGCTTCGCACATCGTCATACCTCAGCAGGAACTGCGAGAGATCCGTATTGTAGGACGCCGCCGCCGGGCGAACCGGCGCTTTGGGAAATCCTGAAGGCTGCGGCGCAGCGTAGGAAAAGAACGCCGGCTCTTTCACCATCGCGTCGCCCGGCCACCAGCCCACGCTGCTCACCTCGTGCGAGTAGGCCTCCTTCGTGATCCGATCGGCGCCGGGAATTTCCGGCGCGCGGCGGCCGGAAAAGCGCGTCACCGCCAAATCGAAGGTGCCCCAGAAGAAGAACACCGGGCTCGCCTTGCCGATGAACCGTCCGCGGAATTCTTTGAAGACCGCATCCGCCGAAACGAGGATCCGCCAGAAGCGATTGGCGTAGTCGGGATCATACGAAGCGTGAGCGCGGTCCTGGTCGAACGGGATCGGATTTGGAATCTCGACCGGCATCGTCCAGATCTTCACCGCGATGCCCATCGAACGCAGTGCGGCCATCACCTCCGCATAAAATTCGGCCACCGATTTCGGCGCGAGGCGCAGCGTCTTGGCCGTTCCATCATTCTTCTGGATGAGCAGGTTGTGCTCGATGAAATCGAACACGATTTCGAACGTTTCTCCCTCGTAGGGGATGGGCGACGTCGTAAGCCCGCGCGCGGTGACGCAGAGTGGCACGTGCCACCAATGGTTCAAGTACGGGCTGAGCGCCAACCGGACTTTGCCGACGACCTGGGTCCACATGTGCAGCGTCGCGCGGGTGGGCTCCCAGGCCTCGAGCGGCAGCGCCGGCCAATTCTCCTCTGTCATCCTCGGGCTCCTTTCGCTCGTCTCTCCTCGGCCGAGTCCCGCGGCGACGAGGTTTCAGCTCACGAACAGGCCAGCCAGCGAAAGGTTGCGGCGAACCGGTCGATGTCTTCCTCGTCGTTGTACACGTGCGGGCTGATCCGCACGCGGCCGATTCGGGGCGCGACATTCTCGGCGACGCTCGGGTTCGACATCAATCCTGCAGCGCTCGGCCGCTGACGGCGAGTTGCCCTTCTCTGTTCTTGCGCAAGGCATCGAGACTCCAGGGCCCGGCGCCGGCGAAGGACAGGTAAAAGAACACAAAGCAGAACAGGATCGCGAGATTGCCGCCATTGAGGATGGGCAAGAAACCCCTGGGGGCATGTCCGAGAAAATAGGCAAACGCCATCTCGCCGGCGAGAATGAATGCAACGGGACGGGTGAAGAGGCCCAATATCATCAGAGCGCCGCCGACGAGCTCGAGCGTTCCGGCGAGGCCATAGAGCGAAAACAGCGTCACATCCTTGAACGCCGACACGGCCGGAAATTTCAGCAGCTTGGCCATTCCATACTGCAGGAACAGCAGGCCGGTCATGATGCGTAGCACGCTCAAGACGCGCGGCTGCCAAGAGATGTAAGTTTCAGTCCAGCTCACTGCTGATCGTCCGCCCGTTCTTCCCTGATGACCGCGTCATTTGGCGCGGCGGATAAATGGGCGGCAACCATATTGTGGAACTAGATCGGCGTACAAGTCTCCCCCTCAATGGCGCGCGACAGGATGCACTGCGGGCAGCGAACCCGGTCTGCTCCCTCTCCTGTAGGGAGAGGGTTGGGGTGAGGTGTTAAGGTCTGCCGATAGGCCTCGAACCCCCTCACTCCAACCCTCTCCCCGTGGAGAAGGAGCGCACCGCGCGTGCGGCGGCATTGTGCATCAAGCAGGTAACATCCAATCGGAGACCTTCGGTTGCTGATCGCGATGTGTCGCCGATCAGTAGCCGTTAGACCCGAACGACGAGCTCGCCGGGGATACCGGCGCCGCGTTCGCAGGCGGGGTGAACGTCGGGACCGCAATCAGCGCGGCCAATGCGAGAGCAGCGAAAAGCACCTTCATGACATCTCTCCATGTTTGGACCATCGTCCTTGATTCGCATCGGCGCAGGGACCGATCGGTCCGCGCCTGCTGTGCGGAAGATGTATCCGCCGGCGCCACCGCGCTGTGATGGGAATCACATTTTCACGACGATTCAGGACGATTCAGATCGATTTCGCCGTCGCTCACCTCATTGTGATCGAGGCGAGATCAGACCAGCTCACGCGCACGCCAGTCGGCGAAAGCTTGCGACGAAGCGGTCGATATCTTCCTCGTCGTTGTACACGTGTGGACTGATCCGCACGCGGCCGATGCGGGGCGCGACATAGATCTGCTCCGCCGCCAGCCGCTCGATCAAGCGTTCCGGCATGCCGGTGGGAAAATGCAAACTCAGGATATGCGGAACCCGCACCGCGGCGTCGGGAATCGTCACATCGCCGTTGCCCAGTCCGTCCGCGAGCCGAGCCGTGAGGACGCGCAACCGTCCCTGCACCGCATCGCAGCCCCACTGCGCCATCATCTCCATTCCGACCGACGCCATTTCCAGCGAGATGAAATGATCGCGCTCGCCCATGTCGAAGCGCCGCGCGCCGGCGACGAATTCGGTATCGCGATAGTAGCTCTCGCGCTCGGACGTGATGGCGCGGCGGCCATAGCTGGTCTGCTCCAGCGGCACGCCGTCCTGGCGACGTTTCGCGATGTAGAGAAAGGCGCGCCCGTACGGCCCCAGCAGCCACTTGTAAGTGGGGAAGACGAGGAAGTCGGGGTCGAGGCTGCGCACGTCGATCTTCATCACGCCGGCGGCGTGGGTGGCATCGACCAGCAGCATCGCAGCTTGCCGGCGCAGCGCCGCGGCAACGCGGTCCATATCCACCACCCCGCCGTCGGACCAGTGCACAGACGAGATCGAGGCGAGGCCGACGGGAGACGCGCCGGGTCGCTCGATCGCAGCAAGCACCGCCGCGGTCCAATCGCCGTCGGCGGGCCGGGGCACGACCTCGACGGTGAACCGTCCAGAAGGCGCGCGGGTCATCCATTCCAGCACCGCCGACGAATGGTCGTTCTCCAGCACCAGCACGCGGGAAGCCGTCGGCACGGTCATGAGCTTGGCCGCAGTCGCCACGCCGTAGCTCACGGATGAAATCAACGCGACGTCGTCGGCATCGGCGTTGATCAGCCGCGCCGCCGCGCGGCGCGCGCGTTCATATTGCGCGGCGGGATGCGCCGGATCGATCAGCCAAGGCTGTCCCTTGCGTGCGACGCCGGCGCGCCCTGCGTCCTGGGTGGCAATGGGCAAGGGACTCCAGGAGGCGGCGTTGAGATAACAAATCTCGCGTGGAATATCGAACAGCGCGCGTTGCGACGGCAGCATCGTGTTGTCGTGCCTTTCGTGTCGGTCGGCGCGAACGTAGCACGGGCGCATCCTCCGGCGGCCGCCTTTCGGTGGCGGAGCTGCGGGCGATCCCGACCTCGTTCCGCCTGGGGAATAGCAGCATTGAAGCGCTTTTTTTATGGATGCCGCAGAACTCGGGCTTGCCCGAGTTCTGCACGTGAAGCGCCGCAAGTCGGGTAAACCCGACTTGCGGCGCCAAGCCCGGGCATGACGAGAACAACGGCCGCTGGGATCAGGTCAGCATGGAGAGAATCGTCTGGATCTGGTCCGACGCCGAGGCCAACAGGCCGTCGTAGCTGGTCTGGCCCTCCGCGGCAGCCTTCAAGATGATCTGGGCCATGTGTGCTTTGAGTCCCGGCGTGACCTGATCGACGGGAATTTTGGTCATCACCTCGTCGAGGACCGCCCGCATGGTTTGGATGAGTTCTGGACCGTAGCTCGCCATGATGCGCTCTCCTGCTTCGCGCCGACAGGAATTTTAATCACTCTACTCCGCTCGTCCCCGCGAACGCGGGGACCCAAATTGGGGATCACAGAATAGATTCCATAGATCCCCGCGTTCGCGGGAATGAGCGGTGGAGCCGTGCTGAACAGGAGCAGAGTCGCCGGTTCGTCGCTCGCGAGCCAAACACAAAACCGCGAGCAGCATCACGCTAATGTGAGGCTCGACTTTTCGCGATTCACAAAAGCACCCCCTGCCCCAACGACGGCGCAGTGGCTTGCGTGCCGCGGCACCGCACGCAAGCACCCGGAGGTACTTTATTCCTCCGGCTCGGTGGTAAATTGCAGCGGATAGCCCTTGCGGCGGCCGGCTTCCGTTCCGCGCGTGGCCTTGGTCTCGGCGACATCCCTGGTATAGACGGCGACCACGCATACCCCGCGCCGGTGGGCGGTCATCATCACCCGATAGGCCTGATCCTCGCTCATGCGGAATTCCCCCTTGAGCACCGTGACCACGAACTCCCGCGGGGTGTAGTCGTCGTTGAGCAGAATGACCTTGTGCAGGCGCGGCCGTTCGGTCTTCAGGCGGACCTTGGTGCGCGGCTTGGTGGTGACGTCGGTCATCGGGGAGCACCTTCCGACAACGGCGCAATTGGACAGCGCACCATTTTCGCACGTTCGCAACGTCGCGTGCAATTGGCGGCGAACCGCCGCGCATGACCTCGCGTGCCGTGCTCCGAGACGACTTGCGCCTCGGCCTCGATTGATCCACGGGCCGGCATTCGGTGAGGAGGCCGCGAACGTGGTCAATGTTCACATCCATCAATTCAAACGCGGCGGCGCGGTGGTCGACGCCGCTGCGCTCGCGCAATTCCAGGAGCAGTGGGCCACCTACCGCAAGCTCATCGCGAGCAATTGCCTCTCGCACCGCGAGGTCGGCGGCATCCTGCGCGACACGCTCAACGAGATGTTCGCGTCGCCGTTTACCTTCCTCGACATCTCCTGCGGCGATGCCAGCATGATGAAGACCGCGCTGCGCGGAACCAAGCTCCGCCCTTTTAGGCGATATCGTCTTGATATTGTGGAATAAATTTTTGGCCGCCTCGGCTATATCCCCTCGTGTATCCACGTCCAGGGAAGCCCGCGCCGGACGCGTCTACGGCCTCGCCAAGGGCGGCGCGGGGGCTCTTAGCGAACGCTGCCATCGCAGCGTCGCGCCGTCGGTTCGTGCGTCAGTGGTGCGATTTCTCGTGGTGACCCGAAGTCGAAACCGCGCGAGGTCGTCACTCCTTGCCAAGGATCAGCAGCAGCAGCCGCAGGCTCTGCCCAATGCCGATCATGCCAAGGCCGCCTGATATCAGCCCGACCATCATCGCGTAGTATCTGAACGGGACGCGCTCCGTTTTAGCCACCTCCTCGAAGATCAGCATCAAAGCGCCAAATGCACAGTTCCCTCTCTAATCCGTTTCACTCTCGTCGCCATGACTTCGCGAAGGCCGCCATCGCGGCCTCGCGCGTCGGCTCGTAGCCGAGAGGGGCAGCCATCAATGGCGGCAAAGAACAAACGTTTGGCGCAAAGTAACAAGTCCCGCACGGGGGTTCCGGCGACTAACAAGCGACCGGCAGCGCGGCGCAATTCTCCCTAAGGAGCGGAGGCGGCGCGCGCCGCTTGACCGGCAATCACGCCGACAACGAACGGAGCACAACCTATGTTTGGCGGATGGTTCCAAAGGACTCGGTCTGACGGTGTTACGACGACTCGCACAAGTCGTAGTGTGACGCGAGACGAGATGATCGGCAGCTACACCCGCGAGCGGCTCGAGCGTATGGACCAGCGCTTCGTCAGTGCCGTCGAGCGAGCATTCCGGACTGGCGTCGAGAGCCGCAGAGCAGCAGCCGTGACGTATGATCTGACGAAACGGTGAAGCTCGAAGCGCCACGCACCACTAATCTGGGCAGCCTACGTGACCCCAACTCCAGGCGAAGCCTGCGCAGAAGAGCGATAGGGCGGCGAGCAAAGCAAGGTCGCGCGTCTTGGCGTTCAGCCTGTCTTCAATACAGAACTACCCGCGGTCTCGGTCACGGCAGCAGGTGGTCGTAATCGTTGAGGTCGGATACATCCTCATCGAAGTCCGACTCGTCCTCGCCCGCTGCCGGCAATGGCGTTGCAAACGGCCTCCTGCCAGCGCTTCGCCTGCTCCATCAGCGGCTTCATCTGGCGTGCCAATCGCGGCGTCCCATCCGGGTTGATGCCGGTCGTGTTGTCGCCCTTCGGTAACGGTTTCGGTGCCATCAGAACGCCTCCGCCTCTGTCGCCCATAGTGTCATGACCGGACTCTTGGGCGTGCCCTCGATCTTGTCAATGCGGAAGAACGTGCGCGCCGGGAAATCGCAAAAAAAGCCCCGCCGAAGCGGGGCGCGACGAGTAGGAGGAACGTCCCAACAAGTAGCATTGATGTTATGCGCTTACTAAAAACGCGGTCTGTATAAAATTGAACACTTCAACGACTTTTTGCATTTCAATTTAGACGTGTTAGCCCTGCCAACCTGATCAGCGCTCGCTCGCCTTGGAAGGCTTGCCCAGTTCAGCGAGACGCTGGCGATAGCGCCGAGTACGCTCGGCTCCGCTCATTGCCTGACTGCCAAGCGGGAGGACGCCCTTTTCGCCGCGCGCCCATTACAAGCTTGGCACCTGGTTCTGGGGGCGCCGTTATTCGCGGTGGCCGCGACCACATGAATTTTGGGATTCATGATTTCTATACCTGGCCAACCAGATGCTACGCCTTCGAGCCTTACCATTTGGTTAGCCACTCGGGCCGACTGGCCCGCGAATTTGATTGTGTACGGGCTTCCTGGCGCTGGTGGGCCTATTCCCGTCGCCAGCTCTTGGCGAACGCTGCCATCGCGGCCACGGTGAGCCCGTCGTCCGACGATCAGGTGCCGAGCTTCGTACCATCAGCGATGGGACAATCGATCCGCGATCGGACTGCCTTCAAAAGACCGGAGGGCCGCCCAGTTGCCCGAACGACCCTCTAGTGCCTGCAGCAGTTAACAACAACAGAGACGCCACGAGACGAAGAACGACCGGGAGTGGTCTTTCTCCAACCTCGAATAGCTGACCAGCCACATTCCAGCCGCTTGTTCGGTTCCGTGCTGCGCACTTCGCTTGCGGCGCGCGCATCAGGCGGGCAAACTTTGGGCCGCAAGATCCACGCGGAACAAACCGGCACAATGTGAGGGCTTTGTGCCTTTGAGAATGCGAGCGGATGACGTGGCCGTCGAACTTGTCCGTGAAGTTCTTGGAGCCGACTCCCAGCGTCTGCGCGGAAGCCGCGTGGCAGAAAGCCCATCCGTGATGCGTGCTATCGAGGACGGGCGCTACGGCGCGCTCGAAATCGAGCGGCCTATCCAACCGCCATTGTTGCTATGGCCGAAGCCTCTCGATCTCCGCCTTGAGCGCGGCTTCGATCGTCCGGTACGACGCCTCAACGGCGATCACGCGCGGCCCGGCATCGGCGATACAGCCAGTCTGGCCGACGCGCTCGATCTCCGCACATTGCTCCGAGAGTTCGCGAGCGCCCAGGATTGAGCTTGTACCCTTGATCATATGTGCGGCCCGCCGGATGCTCGGGACATCGGCTCGTGCCGCTGCGTCGCGCAGCGCCGAGAGAACGGATGGGGTCTGATCGAGGAAGCTCCTAATCACCTCCCGCAGTGCCGCCGTCCCTCCGAGATCTTCGCGAAGCTGATCGAGCACGTCGCGGTCGAGTGCGGTGCCGGCCGCGATTCTCTGTTTCTCGACCGGCGGCGCGGCCGCAGCTTCGGGTGCGGTGGCGGCCGCCAAAGGCCGGCAATTGGCGAGCGCCGCTGCGAGTCGGTCCAGCGTCACCGGCTTCACAATGTAGTCGTCCATGCCCGCCGCCAGGCACTTGTCGCGGTCCCCTTGCATCGCCTCGGCGGTCATCGCGATGATGCACGGACGCTCGCTTGCAGCCCAGCGCGCGCAAATGGCGCGGCTCGCCTCGAGGCCATCCATCTCCGGCATCTGGACGTCCATGAGTATGACGTCGTAGGCGGCATGGTCGAGCCGCGCGAGCACCTGGCGTCCATCGCCAACGACGTCGGCCCCGTATCCGAGCCTTTCGAGCAGGCGAAGCGCGACCTTTTGGTTGATCGCGTTATCCTCGGCGAGAAGGATGCGCAGCGGCACCGGCGAGCCCACATCGCGCGCCACCGGAGGAACCGCGCCGGCCGACGTGTCGCGTTGGTCGCCGATCGTCTCGAGCAGCCGATCGCGCAGATGCGAGAGCCGCAAGGGCTTCGACAGCCCCGCGGCAAAGCCGGCGTCGGCGTGGGCAGACGCCAGCGACTGGCCGGTGGACGACAGAAGGATGAGCACCGGCGCGTGTGCGCCCCGCACGGCGCGAATTTCTCGGGCCAGCGCGATCCCGTCCATCTCGGGCATCTGGTAATCGAGAAGTGCCACGTCGAAGGGATCGCCCTGTACGATCCATTCGAGCGCCACGGCGGGAGAGTTTGTATCCCGGGCGCGCATGCCCCATCGCTCGGTCTGGAGTTTCAGCAAAAGACGATTGCTGGCATTGTCGTCGACGATCAGAACGCGCTTGCCTGCCAGCTCCGGTTGCTCACCGTCGGCGGCCGCACGCTCTAAAGCCTCGACCTCATCTGCGACGATCGTAAAGTGGAACGTCGAGCCTTTCCCCGGCTCGCTCTCCGCCCAGATCCGCCCGCCCATGAGTTCGCTCAGTCGCTTGCTGATGGCCAGCCCCAAGCCTGTCCCGCCATATCGGCGCGTCGTCGAGACATCCACCTGGCTGAAAACCTTGAATAGACGGTCGAACCGATCCTTTGGGATGCCGATCCCGGTGTCGCGCACCGCGAAGTGAACCTCCCGCCGCGAGCCCTCGAGCCGCCGAGCCGAGACGGTCACGCCGATCTCGCCTGCCGGTGTGAACTTGATGGCGTTGGCCAGAAGGTTGACGAGCACCTGCCGTAACCGTGCACCATCGCCGACGACCAGCCTCGGCATGGCGTCGTCGAGCGCATAGGTCAATTCGATGTCGGTACCCGCCACTTTTGGCGCCACCAGCTGCAGCGCCTCCTCGATGCAGTCGGCGAGATCGAACGGCGCCTGCTCGAGTTCGAGCTTCCCGGATTCGATTTTGGAGAAGTCGAGGATTTGATTGATGATCGTCAGCAGATGCTGGCCGCTCATGCGGATCGTCTCGGCCATCTCGCGCTGCTGGGGCTCGAGCCGGCTGGTCGTCAGGAGATCGGACATACCGATGATCGCGTTCATCGGTGTCCGGATTTCGTGACTCATATTGGCCAAGAAGTCTGACTTCGCCTGCGTCGCAGCTTCGGCGGCAACCTTGGCGCGCTCGAGCTCAGCCTCCGCACGCTTGCGCTCGATGAACTGGCCGACCTGCCCGCCGATACCTTCAAACAGAGCGAGCACCGCGGCGTTTGGCTCGCGGATCTCCGTGCTGAAGAACTCCATCACGCCCAAAAACCCGCCGGGACCGATGATCGGAAAGCCAAACGCGCCGTGCAGGCCGTCCTTCGCCGCCACCGCCGCCCGTGGGAAGTTCGGGTCGTGGACAACGTCGGCAATCCACGCGGCTCGCCCGGTGCTCCAAACCCGGCCCGGAAGCCCAACGCCGTGCGGGAATGTGACGCGACGATTGACCTCGACCATTTCTTGCAACAGCCGCGGCGGGGCCACGTGCATCTCCGCGCAACGGAGCACGTGCGCCTGGGAATCCACGCTCCAGCGCACTCCCATGACCCAGTCGAGGCTTTTGCAAACGGCCTCGAGAACGCGTGGCATGGCCTCCGCCAGCGTCGCCGATTCCACGAGCACGGTTGTCGTCACGTTCTGCGCGGCGAGATGACGTTCGCTCGCCTTCCGGACGCGGTCGGCCCGCGAGAGTGAGCGGGCGGTGGTCGCGATGAACGCCGCGAACGCGAAGATTGTGACCGCCGCGGCGATTGCGAGGCCGAGTGCTTCGCTGAAAAGCGCGGCTCGCTGTCCCGACAACGTGAGCCAGCCGAGGCCGGCGGGGACGAGGATCGCGACGGGCAGCATTCGACGCGCGAGGACTCCGCCCGCATGATCGCTGACAATCACGGAAACGAATCCGCTGTCGGGACGAGCGCAGAGGATGCCTATCCCCAACACAAAGAGAGACGCCGCCGTCGGCAACGCCATGCGTTGCAATTCGCCGAGTCCGTACATTGCCTCCGCGCTATAGGCATAGCCGAGCAGCGAAATGAGGGCGACCCCGATTGGAAACAGCGCCACCAGTTGCTCAAGCCCGCGCCGCAAACGGCGCGGGGAGTTGAGCAGCCATAGCGCGACGCCAGTCAGCAACAGAGCAAAGCCGGTATTGGGCGCAACGCGATTGCCGGCGAGCTGCGCTCCAAACAGGACCTGGTCAACGCGAAGGTTGTGACCGATGAAATAGCCA
>WNFX01004347.1_pt1 | contig 13924 bp, 13 predicted proteins | sample 5400111 | NCBI WGS metagenome assembly WNFX01 (sample SAMN13153363, study PRJNA577476) | soil metagenome | isolation source: 40 cm soil or saprolite under grassland replicate 1 | place: USA:California | collected 2016-06-15
GAACGAGCCCGATGCCTGGGTCGATATCAGCGACACGATCGATCTCAAGATCGAAGCCCTGCGCGAACACAAGAGCCAGGTCGGCGAGTGGGCCGAGCTGGAGCAGACGATCCGGGAACGCGCCGCCGAAATGGCAAAGGGCCAGGACTTTCCGGTCGCGGAAGGCTTCAAGTACTTCAAGCTGCACGAGTAAAAAGACCGCACGGCTGAGGCTGAGCCACGGGCGTTTTGAAGGCGTAAAGTCGTCCGGTCTACCCGGCTACTCCGGGAGATCGTATTCGCCTTTGAGGAGGTGCCAAGCATGCACGGACGCGTAATTCGCATGAAGGGCGATCCCGCCAGAACCGATGAGGACCTCAAGCTGTGGACGCAGAACATCCTGCCCGTCATCAAGAGGCAGAAAGGCTTCGCGGGGGTGTCGGTCATGGGGAACCGGAAGACCGGGGACGGTCTGAGCGTTGCCTATTGGGAAACCGAACAGGATATGAAGGACGCTCGGGCAAAGGTTCGTCCGGAGGCTGACAAGGTGATGCAGCCCGCGGGTCGAAGCATCATCGAGGAAAACGAGTGCGAGGTCGCCGTCCAGGAGCGTTTCAAGTCCCCGAAATCGGGAACCTGGGTTCGCATCACAACCGTCGAAGGTGATCCGGCAAGAGTTAACGAGGCGATCTCCGACTACAAGGCCAAGGTCGTGCCGACCGTCCAGAAGCAGCCCGGCGCACGGGCGGCGATCCTACTGGTCGACCGCAAGGCCGGCAAAAGCTTCTCGGGCACGATCTGGGATACGGAGAAGGACCTCCAGAACAGCGAAGCCGCCGTCGCCGGGATCCGCAAGGACATTGCCAGCAAGGTGGGCGCGACCGGTCCGAAGGTCGAGGCCCTCGAGATCCTCTACACAGAGATTCCGGCGGCCGTCGTCTCTCGTTAGAGCATCCGGGCTCAGGGACCGGTTCGGTTCCTGAGCCCATTCCCCTTGCGCGGCGAACATATGTTCGCTAAGATGCTCAGGCATGTCGGTCGAGATGGTGCTGGATCGACTTCTCGTTCAGGATGAATTCCGCCGCCATCTGACGCTCGACCATACCCTGCCGGCCCGCCAGGCCCGCTACGCCGGTTTTCCCGATTCGCTGGATACGCGCCTGGGCCAGGCGCTGGCGGCCCGCGGGATCACCCGCCTCTACACGCATCAGGCCGAGGCGACCAGCCTCGCACTCGCCGGCAAGGACCTGGTCGTGGTGACGCCGACGGCCTCCGGGAAAACCGCGTGCTACAACCTGCCGGTCTTGCAAGCGATGCTCAAGGACCCCGAGGCCAGGGCGCTTTACCTGTTTCCGACCAAGGCGCTGGCCCAGGACCAGCTGGCCGAGCTTCACGGCCTCGTCGGCGAGATGAAGGTCGATCTCAAGACCTATACGTACGACGGCGATACGCCGGTGAGCGCCCGCCAGGCGATCCGCCAGGCCGGCCACATCGTCGTGACCAACCCCGACATGTTGCACACGGGTGTGCTGCCCCATCACACCCGCTGGGTGAAGCTGTTCGCCAACCTTCGCTACGTCGTGATCGATGAGCTGCACGCCTATCGCGGCGTCTTCGGCAGCCACCTGGCCAACGTGCTGCGCCGTTTGTGGCGCGTCTGCGCGTTCTACGACAGCCATCCCGTGGTGATCTGTTGCTCGGCGACGATCGCCAATCCGAAAGAGCTGGCCGAACGCTTGACCGGCCGCATGATGACGCTGGTCGACGACAACGGCGCCCCCAGCGGGCCCAAGCGCCTGCTCTTCTACAACCCGCCGGTCGTCAATCGCGAGCTCGGCATCCGGCGCTCGTCCACACTCGAGAGCCAGAAGATCGCCGAGGCGTTTCTGCGCGGCGGGGTGCAAACCATCGTCTTCGGACGGACGCGCCTGCAGGTCGAAATCCTGCTCAGCTATCTGCAGGAGTCGCTCGCCAACCGGCTGGGCAAAACCGGGACGATCCGCGGCTACCGCGGTGGGTACCTGCCGTTGCAGCGGCGCGAGATCGAGCACGGCTTGCGCGACGGATCGGTCCGCGGCGTGGTCAGCACCAACGCGCTCGAGCTCGGGATCGACATCGGGCACCTCGACGCCGCGGTTCTCTGCGGCTACCCGGGGACGATTGCCAGCGCCTGGCAGCAGATCGGCCGCGCCGGCAGGCGCCGTGGTGCCGCGGCCGCGGTCTATGTGGCGTCGAGCAGCCCGCTTGATCAATACCTCGTCAACCATCCCGAGTATTTCCTTGGAAGAGACCCGGAGCAGGGACTGATCGACCCGGACAACCTGCTGATCCTCAGCGCGCACCTCCAGGCCGCGACCTTCGAGCTGCCGCTGTCGAACGGCGAACCATTCGGTCAGGCGCCGGTCGCGGAACTGCTGCGCATCCTGGAAGAGGACGGCGCGGTCCACCAGGCGGGCGACACCTGGCACTGGAGTGCCGACGCCTTTCCCGCCGAAGGCGTCAGCCTGCGCAGCGCGAACGCGGACAACGTCGTCATTGTCGACGTCACCAGGGGCGCCAGCGTCGTCGGCGAGATGGATCAATTCTCAGCCCCCGTGTTCTTGCATGAGGAAGCGATCTACCTGCACGAGGGCCTCCAGTACCACGTGGACCGGCTCGACTGGGAGGAGAAGAAAGCCTACGTGCGGCCGGTCAAGGTCGACTACTACACCGACGCCAACCTGGCGGTCAGTATCAAGGTGCTCGAGACGTTTCAGAGCCGTCCACCGGAGCCGCTCGCGGTCCATCACGGCGAGGTGCGGGTGACGGCGCTGCCCACCATCTTCAAGAAGATCCGCTTCCACACCCACGAGAACATCGGATCGGGCCCCATCAGCCTGCCGGAGCAGCAATTGCACACGACCGCGTTCTGGCTCGAGATACCTGCCGAGGTCGCCCGCCAATTTCCCCGCGCGGCCATGCAGGGCGGCCTGCAGGGGTTGGCGAACGTCGTCACGCAGGTGGCGTGTCTTTTCCTGATGTGCGACGCGCGGGACCTCGGCGCCTATGCCGAGACGCGGGCGCCGCACACGGGCACGCCGGCCGTCTTCGTCTATGAGCGCTACCCGGGCGGCGTCGGGATGAGCGCGCGGCTCTTCGAGACGGCGGGTGCTGTGATGGCGGCCTCGCACGACCTGGTCTCGCGGTGCGGTTGCGAGAGCGGCTGCCCATCGTGCGTTGGCCCGGCGCTGGAGGTGGGGGAGGAGGGGAAAGCGGTCGCCCTGCGCCTGCTCGAACTGGCGGCGCTGGTGCCCGCGCCGGCGCGGTGACCGCCGACCTCGTTGCCCTGCGCGAGCGCATCGCGGCGATCACCGCGCGCCCAAGGGTAGCTCGAACATCACATTCGGCAACTTCTCCCTCCCCGAGTGGAGGAGCGCAGGGTGGGGGCGCCTTCAAGGCCCTGCCGGCCAACTGCATCGAAGAAGTGACACCGTTTGGGCCGGTCGTGGTGCGGCGGGAATGGTTCCCGAACGATGGCGACCGCGGCGTCGAGGCGCTCGCCACCTGTCTCGGCCTGGCGCCGGATGATCTGCGACGGCCGCTGTTCCTCGACACCGAAACGACCGGGCTATCCGGTGGCACCGGCACAGTCGCCTTCCTCGTCGGGCTCGCCTGGCGCGAGGCGGACGGTTTGACGCTCGCCCAGTACTTTCTCCGCGACTTCAACGAGGAGAATGCGCTGCTCTGGGCGGTCGGACAGTGCGTGAGCCAGGCCGGCGTGCTCGTCAGCTACAACGGCCGCTGTTTCGACTGGCCGTTGTTGCAAACCCGCCTCGTGATGCGCCGCGCCGAGTGGCCGGCACCGCCGCACTTCGACCTCCTAACGATGGCTCGCCGCATTTTCAAGCCGCGACTGCCGGACTGCGCACTGCAGACCATCGAGCAGGCGGTACTCGACCTGCATCGCGCCGACGACCTGCCGGGAAGTTTGATCCCGAGCCGATACTTCGCCTGGCTGCGCGACGGTGATCCACACGTCCTGGATCCGGTCTTTACCCATAACCGTCAGGACGTGCTGTCGATGGCGCTGTTGCTCGCTCGCTTCGAGGCAGTCCTGCGAGGCTCCGACGATCTTCATCCACTCGACCGGTTCGGGCGCGCTCGCTTTTTGGAATTACGTGGCTTTCACGACGACGCGATTCGTGCGTACCGCCAGCTCTGGCAGCTTCGCCGGAAGGGAGCAATGCCGGTGTTGGGGGGAGCGCTTGGCCTACGACTGGCACGCCTGCTGCGACGGCAGGGCCGCTGGGAGGAAGCTCGATTGATCCTCGAAGAGTGCTGGCGCACGCAGTCGTACCCCTATCCCGTCGCGATCGAGCTGGCGAAATTGCTGGAACACCAGGCACGCGACCTCAGCGCGGCTCGGCGCATTGTGGGCGACGCCCTGCGCCTGCTGGCTCTGGCGCCCGTGTCCAACCCCCAATGGCACGCCGATCTGGAGCGGCGCCTGCAGCGGTTGGATCGCCGGTTGGTGGGATCGGCCTCCCTCAGCCTTCTCTACGCAGGCTGAGCCGAATTCCGCCAGCTGGTTACGACGCGCTACTGGCTGAAGCTGTTGGGGCCATTTGGTGGCAAGTAGGGGAGGGGGTTGGTCGGCTGGCCACCGTATCGATACTCGAAGTGAACGTGCGGTCCGGTGGAGTTACCGGTCGACCCCTCGTAGCCGATCAGTTGGCCCTGGCGCACGCTGTCGCCAGCTTTCACCTGGAACCCGAGCAGGTGGCCATAAAGCGAGAAGAAGTTGTTGCGGTGCGCGACGATGATGTAGTTGCCATATCCGACCAGCTGGCCGTTGAGCAGGCTAGAGTCGGCCGCCACCACGACGCCATCATCGGCGGCAAGGATTGGAGAGCCCTGCTTGTAGGCGACGTCGACGCCGGTATGGAAGTGAGGGTAGCCAAACCCGGGTGGCTCGAACGATTGGGTGCAGGGGCCGAAGACGAGCGTGATGCTGCCCTGCTGCAGTGGCCAAACGAGCGGGTATTTCGTCGAGTGGTTCGCGCCGGCGTTGGGCAGCGTGAAGAGGTTGTGCTGCATCCAGAACTGTGCCTGTTGCCAAGCGGCCTGCTCGGCCTCGGCGATCAGCTGGTCCTGGCGGGCGATTTCCATGTCGGCAATCCGTTGCGCGAGCGCCGCGGACTGGCCGTTGATGGCCACCAGCTCCCACTTCACCTGGGCAATGCTCTGGCGCAGCCGGTTCTCGAGGTCCTGCTGGTGCGCCTGCTGCACGAGGAGCGCGGCCTTCTGGTCGACTAGGTCTGAGCGGTCCTTGTCGGCGTCTTTCTTCTTGCCCTTCACCCCGTCTTGCTGGCTACGCAACAGGAGGTCGACCTGGTGGATGTGGTCGATGAGCCGGTTGGAAAGGTAGGTCAGGTGCTCGATGGCGACGGCCCGGTTGAGGAACCCCTGGAAATCGGGAGCCGCCAGCAGTTGGGCCAGAGGGTCCGCGTTGGTTTTGTAGACGCTCCGGACGAAGGTCGCGTATTCGGTCTTGGTCCTGCGCAGCTCTTGCTGCTCCTCCGCGATCTGGGCGTCGAGCGCCGCGATCTGGCGCTCCAGCTCGGCGATCCGCCGCTCGGTGGCGGCAATCTTGTCCATCGTCTGGTTGATGGTGTCGCGGGTCTCCTGGAGTTGCTGCAGCAGCGCAATCTCCTGGGCCTGGGCCTTCTGAAGGTTGTCCCGCAGGTCGCCCTTCAGTTTGTTGATGGTCTGCAGCCGGGCCAGGGCGTCCGCGATGTCATCGGCTGCCGTCGGCAGCGCGGTGGCGAACAAAAGGCTGACCCCCACGCCTCCCGCCACGAGCAAGCGGAAGGCGGTCCCCCTCAGACCCATCGTGAAAGTGATAGCGCCGGAGTCTTACGGCCTTCCCCGCGGCTGTGTCACGGACCAGCCACGCACCGGTAACGCGGGGTCGCGCCGGGCCCGAATTGGCCCGATCTCACGATCAGCGCTGGCTATAATGCGTGACGCAACGCGGGAGTAGCTCAGTTGGTAGAGCGCAACGTTGCCAACGTTGAGGTCGCGAGTTCGAGACTCGTCTCCCGCTCTCTGGGCAAACTGTGTAGGAGCTCCTCGAAGTAAGGAGCCCAAGCTGGCCGAGGCCGAACCGCCACGATGGTTCGGCCTTTTACCTGGATCTCCGATAGGATTCCCGAGTTGAACGAGACGTTGGAAACCCGCCAGTTCTGTTCCTTCTGTCGCAAGAGCTACCTTGAGTTGGAATCGCGTGTGGCAAGCGGTCCTGGAGGAACGATTTGTGAGTCTTGCCTCAAGCTCTGTGAAGAGGTCCTTGCGGAGCAGAAAGGGCCACCTGTCATCCAATATCGGACTTTCTGTGCCTTCTGCGGCCGGAGATACAGCGAGGTTAATGGCCGAATGGTGGGAGGGCCCAATGTCAGCATTTGCGAGGATGACGTCGTCGAGTTGAGACGTGGGTGGGGCACCGCCACACGGAGCGCATAAATAGAGAGACCCGGCCTTAAAAGGAGAAGTGCCAATGCCCGCAACAAAGAAGCCCACCCGCCGCGCTGCCTCCAACGTATTCACCGCGGAAGAGAAGGCGGCTATGAAGGAGTTGATCAAGGAACGAAAGGCGAGTGGCAACAAGGCAGAGGCCGAAGCCGACTGCCTGGCGAAGATCGCCGAGATGCCGCCGTCCGATCGCAGAATCGCCCAACGGCTCCACAAACTCATCGCCTCGAACGCACCCCAGCTTGCACCCAAGACCTGGTACGGGATGCCCGCATACGCCAAAGACGGCAACGTCGTCTGTTTCTTCCAAAGCGCCGCAAAATTCAAGGCGCGTTACGCCACCCTCGGGTTCACCGATAAGGCCAATATCGACGATGGCGAGATGTGGCCGACGTACTACGGGATCAAGACCTTGACAGCCGCCCACGAGGCGAAGATCGCCAAGCTAGTGAAGAAAGCGGTCAGCTGAACAGCAACCGGCCGCGCATGGCCGAGTGTGCCGAGGGAGGCTTGAGGCAGACGCGAACCCTCCGAGGTCGATCGCCCGGCCCAACGCGCTACCGAAATCATTCCTCACTTCGCGGTAGAAGGGTGTCCAGTCAGGATGCGGCACCGCGACGACTCCAGCGGCAGGTCAGTCGATCGCATGGTGGAACCCGTCGAATGACCGACCCTCCGCCACGACTACGTCGTGAAGCGAGAGGTCATAGAACTTCACGTTCGTGTGGTCCTCAAAGGCGATGTACCAGGGCTGGCAGATCTCGCTCTGGTACTGCCGGCCCGTGAAGACGCCAGCGTGCGCCGAGGCGAACGCCTCGAAGTCGCCGGTGACGACCACGCCAACGTGCTCGAGTCCCATCTGGTAGACGTTCTGATGGGGCGGCGGGATCAACTCGATGAGCGAGACCGGCACGCCAGGTTCGACGTGGATCGGCTCGCGGAGCAGCAGCTTGGAGATCGGCCGGCCGTTCCAGACGTTCTCGACGTTCGCGACGCAGAACGCCTCGATCCGCTCCCGAATGACGAGGTACGCGTCGAGCGTCTCCGTCCGGAAGGCGAGGTGGCTGAGCGGGTAGCCCGCGATCGAGATGCTGAGCGCGGCGAGTCTCGCCTTCTGCTGGGCGAAGAAGGCCGCGTAGTCGCCGATGATCTCGTCCATCGCCATCGCCGCAGTATCGCTCGCGCCACCGTCGGCGCGCATCGGGCACACCCAGCGCCACGCCGCAAGCGGATTTCGCGAAGACCCCGGAACCCGCGCCCCCCGCAACGCTCGGCGCGGGAGGCCCGTCCGCGGCGGCCGTTTCGTCATCCAGCATTATCCCGGGTGTCCTGCCGCCATGAGTACTGGGATCACTTAACAGATCAAGGGCCCGCACTCGCCAAAGGGGGGCTAGGCCGTGCGCGCCAGGAAGCCCGAGACTCGTCTCCCGCTTTGACATCACGTTTATTCCGACCCCGCCTTTCACCTTCCGTAGAATGGCGCTAGGCTTTCCCTGTGGCGGCGCCTTTCGTCGGAAGAGAGGCCGAGTTGGCGCTCCTGGACGCTGTCTGCCTACGCGCGACGCGTGAGGGGAGGCCGGCCGCTGCGCTTCTCACGGGACCTCCGGGCGCGGGGAAGACGCGGTTGCTCTCCGAGCTACGCGGTCGCCAGAAAGCCTTCGTCCAGCTGAGCATCGTCGGCTACCAAACCGGAACGCAGGCACCACTGGCGGCGGCGGGGGAGATGCTTCGCGTGCTGGTCAAGGTGCCGGGTGTGGGAGCACGGCTCGAAGCGGCTCTATACGGCTCCACCCCCGCGGACGATCGCCCGATCGAGCCACTGCGCGTATTTGAGGCGGCTCATCGATCGCTGCTCGCCCTGCAGGGCATGGTCTTACTCATCGTGGATGACATCCACTGGGTGGATCATTTGTCGATTGCCCTCTGTGCGTACCTCGTCCGTTCGGCCGATGCGGAAGGAAAGGGCGTTGCCCTGATTGCGGCGAGCCGTCCGGCTAGCGTAGGGACGGGCCTCTTTGACTCGATAACGAGAGGGCTGATCGATCGTTCGACGACTCTCGTGCTTGGCCCACTCGAACGCGACGACGGTGTTCGCCTCGTCCATCAGTTAGCGCCGCACCATGGCGCGGAGCACGCTGCGGAGCTGTGGTCCCTGGCGCAAGGCTCACCATTCTGGCTCAGCGTCCTGGCGGGGAGCGAAGGCGTGAGCGACCTCGATGACTACCTGCTTGCGCAAGAGCGGACGCTGGCTCGCGACGCCAGTCGGATCCTCGGCCTGCTCGCCGTCGCCGCTCGCCCGCTCTCGCCGACTGACCTTGCTGAACTGCTCACCTGGGACGAGGGTCGCACCGAGCACGCCATCGCCGAGGTTGAGCGATCGGGCCTCTTGGTCGTCGAGGGGATCTCTGTACGTCCCGCACACGACCTCATTCGGTCATCGGCTGAAGCGCGGTTGCCCAGGGTTTATCGGCGGGAGCTTCATGGGCTCTTGGGGGACTGGCTCGAGCAGCACGCGGGCGACGACGTCCAGATACTGCTCGAGGCGCTCGTGCATCGCCGCAAGGCCGGACTCGAGGCAAATGATCTTGCGCTTCGTATTGTTCGGTCGCCGCGGCGTCGACTGATCGGACGCGAGGGTTTGCGGGACCTCTCACAAGTCACGGATTCGGGAGGGTTCTCCGGGCCGATTGCTGCCACGCTTCATGATCGGGTCGCGATGCTTGCCAGTGAGCTGGGCGAGCACCGGGCCGCCATGGAGCGATGGATGGAACTGGCAACACAGGTGCATGATCCCGCATTTGCGGCAAGGTGCTACCTCGCCGCCTCGCGCGCCGCTCTCCAGATCGTCGAGCGGAGGGAAGAGGCGCTGCCGCTGCTCGCCCGCGCTCGAGCCAAAGCCCAAGCCACAACGGACCCAGTCGCCGAACTAGAGATCGCGGCGCATCAAGCCAACCTCCTCCGGGTGCTCGAACACCGGATGGACGACGCTCGGCAGGTCGCGGAGCGGGCGGTGCTTGACGCACGCGGCCGATGGAGTCATCGAAGTCCGGATGAGATCAGCGCTCGGGAACGAGAGGCCTGGGTCATGGCGCTCCAGGCCGCATTCGATGCGGCGGTCATCGAAGATGACGCCGCTGAAATGTTGCGCATCTCCGAGGAAATTGCGCAGGTGGCGCGAGATTCGCAGGAGGCCAGGCTCTCGGCCAGTCTGAACGCCTCGTTAGCGCTGTGGTTCCTCGGCCGGACGGGCGAAGCGCTCGCGGCGGCGCGGCACGCCTGGCTGGAGTCTCACGAGCGGGTGCTGCCGATGCTCATCCTCGCGGCGGGATCGATGCTGGCCAGCAGGCTGATCGAGCTTGGTGGCTTGAGCGAGGCGGAGGAGGTCATCTCGGAATGTGTCGAGCTCGAGCGGCGGATCGTGGGTAGTACCGGGCGCCTGGCGATCGGAAAGGTGGCGACTCGTTCGATTCACGAACTGCGACATGTGATCTGGTTCTCGCGCGGGGACTGGCGGGACGCGGTCAGAAGCGTCGAGCAAGAGGTCGCATTCCAGCCTGATCCGCACTATCGAATTCACCTCCACGGAATCGCGATGATTTGGTTGGCGAGGTTGGCCGGTGCAGCCAAGAGCGCTGACATCGACCGGCACCTTCTGGCGGCCCGAGCAGACGCGGTCGCCGCCGACTGCCGAAGGTGTGCACGTGAGATGAACCTTCGAGCCGCCGAGACGTGCGCTCGTCTCGGTCGCGTCGACCAGGCCGAGAATGCGTTACGGGCCTGGGACTCGGACGGGCGCCCGGCCGAGCCAGGGGACCAGCTCTGGCGCAAGCACGCTGGCGCTCTGATAACGATCGCCAGCCAGGATCCGGCCACCGGCATTGCCGAACTCGAGACCGTCGCGTCCGAGAGGAGGCGGCGCGGGCTGGTGGCGAGTTTGCTTTGGGCGCGCCTCGACCTCGCTACCGCGTTGTCCGGCCGTGACGACGGCCGGGCAGCAGACGAGTTGCGACAGACGGGGATGGAAGCGAGCACGGCTGGTGCGGAAACCGAGCAGCGGCTGGCGGAAGCCGGGCTGCGCCGGCTCGGCGTCCACACGTGGCGGCGTGGTCGTGCGTCGAGCGGTGATGCCGCGCTGGATAAGCTGAGCGACCGCGAACGGCAGATCGCGATACTTGTTACCGCCGGCTACAGCAATCCAGAGATCGCAACCAGGCTGTTCCTCTCCCGAAAGACCATCGAGCGCCACGTATCCAATGTTCTTGCGAGAATTGGCGCCCGCAACAGAACCGAGCTGGCTGGACATGTCGGCAATTCGACGCTGGTAAATGCGGTGCCTGACAAAGATCTGCGCCAGCACTAAAACCTTCCTCGGCCTGAGCTTGCCTGAAAAATGAGGGAGTTCCCCGATGAACGGCGATGTAGCGCGCTCTAACCTCCTCTCGGCGAAGGGCATTTACCCATCAAGGAGGTTCACATGCCGATGGCGCTGCTGCTCGTATCCGGACACCGAGCCGACATCCCGAGCCTCCAGTCAGCACACAAGCTCGCCGATTTGGGCATCACCGCCATAACGGTTCTTGGCGACGAGGAGACGCTTGCTCTCGTGCTCGAGGGCTGGGCGTTTGATCCGGCCCGGGCGTCTGAGGCTGCGGAAGCCGTCCTCCCAACGTTGCAACCCTTGATCCTCGAGACGCAATTCCATGTGGCGGTCCGCTGCGGGTCGGCAGGAGGCTAGGGATGTCAGCAACTGCCCGATGACCAACGTGCGGACGACGCAGATTTCCAAGATCAAGGAGTAACAACGATGCAAACCACCCGCGCACTCCGCAGATTTCAGGTCAACTCGATTGGTGCTGCGCTTGTCGTCGTGCTGGCTACCCCGACTGCTCCAGGAGCTTGAGAGATGAGGTACCGAACTGTTTGGATTATGGCGCGCGTCGCGCTCACGATCGCAGCGTCCACTCTGGCATCAGGCTGCACCGGAGCCGCGACCCAGCCGGGATCGCCGCCCCCGCTTGCGACGGTCGCTGCCAGCCCCCTCACACCCACTCAGGTGAGTCAGTGGTTGTCATTCGATGCGGCAGCCAAAACCGCGACCTTGACCATGGTGGCCGACGCCCAGGGAGTCGATAACCGATACAACTTCAATGGCTACTCGCACGGGTCTCTCGTCATCACGGTTCCCCGCGGATGGATGGTGACCGTGCACTGCAACGACGATCCGCTCGCCGCTTATGCCCATTCCTGCGCGGTAGTGAGCGGCGCCGAGTCGAACACTTCGGCCTTCCCCGGGGCGAGCCTGCCCGATCCGACCGGAAGCGGATACGTTAGTGCAGGCGAAAGCAAAAGCTTTACGTTCACGCCAGGCGCACCGTTTGTCGGCCGCTTCGCCTGCCTTCTGATCGGCCACGAAGCAGCAGGAATGTGGGCTACTTTTCAGGTGAGCAACGCTAGCCAGCCCTCTCTGGGAACAAGGGCGTAACGTCGCGGATCTCAGAGCAGGTTGCGGTCGGCGTAGATCGACTTGAGGCCCCGAGGGACCGGGGTGACATCGTGATCGTCTTGCTCGGCGTGGCCGGCGCCACGATCCTCGGCTTCCTACTGGCACGAAGCATGATCGAGACGGGTGGGTCTGGCTGGGCCTGGATGATCCGCGGGGCAACCGGACGTGCTGGCCCGCGAGGTGTCAAATAGAATCGACAGGAGCCCATCGGACGACGCTGAGGAGGAAAACGAACGTCATGGACTGGAAGATTGAACTGGTCGCCGTGCCGGTATCGGCCGTGGACCGCGCCAAGGCTTTTTATGTCGACAAGGTTGGCTTCAACGCCGATCACGACCAGCAGGTCAACGAGAATTTGCGCTTCGTGCAGCTGACGCCGCCGGGTTCGGCCTGTTCGATCTGCATCGGGATCGGACTGACGACGATGAAGCCCGGCTCAATCGAGGGCCTGCAGATGGTGGTACCCGACATCGAAAAGGCGCACCAGGAGCTCGCCGGGCGCGGGGTTGCCGTCAGTGATATCGAGGACCTGTCGTGGGGCCGGTTCGTGTACTTCAGCGATCCCGACGGCAACAAATGGGCGATTCAACAAGTGCCGAAGCGGAATTAGGAAATGGCCGCCACGAACACGATCCCCGTCTCTGACCACATCAAGAAGATCCCCCCGGCCGTGCGTCCGATCGTGCAGGCGGCCCGCCGGACGGTAAAGGCGGCCGCCCCGACAGCGGACGAGATCAGTTATCAGAGCCAGGCTCCACGCTCGCCCACGTACATGTGGAAGATCGTGCGCTACGCGGTGGACGGTGCGAATGTGGTCGGAATCGGCACCTTCCCGAGGCACTCGACGATGTTCTTCTACCGGGGCCGCGAGCTCGATGACGGGAGCGGCCTGCTCGAGGGCTCCGGAAAGGACTCTCGGTTCATCACGCTGCGCGCGCCGGCCGACGCGGAGCGGCCGGCCGTCAAGCAGCTGCTCAAGAAGGCGTTCAAGCTCGGCGGTTGATGTGCGGTCGCATTTCGTTCTCGTTCAATAGGGCCGACCTGCTGGCCACGTATGCGTGGCTCAGGGATGCTCCTGATGAGGACGCTCGCTACAACATCGCGCCCACGGATCCGGTCGTGGCCGTCGGCCCCCATAGCGCCGATGTCGTCCGCTGGGGCATCGACGGCCGGAAGGGTGGGCTCTTCAACATCCGCTCGGAGACCGCGATCGTCAGGCCCTACTATCATCGCCTCCTCCTGGGCCAGCGAATCCTGGTGCCGGCGAGTCACTTCTACGAGTGGCGCAGCCTGGGTGGGCGACGGCTGCCGGTCGCCATCTCCCGCGCGGACGGCAAGCTTCTCAATCTGGCCGGCCTCCTGGGAAGCTGGCAGGGGCAGCTTGCCGCGACCATCCTGACGACGGCTCCCAACGGCGATATCGCGCCCCTCCACAACCGCATGCCGGTCGCGCTCAACGACGACGACGCCGCGACCTGGGTACTCGAAGACTTATCACTGGAGCAGATCGCCGACTTTCTGAAACCCTGTCCCGATGGATGGTTGCGGCTGGCGCCGGCGTCGCCGTTGGTGAACGGTGTCCGCAATCAGGGTCCCGAGTTGCTCGATCCGCACGCGTTGCCACCTCACTTCCAGCTGGAGTTGATGCCTCCGGCCTAGACGGTGTCGATCCGGTCCCAGGCCGTTCGTATAGAGGATGAGATCGGCATTCGGCCGGCATCGCTGCCAAGGAGGAAAAATGGGCAAAGTGGTTGCATTCACGAGCGTGACGCTCGATGGGGTTATGCAGGCCCCCGGGCGCCCCGATGAGGACACCCGAGGTGGCTTCGGGCATGGCGGCTGGGCCACGCCATACGCCGATCCGGTGATGGGTAGCGTCTCGGCGGAGAGCGGATCATCTGCCGGCGCCCTGCTCTTTGGGCGGCGGACCTA
>WNFX01004350.1_pt1 | contig 13915 bp, 7 predicted proteins | sample 5400111 | NCBI WGS metagenome assembly WNFX01 (sample SAMN13153363, study PRJNA577476) | soil metagenome | isolation source: 40 cm soil or saprolite under grassland replicate 1 | place: USA:California | collected 2016-06-15
TACCTTTATTACCTTTCACCTGCCGCAATGCTTCCTTCAGGTTTTCTCGCTCACATACTTCCTCCATCAATCGATTCGTGCTGGCTGGGCTTTCGGGGGCATGCATCGTCGAGCGCGATTCGGTCTCTTCCCTTCTTGCTTCGCGGGCTTCACCCGCTGGCGAAGACGAGAAGTCCAGTTCTCCCTGGACGTTCTGCCGCTGGTCGCTCCTGAGATTCATGTCCTACTTGCCTCTCCTTCTCGTTCCGGCCTTCGGCCACCGTTCCCGGCTCAGCCTATCTGTTTCTCCACCTTTCGGATCGGAGTGCCTCACTAGCTTCGCCGACGTCATGACCTACTATGCCTTATGCTGACTTCTGCCCTGCGGTCAGGCGGCCTTTCGACCACCTCAGTCGCCGAGGCGACGCCGAGCAGATCTCCTGGGGTAAGCTCAACCGCCTTCCGTGCACAATCGCCGAATCTACGCTTCGCGTCCTTGATGGATATGGACTTCGCGGTAAGTTGCCCGCTCGTCCGGCGCTGGCGCCTTGTATCCGGTTTTTGTTCATCGACTCACACGTTTGTTCCATGCTTCCTTCAGACCCCGCCTCGCGGCGGTGGCCCTTGCATCATCACTAGGCCTTACCTCCATCAGGTCGGCCAGAGGACTTTCACCTCCAAGCTGTTGAGCATGCCCAGCACACAACGAAGCCGCTCGCGCGGCGGACGCTAGCGCGTGTGAGATGCAGGCGTTTGAAACGGTGGTCTGAACTGTGGTCTTGAATAACAGACCGCCCCGCGCTACGATGATCCAGATGAATGCGAGAACCACTACATCGATGAGCATCAATAACAACGTTTTTGCCGAATCCCGCTTCTGGCAATGATTTCCAGGCGAAAATCGATTGAATTTCCATAGACCGCGTCCGCCGCGCGAGCGGCTTCGTTCTAACGGCTGTATCGAACGCGCGCCACATCGCCCGCCTCACCTCCAACTTTGTCGTGAAAGCGCGCCTCCGATACAGCACTAACGTAACTCAGGCATGATCGCAATCTTGCGAGGGCACCTGCTTACCTGTGCGAGCGTTGGGGTTGAGCACCAGAGCTGTGACTACTTCTTCAGGTTCGCTCCAGTTTGCGACCGGGACGAGGGGTGTGGGAACACTTCCTGGAAAGTGTGGCGAAGATGAAACGCTGGCCGTCTGGGGTCACGTTATAAGGGTTCCCAAGTGGTGCGGTATAGCCCGTCGGAAACAGCGGGCGGACCTAGCCCAGTTCAAACTCTCCGCCCGTCGTGTTCACGCTGGCAATGTGGATATGCGTCATGCTGCGCGAGATTTGAGCGACGATCAATGGAGTGTTCTTGATCCGGGGCTCAGTTTTCCAGGTTCCACCCAGGTCCACGGAGTACCCGACCAGCCTTGGCCCCGGTCAAGTGGTCGCCTTCGAATTCAAGTTGGCCATTTACGAAAACGTATTTCATACCCTCTGACAGCTGTGTCGGCTCCTCATATGTGGCTTTGTCCCGAATGTTGGCCGGATCAAAAATCGTGATATCGGCGAAGTAGCTTTCCTTCAGCAGTCCTCGATTACGCAGACGTTCGCGTTGCGCCGGCAAAGAAGTCATCTTGCGAATGGCTTGTTCTAAAGGAAGCAGATGCCCATCGCGAACGTAGTGGCCCACGAATCTCGGCATCGCGCCGAAGGCGCGCGGATGAGAATGGGGTTCAAACAGTGGGCCATCAAGCGACAGTTCGCTCGCATCCAGGCACAAGCTGGTCCACGGCTGTTTCAATCCGTAACGCAGATCATTTTCGTCAGCAATAAAGTAGAGTGCTCCGGTCTGCGCCTTATCCGCGAGGACCATGTCAAATAACGCGTCGAGTGGAGGCTTCTTCTGCGCAGCTGCGATTTGAGCGATGGTCTTACCGTCGAACTTCTTCAAGTCAGGATTCACGATACCTGACACCAGAACTCCGCTTGGCCCACCGCTGTCAAAGTAGAGGTTCTCCCAGTTGGGATGATCGCCGGCCATTTCTTGCTTAATCTTTGTCCGTATCGTGTGGTCCTGAAGGCGAGCGAGCAACTTGTTCGTGCCTCCCTCTGCAACCCACGGTGGCAAGCTGGAGGCTAACGCCGTGCCACCGGCAACGTAGGGGTACATGTTGGCAGAAACGTCTTGTCCTTTGTCGCGTGCAGCCTGAATCATCGCTACAATTTTGGGCATCGAGCCCCAGCGCGATTTGCCGCTCACTTTCAGATGAAAAATCTCGACCGGCAAGTGAGCTTCACGCCCGATGCGGAGGGCTTCCTCAATTGCGGCAACTTCGCTCTGGCCTTCGCTGCGCATGTGAGTGCCGTAAATTCCACCGTGTTGCGCGGCGACTTTTGCCAGTTCGATCAGCTCATCGGTTTTTGCGTAATGACCCGGAGGATAGATGAGAGCAGTCGAGATCCCGAACGCGCCATCCCGCATAGCTTGTGCGGTGAGCGCTTTCATTTTCTCGAGTTCTTCAGGTGTGGGCGCCCGATCGGCATCTCCGAGCACCGCTTCACGCACCTGTGCCGCGCCAACATAGGTTCCGATGTTCAGAGGCGTGCCGGTTTTCTCCAGCCGCTTGAAATACTCGTCCAGCGTGCTCCAATCGACTTTCAAGTGGTACTGGTCAAGCCCGGGTTGAAGCTGAGCCAGCGTGAGAGCGTTTTGCGGAGCTACGGAAGCTCCCTCGCCTGTAATTTCTGTCGTGATCCCCTGTGAAAGTTTGCTCAACGAACGGTTGTCGATCAGGAGATCCAGTTCAGACTGCCCCAGCATGTCAATGAAGCCGGGCGAGACCACGAGGCCGGAAGCGTCGATGATGCGTTTGGCTTGCGCGCCGTCCAGCTTGCCGATAGCAGCAATGCGATCACCGCGAATGGCGATGTCGCCCGAGACCCACGGATTGCCCGACCCATCCATGATCCGCCCGTTTTTGATTATCACGTCATAAGCAGAAGTAGACTGCACCGGAGCTTCAGACGCAGGTGGCGCGTCATAAGCCGCCGCCGCGATCTTTCCCAAAGCCTCACCCGCAATCTTCTGGACTGCTTCAGGATCGTCCATGGGCACAGCGACCATGTTCACGTACAGCGCCAGCGCCAACCGCTCTCCTTTGGCGGTGTCCATGTAGCCAGCCAGACCTTTGCCTGTGACCAGCAGCTTTTTATTCAGCGCATCGTAGACGTCGTAGGTTCCGGTCTTGGCATAGACGTGGCCAGCAGCTGGTGAGTTGATCTGAATTTTGGAGAGGGTCCCGTCGCGTCCCATAATCGGCAGACCACGACGGAAATCTGCGAAATTACTCTCACCGGACATGAAGACCAGGTAGCGTGTCACGAAATCTGGTGTGAAGAACGCGTTGCCGCCGGCTCCATCGGTTTGCGACGCACTCGTCAGGTCGAGGCCGGCTTTCTTCAGGAAGTCGTGCTCCAAATCGAAACCAGCCTGGTCGATTTCCTTGTCTTTGTGCGCGACCAATGCGCCCAGTAGGAACGGCCCCAGGCTGGCATGTAGGTTTTGACTGACTTTGAGCGTGATCTTTACTTCTTCCTTGATTGGCGGCGAGATGTGCTCCCCGACCAGATTCTCTGGCTTGTAGCTGGCGGCAATCGCCTTGAAATCCGGCGCGCCACCTACGACACGGAGTTTGATGTCCACACCTTTTTCCCTGAGCGCCTCCGTGAAAACCGTCGCCGCGAATTGAGTTGGCTCGGGCACTGGGTAAGACACCATTTCCGATCCCTTACCAAGCGGCAAGGTGCCGCCGAGCGTGGCCGTCCGCGTCCCGTCTGGATTAACCTTTTCTCCTGTGTAATTAAGATCCGGCTTCGAATCATTTTTTCCGGTCTTGGCCTCGTTCACCACCTGCACGTACGAAGTCTTGGGCGAAATCTGCAATTGGACCGGAGCGCCCTCCGTGGCTCCGGGGCCTACGATAACGTCGACCACGTTGTCATTCACGACGATGGGAGAAAGAACAACGTTCGTGCCCAACTCCCGCTCACCCTCCGGGAAGAGACGCGCATCTATGATCACCCGACCTTTGACGCGCTTGATTCCCTTATCCGCGACCTGCTGTGCCAGTTGTTTAATGACGAGCAGCGGATCGCCCAGACCTCGGCTATCAGGCCCGCCATACGAGTGGTCCATGTTTTCATAACCTAAGCTGCCATCCGGCTGAATGCGGCCGGAAAGGTTAGGATCGCCGCTAGCGACGAGCACGAGATCGCCGTCGAGAGTGCCTTTTTTTACGGAGCCAGTCCGGTACACACGAGTGTGAAAACGGTAGTCAGCACCGAGCAGTTCGAGCAGAGTGCCCTCAGTCAGAAGCTTGGTGGTGGATCCTGGCACCAGCAGTTTGTCGGGATTCAGTTGATAGATCGGTTTGCCCGTATCCAGCGAATAGAACTCAATCCCAAAGGTGGAGTGGGCGAATTCCGGGCGGCTGACGATAGTTTGGATACGTTGCTCGAAATTGGTAGCCGTTTGCGAAAAGAGTGAACTCGCTGCCAGGCACACCATGAACAACGATTGTGCTGTGACTGCGCGGAAATGTTTGCCCATCCCCATGACCTCGATTTTCATGCTGGTTGCATCAAGTCTCGAATCACTCAGCGCCGACCTGAATTTCAGCCTTCCAATTCCTGCTTCTGACTTTAAGGCGGTCGATCAAATCACGGTTTACCGAATAGCCTAGCCCCGAAGCAGTTGGCACCCGAATTGTCCCGTGCGGTGTTACTTCAACTTCGGGTTCAATGATGTCCTGGTCCCAATAACGCTGGCTGGCGGAGACATCGCCGGGCAGAGCAAAGCCGGGCAAGGTTGACATGGCTATGTTGTGGGCGCGTCCGATTCCGGATTCCAGCATACCTCCGCACCATACCGGCACAGAGTGCTTGCGGCAAACGTCATGCACGTTGCGCGCGGCGCTATGTCCGCCGACACGTCCCAGCTTGATGTTGATGATCCGGCATGCCCCCAACTGGATTGCCGCATTTGCGTGCCCTGCGTTCTGAATGCATTCGTCGAGACAAATAGCGGTGCGAATCCGCGCCTGAAGCTGCGCGTGCGAGTAAATGTCGTCCCATTCCAGCGGTTGCTCGATCATGAGGAGTGCGAACTGGTCAAATCGCCGCAGATGATCAGTGTCGAGGAGGCTGTAAGCTGAGTTAGCGTCCACCGAAAGCAAAATTGCAGGGAACTGTTTTCGGACGGCGGCGACGAAATCCAGGTCCTTGCCCGGTTTGATTTTCAGCTTGATGCGTTGATATCCGCTGCTCAGCTCCTCTTCAACTTTCTTGACCAGGGCTAGCGGACTTTCCCGGATACCCAGAGAAACGCCGCACGCGATCTCCGCGGCGGTTCCGCCCAGCATTGTGGCAAGGGGGATTCCTTTTTGCTGAGCCTCGGCATCCCAGATCGCGTTCTCTATGCCAGCCTTGGCCATCTGATGGCCACGAATCGCGGCCAGAAGTTGGGGCACATCCGTCCCATTGGGCAAGTCCTTGCCTACCAGCAAGGGCGCGATGAAGTCTGAAATGATGTGCCAGGCCGTATCGGTAGTCTCTGAATTGTAGGAAGGAGCTTCTATAGTGGTGACTTCGCCCCAACCGCTGACTCCGTCCGCGATGACCTCGACGAGGACAATTCTGCGATCCTGGGTAACGCCGAAGCTGGTCTCAAACGGCGCCTTCAGGCGCATCCGGATCTCGCGCAACGTGATCGATTCGATTTTCATGCAGCTTGATTAGCCCGAGACCCAGGGCAGCACGCCGGATCACACTTGTAAAACGCGGGGGAACTCCTGTCAACGGGAAAATGCGCCATATGGTGTTTTTTGTTGACAATGTGCACCATGCGGTGTAAACGTTATCGCCATTGCTGGCAGGCAGGAACCGACGATCATGGTTTCACGAGACCGCGAACGCTTATCGGAAATGCGGACGAACGGCAACCCGGGCGATCGCAAGAGTTGGATGACGGCGCTGGAGAGCCGCGTCACTCAAGCTGAGCCGAGCTTGAACTCCAGCCGCAGTAAGCTGATTCGCGCCATCCTTGACAGTGCCGAAGACAATTACTTTCTCTCCTCACGTGCGCTGGCCAAGCGCTACGAAGTGGACAAAGCGACCATCGTGCGCACCATTCAGGCGCTCGGCTACGAACGCTATGCCGATTTCGTCGCCGATTTGCGGGCGCATTTCGTCAGCCGCATCACCCCGTACACATTGATGAAATCGGCTGCGCGCGAGAAGCGCAGCATTGCAGATCACGTGGAGCACAGCCTCGACATGGACATCAATAACCTGCAGACTTTGCGCTCCAGGCTGGATGCAGACCATGTCATTCAATTGGCTAAGCGCCTGAACCGTGCGCGCCGCATCATGGTGGTCGGCGTTGATTTCGCCGCCGCACTCTCTTATCTCTTGGCTTATGGACTCACCTCGCTCGGCTATGACGCCGAAGCTCCCATAGGATCGACCGGCAACTTGCACCAGAAGGTGAGCCTGCTCGGTTCCAAAGATGTGCTGATCGCCATCAGTTTTGGACGTTGCCTGCAGGCGACGGTCGATGCAGCCCTGCATGCTCGCGAAAACGGTGTGCCGACCTTCGGTATCACAGATAGCGAGAAAACTCCCATTGCCCGGTTCTGCGATTCCTTCTGGTTGGCCTCGATAGCGAACCCATCTTTCCACGGATCGTATGTAGCGCCCATGGCGGCGATGGACGCGCTGATTGTCGCGTGCGCGCACCTGCAGCCCAAGCGATCGCTGGCTTCCTTACGACGCAAAGACCAGGACTCCAGGTCGCGCTGGTATTCGCCTGCGCGTGCGGAAGAGTCCGGGCAGAGGAACCAAAAGGAGGATGACCATGTCCCCAGTCACCGAAACGAACACACCTCTTAGCGTGGCTGATCTCCGCTCGAATGTTGCGGTCGCGCTATTGATTATCGCTTGCTTGTTTAGTGCTCGGGCTGGAGCGCAGAGCGCCGGGACGGGTGCAATTTCAGGACTTGTGACTGACCAAAGCGGCGCGGTCGTAACCGGGACGAAGATTACGGCCACCAATGAAGCCACTGGCGCAACCGTGGTGGTGATGTCCACAAACAACGGCAGCTATGTGGTCCCGCTGCTGCCGCCCGGATCATATCGGCTCGAAGCGTCGAAAGAGGGATTCAAAGTATCGAATTATCCCAATATCGCAGTGAACGTGACCGAGACAAAAGCGCTGAACATCCGCCTTCAAGTTGGAGCGATCAACGAGACAGTGCAGGTTGACACCACCGCCGAACAGTTACAGACGGAGACCAGCACCCTGGGAAACGTGACGACCAGTGAGATGGTCGAAAACCTGCCGTTAGTGACGCGCAATTACACGCAGATCGTCGGTCTCTCACCGGGAGTTGCAACGGACGTTACTAATGCCGGTGGTTTCGGGCGCGGAGGAGGCAGTAACGGGGAAGAGCCGTTCGTCGCCAATGGCGGAACCTCGACCGACAACAACTTCCAAATGAATGGCGTCCAGATCAATGACCTGCAGCAAAGTGGTTCGTTCAGCGGAGGCGTTGCCGTTCCGAACCCGGATACGATTCAGGAGTTCAAGGTACAGACAGGCCAGTACGATGCGTCGTATGGCCGCAACGCAGGTGCGAACGTCAACGTGGTCACCAAGGGCGGCACCAACGAATTCCACGGAACACTGTTTGAATATTTCCGCAACGAAGCATTGAACGCAAATGACTATTTTCGAAAACTAAGCAATCAACCCAGGCAGGTGCTGAGGCAAAATCAATTCGGATTCGCGCTGGGCGGACCGATTCGCAGGAACAAGCTGCTGTTTTTTACGTCCTACCAGGGAACTCGTCAGACCAACGGTGTGGACGTCAGTTGCTCCAGCAATTTCGCCACACCACCTCTGACCAACGATCGTTCGCCCGCCGCGCTGGGTGCTTTGTTCGCAGGCCAGCCCACGTTTATTCAGCAGATATTAGGCCCCGGGATTGGTCCGAATGTGCTGCCCGACGGCTCCAACATCGCTCCACAAGCGCTCGCATTGTTGCAATTCAAACTGCCCGATGGCAGCTACCTCATTCCCACACCGCAGAGAATCGATCCGACCCAGCCATTCGACACGCAAGGCACGAGTGCCTTCAGCGTTCCGTGCACCTTCAACGAAGAGCAGTTCATGACCAATGGAGACTGGCTCCACTCGGAAAAGAGCAGGGTGGCGGTGCGGTTCTTTTTTGCCAATAGTCATGACAAGAAGTCGCTGCCGATAACCAACCTTGGTGGTCCGACGGCGCCCGGATTTCCGGTAACCGCTGCCGACCATTTCCGCAATTTTTCGGTAGCCCATACGTACCTGTTCAGCCCCAATCTTCTCAACCAGGCAGAGGTTGCGTACAACCGCCAATTCGTAAACCTTAATCAGGAGGAAGCTTTCCGCTTCTCCGATGTCGGCGTCACCGCGCCGGCCTTCGACAATCCGATTCCTGCGATTCAGATCAGCGGCGCGCTCACGCTCGGCGGAAACGGCCAAACCATCCAGGTGGCCCAGAATGCCTACATTCTCCAGGACGATCTGGTCTGGACTCACGGCCGGCATTCCTTGCGCTTTGGCGGCGGGGTGAACCGCGGTCAACTGAACATCGGCAACTTCCATTTCCTTGGCGGGCTGGTGTTTGGCACCTTCCCGGATTTTCTCCTCGGACAAGATGGCACCACGAACGGAACTGGCCTCAGCAACGTGCTGGCGACTATCGATGTTCCGGGCCTGTTCGATCGCCATTGGCGCGTTTGGGACTACAACACTTACACGCAGGACGATCTCAAGTTGACGTCACGGCTCACATTCAATTTGGGACTTCGGTTTGAGCACCTGGGAGACTTGGGAGATGAACTGGGGCGCAACGCATCTTTTGATGTCACGCGTGCCGATACCAATCCGCCGGTGGCCGGGACTCTGCAGGGCTTCGTGGTTTCCAATAACTTTCCGGGAACGGCGCCCAACGGAGTAACTCGGCTCGACAACAACCTGGGAATCCGGGGAGACGGCCAGAACACGTGGAATCCACGCGTGGGTTTTGCCTGGCAAATTCCTCCGGGACGGCGGTTGGTGCTACGCGGCGGATATGGCATCTATCACCAGCGGGTCACGGGGCAACCACTCTTTCAGTTGCTCCTGAACCAACCATTTGGAATGTTGCGCCAGTTGATCGCTTTCGATAACGCAGCTGCCAGTTTTGCAAATCCGTTTCCTCCCGGAACGCCGGTGTTTCCGTCTTACACTCCTTATTCGCCGAGCACCCAATTCAGCACGATCGCGTTTGCGCAAAATTTTCGCCCGCCTATCTTTCAGCGGTACAGCCTAAACCTGCAGACCGAGCTTACGCAGGGCTTGGTCTGGGAGGTCGGCTACGTGGGGACGCGGGCTACACACATGATTCGTACGCGGGACCCCAATCAGGCGCGGCTTGCAAGCGTGAGCAATCCAATCCGGGGCGAAACGACTAATACCGTGGATAATGTCGCATTTCGCGCTCCGCTGCTCGGGTGGACTGCCAATAATCTGCTGCAAATCGAATCCGCAGGCTCCAGCTGGTACAACGCTCTCGAGACCAGTGTCAGCAAACGCTTCACCCACGGGCTGCAGTTCCTGGTTTCCTACACCTTCGCTCGTGACCTAACCACGGACCCCTTCAGTGCAATCGGCGCCAACGGCGGTTTCTCCGAAGGTGACCAGAATAATGCTCACGCTCGCTATGGGCCCGACTTGTTTATTCGGGAGCATCGCCTTGTTGCCAGTTACGTTTACGATCTGCCCTTCTTCAAGCAGCGCCGCTCGTTGTTAGGCGCCGCACTGGGCGGCTGGAAAGTCGCGGGCGTAACAGTATTCCAATCCGGTCATCTGCTGCCCGTCCTGAATACAAATGCGACGAATGTTTTCGGCATCTCGGCGTTTGGTCAGGACTTTGGGCAGCTGGCCCCCGGTTGCGGCGTGAGTAAAGCAAACACCTCGGGCTCCGTCACTAGCAAGTTGAACAACTACATCAACACAGCGTGCTTTACCACGCCACCGGTGATCGGTGATGACGGAGTCGCAACCGCCTTCGGCAACACTCGCCCTGGGATTATTCACGGTCCGGATCAGCGCAACACGGATCTGTCGCTGATCAAGGAATTCCGTACGGCGTGGCCGAATGAGCAGTCGAATGTAGAATTCCGGGCGGAGTTTTTCAATGCCTTCAATACCCCGCAGTTTTCCGATCCCGATTACGAGCAGGATTCAGCTACTTTTGGACAGATCCTGAGTACTGCGGTTTCGCCGCGAATTATTCAGTTCGCGCTAAAGCTGAACTTTTAGTTTGGGGCGTTCGACGACAGAATGGTGGCTGCTTGCAAGCGCGCACTCTTCAATGCGCCGAAGGAGGACTTCATCGTGAATACGAGCACTGCTGCTAGCGGGATATTCGGGCCCGTCCACCGGTTTCCATATTTGGCAGTTATGCTCTTGATGATGACGGCTTCGGCCTGGGCTCAGAAGCCGCAAGTCCCGAATCCTTTAGTTCCCAAAGCGAAGAAGCCTCCGGTTGAAGCCGAGCAGCCTCCGATCCCGACCACACATGAACTCACCGCGGCTGACGTCGAGGCGTTTCTCGCTGGCGTGATGCCGTTACAGTTGGCGCGCGAGGATATCGCCGGCGCGGTAATCATGATCGTCAAGGACGGCAAGGTGCTGTTCAAGCAAGGCTATGGTTACGCCGACGTGGAGAAGAAAGTTGCTGTCTCTCCCGACAATACACTGTTCCGCCCCGGATCGATTTCCAAGCTGTTTACTTGGACGGCAGTGATGCAGCAAGTGGAGCAGGGCAAGCTGGATCTCGATCGCGACGTGAACGAGTATATCGATTTCAAAATTCCGGCTGCTTATGGGAAGCCAATCACCCTGCGCAACCTCATGACTCATACGCCGGGATTCGAGGAAACTGTCCAGGCCCTTTTTGTTAGTGATGCAAAAGACCTGACGCCGCTCGACACTTATCTGAAGGAACATCTGCCGGCGCGCATTTTTCCTGCAGGGACGACTCCGGCGTATTCGAACTATGGGACCGGGCTGGCTGGATATATTGTGCAACGCGTGTCCGGGCAGCCGTACTTCGATTACATCGACGAGCACATTCTCAAGCCGCTGGGCATGAACCATTCCACCTTTCGCCAGCCGCTGCTTGACGATCTGAAGCCCATGATGTCGAACGGCTACGACGTTGCGTCACAGCCGCCTAAGTCTTTCGAATATGTCAACATCCCGCCTGCCGGAAGTTCCTCCGTCACCGCCGCCGACATGGCGCATTTCATGATTGCGCACTTGCAAGACGGGACCTATGAAGGGGCTCAGATTTTGCGGCCGGAGACGGCGAAGCTCATGCATTCCCGTCAATTTGAAAACTTACCCGACATGAATGCCATGGCACTCGGCTTCTATGAAGAGAAAAGAAATGGGCATCGCATCATCGGACATGGCGGCGACACTCAGTATTTCCATAGCGACCTGCACCTGATACCTGATGCGAATCTCGGCTTTTTTATTTCCTACAACAGCGCTGGAAAAGGCGAGATCGGTGCGCGCGAGGCGGTGTGGCACAAGTTTCTCGATCGCTATTTTCCTTATAAAGCGCCTGCGGGTTCGCAAGTAAGCACTGCCGCCCAGGATGCGCAGTCGCTGGCAGGCCATTACATCGTCAGCCGTCGTTCTGAGACGACCATCCTGAAGGTGCTTGGTGTGGCGGACCAATCAAAGCTGTCGGTAAATGATGACGGTACCATCAGCGTCGGCGACTTCAAGGACTTAAATGGAGAGCCGAAGAAGTTTCGCGAGATCGGTCCTCTGATGTTCCGGGACGTCAACGGCCAGGACCGGATCGGGTTCAAGCGTGACAGCTCTGGAAATCCTATTGCGGTGATCGATTATCCATTCATGGTCTTCCAAAAAGCTCACTGGTATGAGAACAGCGCATTCCATCTACCACTGATCATTGGGTCGTTGGTAATACTTCTGCTGGCAGTGCTGCTCTGGCCAATTGCCGCGCTGATCCGGTGGCACTATGGGCAGAAGCTGAATCTTGCTCCCGAACAGCGGCACTTGCGGCTTCTGGTGCGCATCGTGAGCCTGCTAGATCTGCTGTTTTTTGCAGGGTTCGCCATCTTCTTTACTTTGGCATTCAAGGACATTGGCCTGCTCAGTCCCCGTTACAACATTTGGTTGCGCCTGATCCAGTTAATAGGCGGGGTGGGAGTGCTGGGCACCGTGGTCGCTATTTGGAACGCGTTCCGGTCGTGGCGACAATCTGATCGCTGGCTATGGAGCCGGATCGGCGACACCCTGATCGGCATGGCAGCGATTGGGGTAGTGTGGTTTGTCTTTACCTGGAATATGTTGCATTGGAGCCTGAGATATTGAAAATGCTTTTTATACATACCAAGAATTCCATCCGCACCGACAACCATTGACCTTATCAAGCTCTGAAATGTAGGCTGCCGGAGTGAAGTTTGCGCTCTTTGCCTCCTCTCTGCAAAGTTGTTTCCGAACGCGTGTTTTGGTCGACGGAGAACCATCCGCAGAAAATCACTCCCTGTTTGTCGGCCACTCGGAAGTAATCCCAAGCCGCGCGCCCTGGCCGTGCAGGCGGGCTTGTCGGAGAGGTGGGCGGAAAGGGTTTCCTTTCGGCACGAACAGAACTCGGCCATTCTAAGGAGTGTTGTTGCTTGCCATTGCGTCTGCCGAAAAGTCATTGTCGCCACCATCGGCACTATTCCACGTCTAGCATTTCCTGCACCGACGAGAGTGTCCTCACTTACTGATACCAGTGATACCGTTTTGCGAGGAAGTACGGCGAATTGGAGAAACTGTAGAAACTGGAACCGAAGATCCGATTTGCTTGTAAGGCGCTTAAACACAGGGTATTATCAGCGAAGTGTAGGATCCATCGTGACTTGCAGATAATGGCGCTAATAGAATCCCTCCCTCTCCGCCAGTCTTGTAAATAGCGATCCCGCAGCCAAGTAACCCGGCGCATAAGTAGCCCGCCACTGATTTTTCAGTGATTTTGTGTGGTTGGGCTTGCTGAGAACAATGGCTATTCTTTCCACGTTCCCACTACAAGCGAGTCCAAGTCTCGATTGCACCGATTTTGCGTAATGTTTCTCACAGACCCTCAGAGAATTGCCAAGCATGCGGACTACCTCTTCCATCGGGACGCCTTCGCTGTCGCTATTTCCAAGCACGAGTTAAAACATCGTCAAGCATATTCTGTTGACCTCTACACCAGCGGCTATAGAAACGCTCCGTGATCGCCACGGAAGAGTGGCCCAACGCCTTGCTGACGCTTCGGACATCAACGCCTGACCTCAGCAGGCCAATTGCAAACGTGTGACGGAACGCATGGCTCGATTCTTCAATGCCCGCTGCTCTGAACACCTTGCGATAAAGTTTCTGGAAATATGAAGGGGCATCTTCAGCCGTTGTACTTCCGCTCCAAAAGAAGAATTTGGGATTGCCATTCTTGACTTTCAAAAGTTCTTCGCCCAGCCAAGTCGGAATAATGTTGTTGATGAACATTCCCGTCTTCTGCCGATCCGTGACGACGCGGAACGTTCCGCCTTCCCGTCGCAATTCATCTTTCGACAAACAGACAGCATCGACGAGAGACAGCCCAGACCATCGCTGCAATTGCATCAGTGCCCTGATCCGTGCTTTGTTCACGTCCGTCATTTTCGTTTTTTCGATACTCGATAGAATTTTCTCGTATTCCTGCGACTCAAGAGCACGAATGTTCTGATCGCTGAATTTGATCTTGACGCTTTTCCAATGATCGGGGATGGCGGGATTGGTCGCGATCATGCC
>WNFX01015198.1_pt1 | contig 13915 bp, 10 predicted proteins | sample 5400111 | NCBI WGS metagenome assembly WNFX01 (sample SAMN13153363, study PRJNA577476) | soil metagenome | isolation source: 40 cm soil or saprolite under grassland replicate 1 | place: USA:California | collected 2016-06-15
CTGCGCCCCGTATCACCACGCAGCGCAAGCGCTTGTCGGCGTCGAGCTCGCGCATGACCTCTCCCAGCTGCTTCCAGGAGCCGAGCCCGAGGGCGTTCAGCTTGCCCGGGTTGCTGAGCGTGACGGTAGCGATGTCGCCATCGCGTGCGAGAAGGATTTCACCGGACATGAGCTTTTTTCCTAGGCTGTCTTCCTGACGAGAGCGCCCCGCAGCCGGCCGAACGCTGCGCCGATCAGCGGCCAGAAGAGCAAAACGAGCGCGAGCGTGGTGATCGAGCCGACCAGGCCGTTCGACCAGAATACGCGCATGTCCCCGCCCGAGCCGATCATCGACAGGCGGAAGGAGTCCTCGGCGCGGTTGCCGAGAACGAGCGCGAGCGTGAACGGCGCAAGCGGGATGCCGATCTTCTTGAACACGTAGCCGACGACGCCGAAGAGGAGCATCAGCCAGATGTCGAACATGGCATTCTGGATCGCGTAGGCGCCGATCGCGCAGGACACCACGATCATCGGCGCGATCGCCGAGAACGGCACGCGCAGGACGGCGGCGAAGATCGGAACGGTGGTCAGCACGAGGATAAGGCCGACCACGTTGCCGAGATACATCGAAGCGATCAGGCCCCAGACGAAGCCCTTGTGCTCGACGAAGAGGAGCGGCCCGGGGTTCAATCCCCACACCATCAGGCCGCCGAGCAGGATCGCCGCCGTGCCCGAGCCCGGGATGCCGAGCGCGAGCATGGGCAGCAGGGCGGAGGTGCCGGAGGCGTGCGCCGCCGTCTCCGGCGCGAACACGCCCTCGATGCGGCCCTTGCCGAACGAATCCTTGTCCTTGGCGAAGCGCTTGGCGAGGTTGTAGCCCATGAAGGAGGCGGCGATCGCCCCGCCCGGCGTGATTCCGAGCCAGCACCCGATCGCCGACGAGCGCAAGAGCGTCACCCAGTAGCGCGGCATTTCCTTCCACACTTTGAGCACCACGCGCAGGCTGATGCTCGCGGCGTGGCCGCGCAGCGCGAGCCGCTCCTCCATCGTCAGCAGGATCTCGCTGATGCCGAAGAGGCCGATCACCGCCACCAGGAAGTTGATGCCGCGCAGCAGCTCGTCGAAGCCGAAGGTCATGCGCAGCTGGCCTGAGACCGTGTCCATGCCTACGCCCGCGAGCAACAGGCCGAGCGCCATCGAGATGATGGTCTTGTGCTTCTCCTCGCGCCCCAGGCCGACGAAGGAGCAGAAGGTGAGGAGGTAAACCGCGAAGAATTCCGGCGGCCCGAAGCGCAAGGCGAAGGAGGCGATTCCGGGCGCGAGGAAGGTGATCAGCAGCACCGCGACCAGCGAGCCGATGAAGGACGAGGTAAAGGCTGCGGTCAGCGCCTCGGCGGCCTTGCCCTGCTGCGCCATCGGATAGCCGTCGAAGGTCGTCGCCACCGACCAGGCTTCTCCCGGGATGTTGAACAGGATCGAGGTGATCGCGCCGCCGAAGAGCGCCCCCCAGTAGATGCACGAGAGCATGACGATGGCCGAGGTCGGATCCATGGTGAAGGTGAGCGGCAGCAGGATCGCGACGCCGTTCGGGCCCCCGAGGCCCGGCAGCACGCCGACGAAGATGCCGAGCACGAGGCCCACCATCATCAAGGCGAGGATCTTCCAGGTCAGCAGGACGCTGAACCCGTAGACGAGAAGCCCGAAAGCCTCCATCGCCCTAGCGTCCGAAGAGGGATTCGAGCGGGCCCTTGGGCATGATCACGTCGAAGGCGATCTCGAAGGTGGCGAACATGACGAGCGAAAAGAGGAACGCGGTGAGAAGCGACTTCCAGGCGGCGATGCGTCCGACGAACACCATGAACCCGGCGATCAGCAGGAAGCTCGCCACGTAGAGCCCGAGCCATTGGGTGAAGAGGCAGAACAGCAGGGTCGGGACGAATACCTGCAGCACGCGGCGAAGCTGCTCGCGCGTGACGAAGGCCGCGCTCGCCTGCCCGCGGGCGAAGAGCTCCTTGGCGAGACCCCAGAGGCTCGCGGCGGCGAGGATCACCGAGAGGTAGAACGGGAAGTAGCCCGCTTGCGGGCCGGTCGCGTCCCACCCCATGCCGGTGCGCCGGTTGTCGAACGCGAGCAGCCCGGCGAACGCGAGCAGCGCGAGCGAGACGACGACGTCGATCGCGCGAGTGCTCGCCACCGCCGGCGATTCGCCCGCCGACGCAGCGGGGTCTTCGACCGCGATTTCGTCTTCGGATTTTGCCACTTAGTTCGCGACGAAGCCCGCTTCGGTCATCAGGTTCTTGTTGAGCGCGTCGTCCTCCTCCAGGAACTTGAGCATGTCGCGCCCGGTGAGGAAGACGGGCTTCAAGGCCTGCTTCTCCATGTAGTCCTTGTATTCCGAGGTCTGCGTCAGCTTCCTGAACAGATCGACGTAGAACGCGGTCTGGTCGGGGGCCACCTTGCCCGGGAGGAACATGGCGCGCAGCATCAGATACTGCACGTCGACGCCTTCGTCCCTGCAGGTCGGGATGTCGTTCCAGGATTGCGTGTCCGTGACCTTGGTCTTGTACTGGATGCGCTCCTTGTCGAACACGCACAGCGCGCGCACTTGCCCTGCGCGCCAGACTTCGAGATTCTCCGAAGGATTGTTGACGTTCGACTGGGTGTGGTTGCCGACGAGCTGAGTCGCCGCCTCGCCGCCCGATTTGTACGGCAGGTAGGCGAACTTGGCGCCGGTCCTCTTCTCGAGGAAGACGGTGAGGACGTGGTCCTCGCGCTTGGAGCCGGTGCCGCCCATCTTGAACGGCGGATTGGCTGCCTTTGCGGCCGCGATGAATTCCTTCACGTTCTTGTGCGGCAGCGTGGTGTTGTCCCAAAGCACGAACTGGTCGAGCGCTATGACGGACACCGGCGTGAGCTCGCGCCAGTTGAACGGGATCTTGGCCGAGAGCGGCAGCATGTAGATGAGCGAATAGGCGATCAGGAACTTGTGCGGGTCGCCGGCGCCCGACTTCATGTAGATCAGCGCCTCCGCACCCGACGCGCCGCCCTTGAGCGACACGACCATCGGCTGCTTCATCAGGCTGTTCTTCTGGATCGCGGCCTGCATCATCCTCGCCATCTGGTCGGAGGCGCCCCCCGCGCCGGCGGCGACGACGATTTCGACCGGCTTTGTCGGCTCCCACGCGACCGCGGGCGCCGCCGTCAGTGCGAACAAGGCAAGCGTGATCCATTTTTCGAATTTCATAACCCCTCCTCGGAAAAAAACTCCGCGTGTATCCGCGGATGCTCTGGGTAATTCAAGCGGCCTTGCGCGGAGCGGTGCGCGCGCTCTCGGCAAGGTGATCGAGCGCCGCGAGCACCCCGCCTTTCTTATGTGGAACGTTCGCCAGAGCGAGGCCCATCTCGATGCCGGCGAGGGTGCCCGCGAGCATCAGATCGTTGAAGTCGCCGAGGTGCCCGATCCGGAATACTTTCCCCGCGAGCTTACCCAAGCCGGTACCGAGCGACATGTCGTAGGCTTCGAGGATGATCTTGCGCAGCGCGTCGGCGTCGTGGCCGGCGGGCATCATCACCGCGGTGAGAGAGTTCGAGTATTCCTCGGGCGACGCGCACAGGATCTCCAGCCCCCAGGCGCGCACCGCGCGCCGCGTGCTCTCCGCGTGGCGCGCGTGGCGGGCGAAGACGTTTTGCAGGCCTTCTTCCTCGAGCATCGCGAGCGATTCGCGCAGGCCGTAGAGCAGGTTGGTCGCGGGCGTGTAGGGGAAGTAGCCGCTCTTGTTGTTGGAAAGCATCTCGTCCCAGTTCCAGTAGGAGCGCGGGAGCGCAGCCGTACGCGATGCCTTGAGCGCCTTTTCGCTCACGCAATTGAACGACAGGCCGGGCGGCAGCATCAGGCCTTTTTGCGAGCCGGCGACGGTGACGTCCACGCCCCACTCGTCGTGGCGATAGTCGATCGAGGCGAGCGAGGAGATCGTGTCGACCATGTAGAGCGCGGGGTGTCCTGCCGCGTCGATCGCCTTGCGTATCGCGCCGATGCGGCTCGCGACCCCGGTCGAAGTCTCGTTGTGCACCACGCACACGGCCTTGATCCGGTGCTCGCGGTCTTCCCTGAGCCTCGCCTCGACCGCGGCCGGATCGACGCCGCGGCGCCAGTCGGTGGGGACGAGATCGACCGAGAGGCCGAGCTTGGTGGCCATCTTGTGCCACAGAGAGGCGAAATGGCCGGTCTCGAACATCAAGACGCGCTCGCCCGGCGAGAGCGTGTTGACGAGCGCAGCCTCCCAGGCGCCGGTGCCCGAGGCGGGATAGATCACCACGGGCGCCCTAGTCTGGAACACGCTCTTCAGGCCTTCGAGGACCTCCAGGCCCATGGGGCCGAACTCGGGGCCGCGATGGTCCATCGTCGCACGGTCGATCGCGCGCAGAACCCGCTCGGGCACGTTGGTCGGCCCGGGGATCTGCAGGAAATGGCGTCCGCTCCGGTGCGGCATGACGTGCTCTTCTCTTGTTTGGATGGACGGCTAGTTTATCGGAAAAGCGCCCGGCCTCCATGATTTGGCTCAAGGCTGCGGTATCATGGAGCACGCGCGGTTCGAAGGAAATCCCCATGGCGCTCGGCATCGACATCATCTCCGACGTGGTCTGCCCCTGGTGCTTCATCGGCAAGAGGCGGCTCGAAGCTGCGCTCGAGCTGTACCGGCAGCGCCTGCCCAAGGCGCCGGCGCCGGAGATCGCCTATCACCCGTTCGAGCTGAACCCGGACATTCCGCGGGAAGGCATACCGCGCGCCGATTACATCGCGAAGAAGTTCGGCGCGCGCGGCTACAGCGCTCACGACCGCCTGGTGCACGCGGGAGCGCAGCTCGGCATCCCGTTCGCCTTCGACAGGATAACGCGCCAGCCGAACACGCTGGCGGCCCACGCGCTCATCGAGCTGGCACGCCGGCGCGGAGTTCAGGGCGCGGTCAAGGAGGCCCTGCTCAAGGCTTTCTTCGTCGAGGGCGCCGATCTTGCGGACGCCGAGACGCTGGCGCGCGTCGCGTCGGAGGCGGGACTGGACCGCAAGGACGCGGAGGCTGCTCTCGCGGACGAGGAGCTGCGCCGCGCGGTGGGCGATGAAGAGCAGAAGGCGCGCGCAATGGGCGTGAGCGGCGTGCCGTTTTTCATCTTCAACAAGCGGCTCGCGGTCGAAGGCGCCCAGCCGCCGGAGGTACTGCTCGAAGCGATGCTCGAAGCGGAGAAGGAATCCACGGCCGCCTAGCAGGATGGATCGAGCGCCGTCCAAGGTCTCAACCGTCTCGTTTCATCCGCGCGCGGGTGACAGCGCGCTTGCGCGGCGCCTCTCGCGCGAAATCGAAGGCGAAGTCCTCTTCGATCCGGCCAGCCGCGGCCGCTATTCGACCGACGCCTCGATCTATCAGATCGACCCGGTGGGCGTGGTCGTGCCGAAGACCGAGCAGGACGCGAAAATAGCGCTGAGAATCGCCGTCGAGGAAGGCGTCCCGGTCCTGCCGCGCGGCGCGGGCAGCTCGCAATGCGGCCAGACGGTGGGCGCCGCGCTCGTCATCGACCACAGCAAATTCCTCAACAGGATCGTTTCCTTCGACAAGGACGCTGCCACCGCCGTGGTGCAGCCCGGAGTCGTGCTCGACGGCCTGAACGCGCATCTGCGGCGGCACGGGCTGTGGTTCCCGGTGGACGTGTCCACCAGCGCGCAGGCAACGCTCGGCGGCATGGCCGGCAACAACTCCTGCGGTTCGCGCTCGATCCGTTACGGCAACATGGTGCACAACGTGCTCGGCATCGACGCGCTGCTCGCTGACGGGAGCGAGCACTACTTTGGCGTGGTGCCGGCCGATATTTCGCGCCTTTCGGGCGACGCTCGCTACGTCGAGCTCGCGCAGAAGGTGAGCGCCATCGCGGAGCGCGAGGTGGGAGAAATCGAAGCGCGCTGGCCGAAAGTGCTGCGCCGCGTGCAGGGATACAACCTGGATCTCGTGAAACCTCGCGGCGAATGGAATTTCGCGCAGCTCCTGGTCGGCTCGGAAGGCACGCTCGCGTATTCCAAGCGGATCCACCTGAAGCTCTCGCCCCTGCCCCGGTTCAGGACCCTGGGCGTGTGCCATTTCAGGACCTTCAGGCAATCGATGGAAGCGCCGCAGCACATAGTCAATCTGTCACCGACCGCGGTCGAGCTCGTGGATCGAACGATGATCGGGCTCGCGCGCGGCAACCCGGCGTACCGCGCAGTCGTGGAGAAATTCGTCCGGGGCGATCCCGATGCGATCCTGCTGGTCGAGTTCGTCGGAGACGATCGCGACGGGCCTGCCGACAAGCTCGAGCGGCTCGCCGCGCTCATGGCCGACCTCGGCCATCCGGGCAGCGTGATCCGGATCATCGACGCCGCGCTCCAGCGAGACGTGTGGGACGTTCGCAAGGCCGGGCTGAACATCATGATGTCGATGAAGGGCGACGGCAAGCCCGTCTCCTTCATCGAGGATTGCGCGGTCCCGCTGGAAAACCTCGCCGAGTACACCGATTCCCTGACGCAGGTGTTCGAGAAGCACGGCACCGAAGGCACCTGGTACGCCCACGCCTCGGTCGGAACGCTGCACGTGCGGCCGATTCTCGACATGAAGAAGGACGGCGCGAAGAAAATGCGGGCGATCGCCGAGGAAGCCTGCGCGCTGGTGAAAAAATACAAGGGCGCCGCCTATTCGGGGGAGCACGGCGACGGTCTGGTGCGCTCGGAGTGGATAGCGCCCGCGCTCGAAGAGATCAAGAACCTCTTCGATCCCAAGGGCCTCTTGAACCCGGGAAAGATCGTGCGGCCGTCGAAGCAGGACGACCGGACGCTGTTCCGCTTCAAGCCGGGGTATGCGGCCGAGCGCTTGGATACCGTGCTCGACTGGAGCGAGTGGAGCGTGCCGGGCGCGGCGAGCGAGGGTTTCGCGGCGGCGGTCGAGATGTGCAACAACAACGGGCACTGCCGCAAGTTCGACGCCGGAACGATGTGCCCGTCTTTCCGCGCCACCGGGGACGAGCGGCATCTCACGCGCGGGCGCGCCAACTCGCTGCGACTCGCGCTCTCCGGCCAGCTCGGTCCCGACGCTTTCACCTCGGACGAGATGTACGACACGCTGGCTCTGTGCGTTTCCTGCAAGGGCTGCCGGCGGGAGTGCCCGACCGGTGTGGACATGGCGAAGATGAAGATCGAGTTCCTGCATCACTATCACGCCCGACACGGCTATGCGATGAAGGACAAGCTGGTCGCCTACCTTCCGCGCTACGGGCCTCTGGCTTCGCGCTTCCCGCGGACGGCGAACGCGGTCCAGAGGATGGGCAAGCGCGCTTTCGGCTTCGCAGCCCAGCGCTCTCTGCCGAAGTGGCGCCGCTCGTACCTCGACTCGCTGCGCCGATCGAGCAGCGACGGGAAGGCCGGCGAGGTCGTGCTCTTCGTCGACACGTTCAACAACTACTTCGAGCCGGAAAACGCGCGCGCCGCTCTCGCCGTGCTCGACCGGGCCGGCTACGGCGTGCATATCGCCGGGGCGGGCGACGGCTCGCGGCCGCTGTGCTGCGGCCGCACTTTCCTCGCGGCGGGAATGGTCGAGCAGGCGAAGGCCGAGGCGCAACGGGTGCTCGCCGCGCTCGAGCCCTACGTGGGACGCGGAGTCGATGTCGTCGGCCTCGAGCCCTCCTGCCTTCTGACCCTGCGCGACGAATTCAAGGCGATGCTCCCGGGCGGCGAGACCGACGCGCTCGCCGCGCAGGCGCTGCTATTCGAGGAGTTCCTCGCGCTCGAGCACGAAGCCGGCCGCCTCGCGCTCAAGCTCAAGCCGCTCGCCGAAAAGCGCGCGCTCCTGCACGGCCACTGCCATCAGAAGGCTTTCGGCGCGATGCCCGCCGTGCAGCGGACGCTGTCGCTCGTTCCTGAGCTGAAGGTCGAGACGATCGAGTCCTCCTGCTGCGGCATGGCCGGCAGCTTCGGCTACGAGGCCGGGCACTACGCGGTCTCGATGAAAATGGCCGAGCTCGCACTGCTTCCCAAGATCCGCGCCACGGGCGAGGACACGCTCCAGTTGCCGCCATCAAATCGCCGACGGCGCGGGGAGAGAAGCCGTTCACGTTGCGCGGGTGCTCGCCCGCGCCCTTGCCTAGAAGCACCCGCTTCGCATGATCCTCGAAGGCGCCGAAGCGGCGCTCGCGCTCGCGCCGATCGCTTTCGCGGCAGGTTTCATCCAGGGCCTCACGGGCTTCGGCTCGGCCCTCGTCTCGATTCCGCTCGCAACGTTCTTCGTCCCGCTGCCCTTCGCGCTCGCCGTGTTCGCGGTGGTGGACTTCGCGAACGGCCTGAGGCTGGGGCTGGAGAACCCGCGCAACGCCGTGCTCGGGGACATCGCGCGCATGGTTCCGCTTATGATCGCGGGGATCGTGACCGGCGCCACGCTGCTCGTCAACCTGCCGCGCAACGCCTCGCTCGTCGCGCTCGGGGCCTTCGTCCTCGGCTACGCGATCTACAGCCTCGCGCGGCGCGGGCCCCCCGCGGCCGTCAGCCGGAACTGGGCGTTCCTCGCCGGGTTCTGCGGCGGCCTTTCGGGAACGCTTTTCGGGGCGGGCGGGCCGCCTTACGCGATCTATCTCTCCCACCGCTCCCTTACCAAGGAACAGTTCCGCGCGACCATGACCCTCACCACCATCTTCAGCATCGGGCTGCGCCTCACCGCGTTCGCGGTGACGGGGCTGCTCACCCAGGACGGGGTGTGGCTCACCGCGGCCGCCGCGATCCCGGCCGGGCTTCTTGCGGTCTACCTCGCGTCGCGGGTCTTCCGCGTGATCTCGCGCGAGATGGTGATGCGTGCGGTGGGGATCCTGCTGCTCGCGAGCGGCGCGTCGCTCATCGCGCGCGGGCTCGGTTGAAGTCTTTTCATTCGCGAATGTTTAGCGACGTCGCGAGGCGTTTGTAAAGCTCGTACTGGTCGCGAACGAACTTCTCCGTCTCGACAGGCGAACGGATCGCGGGGATGCCGCCGATCCTGGCGTTGCCGGCGAGCCAGTCGGAATCCGACGCCAGCTTGCCGAGCACCCCGATCCACTTGTCCACCGCCTCCTTTGCCATCCCCGGGGGGCCCATCAACGCGGTCCAGCCGGTAATCCGCTCCATGTCCGGCCAGCCGAGTTCGCGCGCGGTCGGTACATCCGGCAGGTCGACGAGCCGCTGCGGCGTCGTGACCATCAGCGCGCGCAACGTGCCGGACTTAAGGTGCGCAAAGAAGCTGGTCAGGTTGTTGCACGCGAACTGGACCTGGCTTCCGAGCAGCGATGTGGTCGCGTCGCCTCCGCCCTTGTAATGGATGCCGACCGCATGATCTTTGGTGAGTCCGGCGAGAGTGAACAGATACTGTGGGCCGAAGTTCAGGATGCTACCGTTGCCAGAAGTGGAGAAGTTGAGGGTGCCGGGGCTCTTGCGCATCTGCTCGACGAGCTCCCGCATCGACCTGATCGGCGAATCGCCTTTGACGGCGCAGACGTATGGATTCAGCTCGAGCAGCGACAGCATCGTGAAATCGTTCCATTGGTACGGCACCTTGGTATCGACCGCCGGCAAGATCGCGTGGGAGCCAATGCGCCCGACAAGCAACGTGTAGCCGTCCGGTGCTGCGGTCTTCACCGCCATCGAGCCGATCGCTCCCGAGGCGCCGACGCGGTTCACCACCACGATCGGCTGATTGTTGAGGTATTTCTGCGCATGCTGCGCGAGAATTCGGCCTGAGAGGTCGGACTCGCCGCCTGCGGAGAACGGCACAATGAAGGTAATTGGCCTAGAGGGATACTGCGCCACAACCGGGAGCGCCAAGAGGGCAAGAATTCCTGCTGCCGCGGAGAAGCGGATGGGCTTTTGCATGGCGGTCGGCGTGCCGTTGTTCGCGACGACCAGCCTATCGCTCGTGGCGCGGGCCTGGATGAACAGCTTGCGGTCGCTTCGCGACAGCTTGTCAGGCGGGGATATCGGGATCGAGTTGTCTCTCGATCCAGGAGATCTGGTCCTTGAGGAGGAGCTTGCGCCGCTTCATGCGGGTGAGGGCGAGCTGATCGTGGGAGGGGTCGTCGGCGATCCGGTGAATCGCGGTGTCCAGGTCCCGGTGCTCGAGCTGCAGCTCGTGCAACCGCTGCCTCATCTGCGCCTGCATCTGTTCGTCCCTCGGACAGGTTGAGCGCAAGAAGCCCAAGAAAATCATCAGGCTCGCGGAAGTATTCGACCGCGAATCGCAAGACGCCGTAGCCCAGGAGAAACGCGCCCGACACCGCCGCCGTGGGCCTAGCCTTCGAAGAATAGATCCACAGGATCACGAAGAGGAGCACCCCCTCGAGGCCGAACTGGTAGAGCTGCGAGGGGTGGCGCGGGAGCGGCCCGGCTCCGCGGAACAGCATCCCCCAGGGCACATCGGTGACCCGGCCGTAGAGCTCGCCGTTGATGAAATTGCCCAGCCGCACCGCGGCGAACGCGAGCGGGGCGAGGGGCGCAAAGAAATCCGTGACCTCGATCCAGCGCAGGCCGTGCCTTCGCGCGACCCACCCGATCGCGAGCAGCACGCCGAGGAACCCTCCGTGAAAGGACATGCCGCCGTGCCAGACCGCGAACACCTCCAGTGGATGGGAGAAGTAATACTCCGCCTTGTAGAAGAGCACGTAGCCGAGCCTGCCGCCGAGCACTACGCCGAGCACGCAGAAGAACAGCAGGTCATCCAGCACCGCGACCGTGACGCGCCCCGCCATCGCGCGCGCGATGCGCAGGCGCCCGAGCCAGTAGGACAGCGCGAAGCCGACGAGATACGTGATTCCGTACCAGCGGATCGCGATCGGGCCGAGCGAGATCGCGACCGGATCGAAGTTCGGGTGGACGAGCATGGAAGGCGGCGGCGCGCTTTCAAGTAAAATGCAGTCGAAGCGTAACTGATTTTCCGCATCCGGAGTTTTTCCCGTGGCCGACAACTGGAGAAGCAAGACCCTCACCCAAGGCGCGGCGCGCTCGCCGAACCGCGCGATGCTGCGCGCGGTCGGCTTCGGCGACGGCGATTTCCAGAAAGCGATCGTCGGCGTCGCCAACGGCCATTCGACCATGAACCCCTGCAATGCCGGAATCCAGCCGCTCGTCGACCGCGCGGTCGCGGCGGTGAAGGCGGCGGGCGCAATGCCGCAGGTGTTCGGCTTTCCCACGGTGACCGACGGCATCGGCATGGGGACCGAAGGCATGAAGTATTCGCTGGTCTCGCGCGAGGTGATCGCCGACTCGATCGAGACTGCGGTGAACGGCCAGCTGATGGACGGCGTCCTCTGCGTCGGCGGCTGCGACAAGAACATGCCCGGGGCGATGATGGCGATGGCGCGGATCAACGTGCCGGGCATCTTCGTCTACGCCGGAACGATCAAGCCGGGATTCTGGAAGGGGCAGAAGCTCACCATCGTCTCGCCCTTCGAGGCCGTCGGCGCGCTCGCCGCGGGGAAGATCTCGCAGGAGGATTTCGACGGCATCGAGAAGAACGCCTGCCCCTCGGTGGGCGCCTGCGGCGGGCAGTACACCGCGAACACCATGTCCTCCTCGTTCGAGGCGCTCGGCATGAGCCTCCTCGGCTCCTCGCAGATGGCCTCGCCTGACCCCGAGAAGGCGGACTCCGCGGGGGAATCGGCGAAGGTCCTGATCGACGCGATCCGGAAGAACATCCGGCCGCGCGACATCATCACGCGCAAGGCCATCGAAAACGCGGTCGCGATGGTCATGGCCACGGGCGGTTCGACCAACGCGGTGCTGCACTATCTCGCGATCGCTGCCGCTGCCGGCGTCAAATGGAGCATCGACGATTTCGAGCGCATGCGGCGTCGCGTGCCGGTGCTGTGCGCCCTGAAGCCTTCGGGTCCCTACGTCGCCACCGACTTCCACGCCGCGGGCGGTCCGCCGCAAGTGCTGAAGATGCTGCTCGCACACGGCCTGGTACACGGCGAGTGCATGACGATCACCGGGCGCACGCTCGCCGAAGAGCTCGCGAACGTGCCCGAGGAGCCCAGGGCCGGCCAGGACGTCATCCGTCCCTGGAACAAGCCCGTGTACGCGCAAGGGCACCTTGCGATCCTCAAGGGAAACCTCGCGACCGAAGGTTGCGTCGCCAAGATCACCGGGCTCAAGCAGATCTCGATCACGGGGCCGGCGCGCGTGTTCGACTCGGAGCCGGCGGCGATGACCGCGATCCTCGCGAGGAAGATCAAGGCGGGCGACGTGATCGTGATCCGCTACGAAGGACCCAAGGGGGGCCCCGGCATGCAGGAGATGCTGGCGCCCACTTCCGCGCTCATCGGCCAAGGTCTGGGCGAATCCGTCGGTCTTGTCACGGACGGCCGCTTCTCGGGAGGCACCTGGGGCATGGTCGTGGGGCATGTCGCCCCGGAGGCCTACGTGGGCGGGACGATCGCGCTGGTGAAGGAAGGCGACTCGATCACGATCGACGCGAAGAAGCGCCTCATCCAGCTGAACGTCTCCGCGAAAGAGCTCGCCGCGCGCAGGAAAAAATGGAAGCAGCCCAAGCCGCGCTACACGCGCGGCCTCCTCGCGAAGTACACGAAGCTCGTTTCCACCGCGAGCAAGGGCGCCGTCACGGACGGAGCCTGAAACGATCTCCACCGGTTTTCGGTTGGGGAGGGGGTAACGGGGGAACCGTAGGGTTCCCCGTTAGTAACGTACAGGACTTTCCATGAAGCTCTGCGGCGGACTGCGGCCCACCAGGGACTCGAGCAGGATCAGCTCGCTGTCGGTGTGATTGGCGACACTCGCCGGGACGATGGCCCGCTTGCGGCCGTCCCCGTAGATGTAGCGCGGCGATTCGTGGTGGCGCGTGCTGTAGGACTCGCGTGCTCCGCCCATCGTCGCGGCAACGTCGGCCGTGCCGTAGCACAGGCAGAAGTAGGTGCGCCGCGGCTCGGCTTCGATGTAGGCGCCGGTGCCGCGGATGCCGATGGTCGCAGTCGAGGTCACCAGGCGCCGCTCGCCGCCTGAGCCGAAGACGGCGAGCAGTCTGCCGGTCACCAGTTGCAGGGCGCTCACGAGCAGGCCGCTTCCGATCAGCTCGGCGCGGCTCCCTCCCCGCATGAGAAACGCATCCTGCCCCACCACGAACGTGGCGACTGCGCCGTCCCCGAGCACGATCGCATCTCCGGGGCGCACGACAGTCCCCGTCTCGGCGGGCTTGCCGTTGATCCTCATGTCTCCCTGAACGGTGCGCACGCCCTGCTTCGCGGAGGTTTGCGCGAGCGCGCGCTCAAGCGCCGCGGGCAAACCGATTCCGGCGGCCAAGGCGAGCAGTGCGCGGCGGCGTTGAATGCGCATGCGGGCAAGTCTACACTGACGAAACTCCCGGCAGTCCCCGGTCATGCCCAATCGTCTCGCGCAGGAAACCAGTCCCTATCTCCAGCAGCACGCGGGGAATCCCGTCGACTGGCATCCCTGGGGCGAGGAGGCGCTCGCCCGCGCGCGCGGCGAGGACAAGCCGATCCTGCTTTCGGTCGGATACTCCGCCTGCCACTGGTGCCACGTGATGGCGCACGAGTCCTTCGAGGACCCAGCGGTGGCCGAGGTCATGAATCGCCTGTTCGTCAACGTCAAGGTCGACCGGGAGGAACGCCCCGATCTCGACCAGATCTACCAGCTCGCGCACCAAATGCTCGCCCAGCGGCCGGGCGGCTGGCCGCTCACCATGTTCCTCACGCCCGACGGCGCGCCCTTCTTCGGCGGTACGTACTTCCCGAAGGAGCCGCGCTACAACCTTCCGGGATTCCCGCAGCTGCTCGAGCGCGTCGCGCGGATCTACCGCGAGCACCGCGACGAGATCGGTCGCCAGAACGAGACGATTCTCGCCACCTTCCAAAGCATGCAACCCGGCGTGCCCGC